>Ga0082335_1006232_pt1 | contig 15574 bp, 12 predicted proteins | sample Subgrocontami58m_FD_72375 | JGI IMG/M metagenome (GOLD analysis project Ga0082335, IMG submission 72375) | Subsurface groundwater microbial communities from S. Glens Falls, New York, USA - GMW37 contaminated, 5.8 m (SPADES assembly) (version 2) ...
GCGGTATGGCCACACGGAGGTCGGGCCACCCTCGATCGTCTCGACGATCAAGATCATGCAGGCGGGTTTCCATGAGGTGATGGACACCGAGGCCATGTTCCGGAAGTGGTTCAGAGTCTACCGGGGGCAGCGATGGCTGCCGGCCGGCAACTGACGGGCGGGCGAGTGGCAGAGAGGCAGGCGACAGAGGGGCGCGCGACAGAGCGGCGAGCAACGAACGGGCGGTTGGTGGGGCTCGACGGACAGGATGACGCCCAAGGCGCGACAGCGGAATTTTGCGGCACGGGGCGCGATAAGCCGTGCGAACGGCACTGTGGACTCGGTGCCCCCGGACGCGATCGGGCGTTTTGCAGGATCGCCGAATGGCGGTCCGCCCGAACCGAACAGCAGCGCCATTGATACCGGCCGGTTCCGCCCCCACATGCTGGAAGCGCCGTTGCACACGCCGGTTCCGGGTGGGGCATCGCGGATCGCGTTCTCGCCGCCGCCGATGCTGTCCGCCTGATCAGGCGCCGCAAGCGTCATGGGCTTGTAGTCCGGACGAATTGGCGTAGATACAGTCATTTATCGGGCATATGTCGACCGATTCAAGTGGCCTTGCCCCACCACGCCTCGCTCAATCGGGAAATTTTTCATGTCCAATACAGAATCAGAACGACACGCCGACGAGACCGAAGACAAGGCGATGGTCGACATGCAGGAACAGCTCCGCAAGGATGCCGCGTCCTGGGCGAAGGAGCGGGCGAGTTCCTCGGCCCTGCGTCAGGGCGGTGATTTGCCGATCGCCGTCGCCAAGCCCCCGGCCCGGGTACGGAAGTCCGCCACGCGAGCGGCAGCGGTTGCGCCGGCGACACCCGTCACGGCGGCGAAGAAGCCCTTCGGCATGTCCTATGACGGCGTAACGACCGCCGAGCACATCACCGACATGATCAATCGCGGACGGCGGTAGGCCCAAGCGTTCCGCAGAACCCGGCGTTCCGCGGTTCGCACCCTGTCCTGGCCCGCCTGCGCCGCAAGCCCGGTATGATCCGGACCGGCGCGCCGAGGCACATCGTGACAATGGGGGGCGCGGTCGAACCGCCCCCACCCACTCAGGGTCAGGATTCCCGCACCACCGGATTGCGCAACGTACCGATCCCGGTGATTTCCACCTCGACCGTGTCGCCGTGCTTCATGTTCTCGGTGGCGCCCTCGGTGCCCATCCACACCACGTCACCTGGATAGAGCGTCAGCACACTGGTCATCGACACCAGGTAATCCACCACGCCGAACACCATGTGGTTGGTCGGGAACTGGATCAGTTCCTTGCCGTTCAGCCGGATCTTCGTGACCAGGTCATCCAGCTTCACATCCGTCTCGATCCAGGGGCCCATCGGCTTGAACGTGTCGGTGTTTTTAGCCCGCCAAAGGGTGCGATCGGACTTCTGCCAGGTGCGCTCGCTGACATCGTTGCCAATCGTGTAGCCCATGACGGCGGATAGCGCGTTCTCCCGGGTCAGGTTCTTGCACTGGCGGCCGATCACCACCACCAGTTCGCCCTCATACTGCACCTTGTCGGTGGCGTCGGCGGGGATGACGATGTTTTCCCCATGCGCGATCAACGCATTGTTGGCGCGGTAGCCGATATCGGCCTGCGTCGGCAGGTTCACCGGCAGCCCCATCTTCTCGGCCGCTTCCTTGACATGTTCGGCATAGTTCAGCCCGGCGGCATAGAAGGTCGGCGGCACCACCGGCACCAGCAGCTTCACATCGCTCAGCGGCAATTTCGTGCTGGTGCGCTCCCATGCCTCGAACGGGGAGCCGCGCACCGGGATGATTCGGTCGCCCTCCACCACACCATAGGTTGGCGAGCCATTCTGATCGAAGCGTGCCCAGCGCATTGTGTCTTTCCCTTCGTTTCCTCCGCGTCCGGTCAGCCGGACGCGTCTTGCAAAATCATCGCGGCGGCCTTCTCCCCGATCATGATCGTAGGGGCGTTGGTATTCCCCGCGATAATGGCCGGCATGACAGAGGCATCAGCGACCCGCAGCCCGTCCACACCATACACACGAAGCCGGGGATCGACCACCGCCCGCGGGTCCTGGCCCATGCGGCAGGTGCCAACCGGATGGTTGTTCGACACGCCGCGTTCGCGCACCACGTCTTCCAGATCCGCATCGGACTGGATCGCCGCCCCGGGCATGATTTCCTCGGCGATCCAGGGCGCCAGAGCCGGTTGGGCGGCGATCCGGCGACACAGTTTGATGCCGAACACCAAGGCGCGCATGTCGTAGTCGGAGGCCAGGAAATTGAACCGGATCTCCGGGGCCACCAGCGGATCGGGGCTGATCGCACGCACATGCCCGCGGCCCTCCGGGCGCAGATGCACGGGGCTGATGGTGATGCCGGGAAACGGATGCGGGTTGATCCCGTTGCGCGACCGCTCCCCGGTGCTCCAGGCCGACAGATTGAGCTGGATGTCAGGCCGCTCCAGCGCCGGATCGCTGCGCACGAACGCGCCGACGAACAGGCCGGTGGTCGCCAGCAGGCCATGGCGGGTGAACAGATAGCGCGCGCCCGAGGCCAGACGACGCGGCAGGCTGGCGGCCAGATCGTTCAGGCTGGCGTGCCGGGACAGACGGTGGGTGCTGTAGGTGTTGAAATGGTCGTGCAGATGCGCGCCGACCCCGGGCATGTCGCGCACCACCGGAATTCCCAGTTCCGCCAGATGCTCCGCCGATCCCAGGCCCGAGAGTTGCAACAGATGCGGCGATCCATAGGTGCCGCCGGAGACCACGATCTCTCGCCCCGCATGCGCCACCTGCAAGCCCTGGGGCGTGAGGTACTCGACCCCGCTGGCGCGGTTGCCCTGGAACAGGACGCGGGTGGTGTGCGCCTCGGTGACGATGGTCAGGTTGGTGCGGTGTTTGGCATCACGTAGGAACGCGGCCGCGCTGCTCCAACGCCGGCCGCGATTGGTGGTGAACTGGTAGAAGCCGGTGCCTTCCTGTTCGGCGCCGTTGAAATCCGGATTCGGCTTGATCCCGGCCTGGGTCGCCGCCTCCAACATGGCGCGCCCCAGAGGGTAGATGTCGCGCGGGTCGGACACCCGCAGCTTGCCGCCGCTGCCATGGAAGGCGTCGGCCCCCCGCTCATTGTCCTCGGATTTCTTGAAGTAGGGGAGAACGGATTCCCAGTCCCAGCCCTCACAGCCGAGTTGCCGCCAATGGTCGTAATCGGCTGGGTTGCCGCGCATGTAGACGAGCCCGTTGATGGAACTGGTGCCACCCAGCACCTTGCCGCGCGAGAGATAGAGCTTGCGGTTGTTCAATCGGGATTCGGGCGCGCTCTCGAACATCCAGTTGATGCGCGGATTGGCATAGGCCTTGGTGTAGCCGATCGGGATATGGATCCAGGGGCTTTTGTCGCGGGGGCCGGCCTCCAGCAGCAGCACCTTATGGCGGCCGGATTCGGACAGGCGGGCGGCGACGGCGCACCCGGCGGAACCGGCGCCGGTGACGATGAAGTCGAAGGTCTGGCCGTGCTGGCTCATGGTGGGTGGCTTCCCCGGTTCGGTGGGTCGGCAGGACAGACCAAGCGAGCGGGCCTGTCCAGAGTGCGGCGGTTGCGATCCAGGGGAATCGGGGGAGGAAGCAAAGCCTCGGGGCTCCGCCCCGGACCCGGCGAGGGGCTTTGCCCCCTCGACCCCCACCAAGGCTGGGCCTTGGATGCCATTTGTTGGGTCAGGGACGACAGGGGGCCGACCATGGCGTTGCAACGTCCGTGTCGGCCCCCTGTGGTCCCTGACCCAATGGATCGCGGTCCAGGGGCCGCGCCCCTGGTGGGTTCGAAGGGCGAAGCCCTCGCGGGGTTTGGGGCGGAGCCCCGAGGCTTTCTTTCGTAACGTTTGATCAGGATCATGGCCGCCCCGCCGTTGCAGGCACAGCGTTCCCGACCAGAGCGAAACGGAACGGGAGTGCTCATCATGAAAGTCGGTATCGCGCTGAACATGCTCAGCCAGGCAGGCCGCCCGGATGTGGCGGTGGTCTCGGAGCACATGGCCCTCGGCGATCTGGCCGAACCGCTCGGTTTCGACTCGCTGTTCGCGCTGGAACACCATTTCACCGGTTACGCGATGTCGCCGTCGCCCACCCAACTTCTGGCCTACTATGCTGGACGCACCAAACGCATCGCGCTGGGCACCGGCGTGATCGTGTTGCCCTGGCATGACCCGATCCGGGTCGCCGAGGAAATCGCGCTGCTGGACATCATGTCCGGCGGACGCTGCCTGTTCGGTTTCGGACGCGGCGCCGCCAGCGTCGAATACGACGGTTTCCGTATCGACCAGGGTGAGGCTCGGCCGCGCTTCATCGAAGCCGCCAAGATCATCAAGCTGGCGCTGAGCCAGGAGAGTTTCGAATTCAAGGGTGAGTACTATCAGATCCCCCGCACCTCGATCCGCCCGCGCCCTATTTCTCACCCGGAACGGCGCTTCTACGGCACCGCCGTCAGTCCCGAGTCGGTCGACGTGATGGCGCAACTCGGTTTCTCCATGCTGGTCATCATGCAGAATGAATGGCCGAAAGCCGCCGCCGACATCCACCGGTTCAACGCTGTTGCCGCCGCCGAGGGCTACCGGCCGAACCCACCGATGATCCTGACCAATGTTTCGGTCGCGGAAAGCCGAGCGGAAGCCGAGGATCGGGCCGTTGTGTATCTGGGGCGGAAATGGGATTCCATAGACAACCACTATCATTTCTCGGACGGGCATCTGAATGGTGTGAAGGGCTATGAATCCTACGACAAGGTCGGTCAGACCTATGCCAAGATGAAGGACCCGGTGCGGCGGGCGAAGGCGACCGATTTCTACGTCAGTATTCAATTGGTTGGCACACCGGATGACTGCATCCAGAAACTGGAGGAATTGCAGGCGCTGAGCGGCATGGATCACCTGATCGCTGAATTCTCCTTCGGCGGCCTGCCGCATGAGGAGTCGGAGATGAACATGCGGCTGTTCGCGGATCGCGTCCTGCCAGTACTGCAACGGGATCCCCGCTTCGCCAAACCGCCCGCAGTGCTGAAACGCGCCGAAAGCGTGACCGCCGAGGCTGTCTTCGCCCCTGCCTGAAGGAAGACCGGGCGCACCGGGGACAATCGCGGCCCGCGCCCGGCCAGCGATCACGTGGAGACGGCGGCGGGGCCGCGGACATTGCTGGCAGTCGCCGCGGGCAGTGGCGGTCGCTATCGCGGACGTCCTAGGCGCGGCCGCCGACCTCCGACACGCGGCGCAGGCCGATCAGGGCCGCTTCAATACCGGTCGACCGAACCAGCGACACGCCCCGAGGCGGTCGCTGGCCGGACTCTGACTTTGCCCGAGGCGGTCAGCCATTGGTCGATGACCACCCTGCGGGACCGGTTGATCACAATCGGCGCGCAGATCGTGCGACACCTGCGATTCTCATGATGGGTCGAAACCATCACCCAGGCCCATCCAACCCTGGCCCATCCGACCCGCCCCGAAAGCAGCCACCTGCCCAATCCGCAAGCAATCATGAACGAAAGGGTTAACCGCATGGAACCGGAACAATACCCCCCGAGTCCCGCATTGCTTCGTAACGAAAACCCCCTTTATCCGCGCCTGACCGGAACGGTTGCCGAGAAACCCGCACTTAAAGTAGAATCTTAAGAAGCCCAATAAATTCTGACATATCAGAGACCTACAACCCAATCCGAAACTCGGATATGAGCTTCGGCGAAAAGCACCAGCAGCCGGTCTCGCGCCATGTTAACCATTCGGGGATTTTGTTAACCATTGCCCAAAACCCAGGCAAAACACCGCGAACCCGGAGGTTTTGACCACAAAAACCCATATCTTACCGCCGAAGTCCGCTTTTTACTTGCCACCGATCCCGCGCTCGGCTTAGAACAAAAAGCAAACATTCAACCGATTTCCTTGCCCCAGGATCCGTGCACCATCCCACTGCCACACGCTTCGACCATCAAAATCGCACACCAACGGTCGAAAACGGCGCGATGAAACCCGGGGCAAGGCCGAACCTGACGTGGAGCATGCCTCATTCGGCCATAGTGAGAATTGGTGGTGCGACACGGGCGATCGATCACCTGCCGAATGGCGGAGGGGACCACCACCGGCCCGGCCGGCACGGTCGGCGTCCCGGGCGTAAACCCCGCCCTTTGCCCCCCATCGCGCCCATGCCATGCTGGCGCCACCTTACGCCAGACCGGAGACCCCGCATGTCCGCCCCAACGCCCGACACGATCGACGCTGTCCTGCGCCATGTGGATGCCAATCTTGATCGCTCCCGCGCGACGTTGTTCGAACTGCTCTCCATTCCCTCGATCAGCGCGCAACCCGCGCATCGCGACGATTGTGCCCGTGCCGCCGCCTGGTCGCGCGATCAGTTCGCCAGCCTGGGATTCCGCGCCGACATCCGCACCACGCCCGGTCATCCGGTGGTCGTGGCGCATCACGATGGCCCGCCCGGCTACACCGGTCCGCATATCCTGTTCTACGGCCATTACGACGTGCAGCCGGTCGATCCGCTGGATCTCTGGACCAGCCCTCCCTTCGAGCCGCAACTGGTGGACGGCCCACGCGGCAAGCGCTTCGTGGCGCGCGGCGCGGTGGACGACAAGGGTCAGTGGATGATGTTCGTGGAAGCACTCCGCGCCTGGAATACCACCGGCGGAGGCATCCCCGCCCGCATCACGGTCGTACTGGAAGGCGAGGAAGAGGTGGGCTCGGTCAACCTGGAACCGTTCCTGGCGGCCAACAAGGCGGAACTTGCCTCCGATCTGGCGCTGATCAGCGATACCGGCATGTGGGATGTCGAAACACCCGCGATCACGACCCGGCTGCGCGGCATGACCTATGTCGAGCTGACCGTGACCTGCGCCAAACGCGACCTGCACTCGGGTCTGTTCGGCGGATCGGCGCTGAACCCGATCAATGTGCTGACCCGCATCCTGGGCGATCTGCACGATGCAAACGGACGCATCCAATTGCCCGGCTTCTACGACAAGGTCGCCCCGGTCACCAACGCGCAGCGCGCGCAATGGGATGCGTTGGGCTTCGATGAGACCGCCTTCCTGGCGGATATCGGTCTGACCGCCCCGTCCGGGGAACGTGGTTATTCCGCGCTGGAGCGGCTATGGGCGCGCCCGACCGCGGATATCAACGGCATCTGGGGCGGCTATACCGGGGCCGGCAGCAAGACCGTCATTGCTTCCGAGGCGTCGGCCAAGATCTCCTTCCGCCTGGTCCCGAACCAGGACCCGGACGAGGTGTTCGAGCAGTTCAACCGCTTCGTCACCGAGCGCCTGCCGCCGAGCGCCAGCGCCAAGTTCGCCCGCTTCAGTTCAGCCCCCGGTGTCGAGGTCAACGGCGACTCGCAATGGGTGCGAGCGGCGCAGACGGCTCTGTCCGAGGAATACGGCAAGCCCGCCATCCTGATCGGCAGCGGCGGCTCGATCCCGGTGGTCACGTCCCTGCGTAACGTTCTGGGGATCGACACGTTGTTGATGGGGTTCGGTCTGGATGACGACCAGATCCATAGCCCGAACGAGAAGTTCGAGCAGATTTGCTTCCATCACGGGATTCGGTCGCATGTGCGCTTGCTGGCGAAATTTGCGGGCGCGTAGGGGACGCGACCCACGAAAGCGATCTATTTCCGCGTCCAGTATTGCGCCAATGGCCACGGGCCCAGCTTGAGGCTCCCGTCGCTGGCCTGCAGGCTGATACCGATATCGTGAGTTTCGCACTTGAGCAGGTCATGGACCTTGCCGTCTTCCAGCGCCGTGCCGTTGGTCGACAGCTTGTAGTTGGTCAGCAGGTAATACCGATGCGCGCCGTCCGGCAGCAGTTTCGTTCCAGCCTGGCCGGGGCACTGATCTGTCGCGTTGGCTTTGTCGATCGGTGTGCCGTCCTTGCGTCGCACCGTGCCCAGCAGATCGACGATCCAGCCGCAGACGGGTCCTTTCGTCGGATCCGGGCACGTCCCGATCTCGACCCTCGCACGCGAGGCATCCGGTGCCTTGCTCTTCGGCTCGGTCAGCCAGAACCCATAAACGGGGGGCTGAGGCGATCGCGCCTGCGCGGCGGCATCCGCCGACCATGCGGCTGATATCGCGAATGACAAGGCAACAGCCCAACAGTTAAGGCGTATCATAGGCACCTCCAGGTCATGCCGTTGGTTGGCGGCGTTAGGCACAAGACGATCATCAGGCTGCGTGGCGTTGTTCGGGATGTCCGGTTTCGCGTAGGGCAAGCGCGCCGTGCCCGCTCGTACGTCCGGCCGCGATCCAACAGGCCGTCGGCTATGGCCCGCATCATTTGCACAGCCTGATACGGGTCAGCCAGTGCCACCCATCGTATGCGGTGGCAGCGGAACACACGACGTCGTCGATCATCAGCCAATATGTTACCAGGACGACCACGGTCGGCATCAGGCGGAGCGTCAGTATCCAGGGACCGGTCTGGTCGCGAAATCCGCCACCGAGTGCCCAGGCAACCCTCGGGTCGGCGCACATCTCTGGGTCAGCCAGCATTCTGTGCCCGACTGTCACGCGCCGCCTGGCATCTCGAACGAAGAAGATAAGCACCGCTACGGCCAGGATCACCAAGCCGATCGATTGCCTGACACGTTCCATGGTCCCGATAACAGCTTTCCCCTCGGCGCTGTTGAACAGAACGCCGGTGCCGAACGTGACCGCGAGCCCCCAGGCCCAGCGGCCGATCGAGGTGTAGTCGTCGATGGCGCGGTTGTATTCCGCGAGTGCCACGTCGATCCTGTCCGTCACGGGCCATTCTCCCCCAGGTTTTCCCGCTGCCGCTGTTCTGTTCGGCCGGTGCTTGGTGTAATCTGCCAAAGCCTGCGCAAAGGACCAATTCCATGATCGTGGCCGACGTCATGACCCGCAACGTGCTGTCCGTTTCCCCGGACGCCACGATCGACGAAGCTGCCCGGATGATGCTGGAACGCGGCATCTCCGGCTTGTTCGTGGTCGATGCCAAGGGCGATCTCGCCGGCATCGTCACCGAAGGCGACCTCCTCCGCCGTGATGAGCTCGGCACCGAACGCCACCGCCCCTGGTGGCTGCGCATGATCGTCTCGCCTGGGCGCCAGGCCGCTGATTTCACCCGCACCCATGGACGCCGGGTCAGCGACGTCATGACCGAGGCCGTCATCACCGTCGCCACCGATGCGCCGCTGGAGGACGTAGTCGAAATCATGGAGGAAAACCGGATCAAGCGCGTCGCCGTCGTGGCCGATAAGCGTATCGTCGGGGTCGTCAGCCGCTCCGACCTGCTCCGCGCCCTGGTCGGCCGTTCCCGTTCGGCCGCGCCCGTCAGCACCGACGATCGCACCATTCGCGAGACCATAATGGACGGTCTGGACAACGCCTCCTGGGCGCCGACGACAACCCTGAGCGTCAATGTCGCCGGCGGCGTCGTCGACCTGTGGGGCACCATCATGGATGAGCAGGAACGGCGTGCGATCCGCATCCTGGCGGAAAACACGCCGGGCGTGACCGCCGTGCACGATCACCTGGTGTTCGTCGAACCCTATTCCGGCATGGTGATCGAGGCGCCCGACGAGAAGAAGTGACCGCGATGCGGGATGATCTGTCACGCGATCAACGGCTCGGGCTCACGGCCTGTTGTGTCCGCGGCGGCTGGCAAGCTGATGGGGCGACGCTCCATCTCGGAGGGGCGCGGGTCAACCGTTTGAACGGAACGGCGTGCGACGGCCGGCCGCGTGCCACCGATGCCGAGCCGATACAAGTGACCCGACCGTCGAGGCGCCACGCAACCTGAGCACGGCACCTGCCAGCCCACGGCGCGTCTGGACACGATATTGTATCAACGCCCCCTGACCTCCGCCCGATCAGAACCGGACGGCCGCGACGAGCGAGCCGGAATGTGCTGTGGTCGAGCGCGAGAACTCCCCATCATATTGCAGCCGCAGATCGATCGGCCCGTTGGTGTAGAGCTGCATGCCGGTCGCCACCCGGCCCTCGACCTGAGCGATCGGCACTGATGTCGTGAACCCGCCCGTGCCCGAAGGCGCCAGGCTCAGGCGCCCCGTCTGCTTCCATGAGTCGCTGCTGAGCAGGCTCAATCCGGCGGCCACATAGGGGCGCAGCATCATGTCGTCGCGCAATGCGATACGCCCACCGATCTCCAGCATCGGCGTGACCATCGCCGTCGTTTGCGACGCGGCGTTAATCGACAGGTTCAGCGCGCCGGCCCGTTCTCGCGATAGGCGCCGGTCGCGGCACGGATCACGCTCAGGCTCACATTCGGGCGGACATAGAAGTTTTCCTCCCCATAGGTGTAGGCGGCGCGCAGCAACACGCCCAGGTTCGAGGTATCCGGGTTCCCCTTGGCCACCTGGGTGGTGCCCAGCAGACCCACAGTGCGGCTGGTGTTGAACTGCCCCGCGCCGCCGAACGCCGCGGCCGCGAACAGCCACGGGCCGGTCTGATACTTCAAGGTCACCGCGCCGTAGCCGCTCTGGCCGTTGCCCTTGCTGAGCTTGTCGCTGGCCCCCCGAGCCTCCGGCGGACCGGGCCGCCATCAACTGGGTACCGCTGGTCCATAACTGGCCGTTGGTGGTCACCGTGATCGACGCCTGGTTGGTCGCGGTCACGTTGCCGCCCGACCCGGCCGCCCCGCCGGTGCCGCCGTTGAAGTCCGGGTTGTCATTGTTGTCATTGCCGCTGTTATTGGCGCTGCCGCCAACGCCGCCCAGGCTGACGGAATCGAACCAACGATTGGGGTTACCGGCGAAGGTCGCGGTGATGGCGGTGTTGTTGTTGGTGACGATGACAGCACCGGCGGACGTGGCGTTGCCGCCGCTGTCGCCTCGGCCGGAGCCGTTGGTGCCGTTGGTGCCGTTGCTGGTGGTGACCACGGCCTGGGCCATGGCACCGTTGGCTGAAGCCAGGGCCAACGTGGCCAGCGCGGCCACCACCACCGATGCGAGCAGGCGAGGGGTCAAGCGTACCCGGCCAGATGGGCGAGCGCCGCATGCCGGCTGCCCGATGCGGGGCAGCGTGTTCCACACAGCGCCTGGTTGCGTGCCCATGCCTTGATCCATCCCCGTTCCCAATCCAGACCGTTATGGCATCGCCGCTATTGGCATGTCCGGTACGGTGCTGCTACCCCAGCGGCCGCTTTGAACAACCATGTTCTTGGTTGCGATGTTGCGGTCCATCGTTTCAACCAATACGCCGGCGATGTAACTGGCGTATTTCCAATGCAGGCGGCATCAGCAAGCTTGGCGTGGGACGTGCTCCGGCATTCGAGCGGCGGCAATGCCATGGAGAATCGCCGTATTTGACGATGCGCGGCCGCTTCATGCGCATGAACAGTCGCGGTCGCTCCGTGCGCATGAACAGTTGCGGTCGCTCCATGCGCATGATCGATCGCGGCAGCTCCATGCGCATGACCAGTCAAGGATTCCCGGCAAAACGGCATCCACGGTGGTCAGGTATCCGCGGAACATCCGGCATATGGGATAAAATGAGGTCGCTCGGTCGGTTACAAGCGCTGTGCCGTACCTTTGCGGTAGTGGCATAACGTATCGAACAGTCGTATTTTCCCAGATCATTCTGCACTGACCCGACTCCGGCCGGAAAACGACACCGAGGCGCGATTATCCGCCGTCTGATCTCGACCTGTCCGCCATTGCGCCCCCGAACACGACCCATGGCGCCTTCCCTGCCCGCCGCAGGTCGCCGCGCCGCACCGTGATGCCGCGCCGATCGAGATAATCCAGTACCTGGATCGCAAGCTGCCTTCCATTGCCCAGCCGATCCCGGAATTGTGCGGCCGTAAATCCACCGCCCCTCACCTGTGCCGCCAACGCATGGGCTGCCTCTGCCATGCCCACCACGGCGGCCCGTGCAAAAAACCGATCCGGCGCCACCTCCACCACCAACCCCACCCGCGCGAACCCCTTGCTTGCTCGCCGTAGCGCGATCTCGCCCACTCCGATCTGCTCGGCCGCCTCCCGCAGCAATGGCGGGCGATAGGGCGCGGCTTCCAGCAATGGCCGCAGCGCGTCCCACAGGCGCGCATCCTCCCCGTTCAGGTCGCCGCGGTGATCCGGCGCACGCAGGAGATGCGCCGCGGCCGTCATGGCGCCGGAGGCAACCAGATGGCCGGCCAGCGCCGCGAACACCTCCCGCGGCAAGCGGGTTCGCAACGCCAGGCGTAGCGCCTCCAGCGTCACCCCGGGTGCGGCCGGTTGGCGGGTGTGGAAGTCGGCCAGAGCGTCAGCCACTTCCCGCGCCAGCGAGTCCAGGGAAGCGGCCGTTGCGACCCAGGCACCCAGCGGCACGACGTCGGGCAAGGTTGCTGTCAGGCCGGCCTCGGTCAGGCCCCAATCGGCTTGCAGCAGGTCGCGGCGGATCAGGAAGGGCGGCTGGGCGAGCAACCCGAGTAACGCCAGCCGAACGTCGGTCGCCATCAAGGCCCGCAGCACATCCAGTCGTTCCGGACGCCGTCGGTGCCGTTCCGGAGGACTCGGGTCCAGCGCTCGCCCCCCGGCGATGGTGCGGCTGGCGGCGATATCACGCAGCACCAGACGGTCGCCATGACGCAACGGGAGGGGACGATCCAGCGCCAGATGCGCCATGCCGGTTTCGCCGGGAGGCAAGACCGACCGGTCCAGCAGCAGCACGCGGGCCGATGCCTGTTCGGCGCCATGATGCAGCAACACGGGAGTCCCAGGCTTGAGGGAAGAACGCTCGGTGGCGAGCAGGCGCAGGGTGATATCGCAGCTTCGGGTGACCGAGGCTCCAGCGGGATCGACGATCCAGTCGCCGCGGCCGATGGCGTCCTTCCTGATGCCGGGACCGATCAGGTTCAACGCGCAACGTTCGCCCGCCCGGGCCTGCTCCACGGCGCGGTTGGCGGTGTGGATGCCGCGCACGCGGGCACGCAGGCCGGACGGCAGGACCAGCACGGATTGGCCCGCGCGTACCTCGCCCGCCACGACCGAGCCGGTGACGACCGTGCCCGCGCCGGCCAGGCTGAAACCGCGGTCCACGGCAAGGCGGAAGCTTTGGCCCGCGGGGGCGATGGCGTCGGGATCCGTCGCCCGCGCCGCCTCGGCCAGCAGATGGGCGCGCAAGGCGGCAACGCCGGCGCCGGTGGTGGTGGAGACCGGGAACACCTCGGCGCCGGACAGCGCGGTTCCGTCCAGCAGGGCAGCGATCTCCAGTTCCACATCCATGGCACGGTCGGCCTCGACCAGATCGGTCTTGGTCAGCACCACCACGCCGTGGGAGATGCCGAGCAGCGAGAGGATCTGAAGATGTTCGCGGGTTTGTGGCATGACGCCGTCATCGGCGGCCACCACCAGCAGCGCCATGCCGATGCTCGACGCGCCGGCGATCATGGTGTGGACCAGACGCTCATGCCCCGGCACGTCCACGAAACCCAGCACACCGCCGGTCTGGAGCGGCACATAGGCGAAGCCGAGATCGAGGGTGATGCCGCGCGCTTTTTCTTCCGGCAGGCGGTCGGTGTCGATGCCGGTCAGCGCGCGCACCAGGCTGGTCTTGCCGTGGTCGATATGTCCGGCCGTGCCAATGATCATGGCGGGGTGCGCGGAGTGGCTGATGGGGCCGGGCCGCACGGATCCCGCGGTGGGTCGTTATCGCGCGAGACCGCAACTTCGGCCGGCATCGCCCGGGTCAGACCACCCGGGTTTCCGCCAGAACGGAAAGCTCTCCGCGCGAGAGTCCCAGTTCATCACAGAAGATTTCCGCGTTGTGTTCCCCGATCAATGGCGCCCGCCGGGAAATCCGCCACGGCGAGCCGTTGTAGATGGCGGCCTCCCCCGGATAGGTGAAGCTGCGACCAAGCTCCGGATGCTCCACCGTGTTCCAGAAGTTGCGATCATGCAGATGGGCGTCGTCGAGCAGGGCTTCCGGCGCGCGCACCGCGCCCCAGGTAAAGCCGCGCGCCTGGGCGGCGTGATAAACCTCCTCCGCCGGCACGCTGGCAATGAACGACGCGAGCAAGCCATCGATGATGTGGGATGTGTTGGCGGTGATGACGGCCGGGTCCTGGTATTTTGGATCCTTGAGATCGCCCGCCATACCGTAGAGGTCCATCAACTCCGCGAGGTTCTTGACGTTTCTTGGGTTCAGGCCCCCTGAGATCAGGGCGGTCACGTAGGTGCCGTCCTTGGCGCGGAACTGAGTCCGGGGTGTGGGGCTCATCGCGTGGTGGCGACCGGTCTGGCGTCGCAGCACCTCCCCCCGGTAGACGTAGTTGGCGATGGCCGACTCCGTTGTCAGGGCGCAGGCTTCGTGTATGGACACATCGATGGATTGGCCCTGGCCCGAAACGGTCCGGAACACCAGTGCGGCCATGATGGCCATATAGGCGTAATGACATCCCATGTGCCAGGCATTGCCGCCACCCGGGGCGATGGGCGGTGCGTTCGGCACGTCCGCCTCATCATAGCCGCAGGACGCCATCTCGCCGCCCGCCGCCATGTGCAGCAGGTCGGACGACAGGTAATCCCGCCACGGTCCGGTCTGGCCGAACGGGGTCAGGGCACATAGGATCAGGCGCGGATTGTGTTCGCGCAAAGATGCGTCATCGAGCCCGAGCGATGCCAGATATCCTGGCCGGAACGTTTCCAGAATGACGTCCGATGTTGCCGCCAGGCGCCGGAACAGCGCGCGTCCGTCCTCGGTTTCCAGATTGAGGGTAATGCCGCGCTTCGAGGTGTTGTAGTACCAAAACGACAGGCTGCGTTCCGGGTGCGGAATATCGTCCAGGAACGGCCCGACATGACGGTTGCGCTCCCCATCCGGGGGTTCAATCTTGACCACATCGGCCCCGAGATCGCCCAGCAGCTTGCCGCAGAACTGGCCCTTTTCGTCGGAAAGTTCCAGGATTCGCAATCCTGACAGCGGGCCTTGCCCCATCTGCGCATCGGTCATCGGAGCATGTCCTCCTGGTAGGGAAAGCGGGCGCGTTTGGTGGGCCAGAACGTGCCGTCTTCGAACCCGGCGCGCAGCTCGTCGTGCCCGTAGCCCAGCAGACCCTCCACAATGTCTTGCGTGTGCTGGCCGATCAGCGGGCTCGGCAGATGATTGTATGCGGGCGTTTCCGAAAGTTTGAACGGGGCGTTCTGCACTTTGTAGGTGCCGAGGGCGGGGTGCGGCATGGGGAGATACATGGCGCGGTGGCGCAGTTGCGGGTCATGCTCCACCCGGTCTTCGGCGCTTTGCACGGGAAGGGCGCGCACGCCGGCGGCCTGACACAGTTCGGTCAGTTCGTATTTCCCCAGGGTCATACTCCAGGCTTCAATATGCGCGTCCAGGTCTTCCTGGTGCTGCAAGCGTCCCGCGACGGTGGCGAATTTGTCCGCCATGGCCCAGGACGGCGCGCCCATGACTTGCACGAGGTGGCGCCATTCCTCGTCGGCGTGGCAGACGATGACGCACCAGTCGTTGTAGCCGCCGGGATGCGTGCGATAGGCGTTGTGCGGTGCGACGGTCGGGCCGCGGTAGTTGTTGACCAGTGGCGTTCCCGGCCAGTGCG
>Ga0082335_1006233_pt1 | contig 15573 bp, 14 predicted proteins | sample Subgrocontami58m_FD_72375 | JGI IMG/M metagenome (GOLD analysis project Ga0082335, IMG submission 72375) | Subsurface groundwater microbial communities from S. Glens Falls, New York, USA - GMW37 contaminated, 5.8 m (SPADES assembly) (version 2) ...
GCGCTCGCCGCGCGCGAGCCGGTCGCCGGCTTTGACGTAACACAGGATGCGGCGCGCGATCAGTCCCGCGACCTGGACGCAGGTGACGTCCGTGCCGTCGGCCGTCCTGATCCACAGCGCGCTGCGCTCGTTCTCGAGGGAGGCCTTCGACAACGCCGCGTTGACGAACGTGCCGGCGTGGTACCACTTCTGGCGCACGTCGCCGTCGACCGGGCTGCGGTTGGAGTGGACGTTGAACACGTTCATGAACACGCTGAACTTGAGCGCGTCGCGCTTGAGATAAGGGTCCACGCCGCGCTCGACCAGCAGCACGCGGCCGTCGGCAGGCGACAGCACCGCTTTCGCCCCCGCCGGAATCGTGCGCGGCGGATCGCGGAAAAACTGCAAAACGAACAATGCGATGAGCCAGAACACGAATGCCCACGCCCAGCCGGCGAAACCCGTGACTGCAACCGCCGCCGCAACCGAGACTGCGACAAACAGCCAGCCTTCGCGCGCGATGATCGGATGCGGGTAATCGCTCACTAGTTTTTGGACTGGTCCACCAGCTTGTTCTTCTTGATCCACGGCATCATGTCGCGCAGCTTCTCGCCGACCACCTCGATGGCGTGCTGGCGCCCGATGCGGCGCATCGCGTTCAGCTTGGTTGCTCCCGTCTGGTTCTCGAGCAGGAATTCCTGTGCGTAGGCGCCGGTCTGGATTTCCTTGAGGATCCTGCGCATCTCGTTCTTGGTTTCTTCGGTGATGATGCGCGGCCCGCGCGTGAAGTCCCCGTACTCGGCGTTGTTCGAAATCGAATAACGCATGTTGGCAATGCCGCCTTCGTACATCAGGTCGACAATCAGTTTCAGTTCGTGCAGGCATTCGAAATACGCCATTTCCGGCGCGTAGCCGGCCTCGACCAGCACCTCGAATCCGGTCTGCACCAGCGCGGTGCAGCCGCCGCACAGCACGGTCTGCTCGCCGAACAGGTCGGTTTCGGTCTCTTCCTTGAACGTCGTTTCGATCACGCCGGCCTTGCCGCCGCCGATCGCCGCGGCGTACGACAGCGCCATGTCGCGCGCTTTGTGCGACGGATTCTGGTGCACCGCGATCAGCATCGGCACGCCGCCGCCCTGCGCATAGGTCGAGCGCACCGTGTGCCCGGGCGCCTTGGGCGCGATCATCACCACGTCGAGATCCGCGCGCGGCACCACCTGGCCATAGTGAATGTTGAAACCGTGGGCGAAAGCGAGCGTCGCGCCTTTCTTGATGTTGGGCGCAACATCTTCACGATAAACCTTGGCAATGTGCTCGTCGGGCATCAGCATCACCACAAAATCAGCGCCTTTGATCGCTTCCGCGACGGCCTTCACGTTGAGGCCCGCTTTTTTCGCCTTGCCCCACGACGCGCCGTCCTTGCGCAGGCCCACCGTGACCCTGACGCCGGACTCGTGCAGATTGAGCGAATGGGCATGGCCCTGCGAGCCGTAGCCGACGATGGTGACCTTCTTGCCCTTGATCAGCGACAGGTCGGCGTCTTTATCGTAATAAACTTTCATGGTTTCCTCGTTCTTCCCTCTTTACTAGATTTTAAGGACGCGGTCGCCGCGGCCGATGCCGGACGCGCCGGTGCGCACCGTTTCCACGATCGCGCTGCGATCGATTGCACTCAGGAACGCATCCAGCTTGGACCCGGTGCCGGTCAATTCGATGGTGTAATCCTTGTCGGTGACACCGATGATGCGGCCGCGGAAAATGTCGGCCATGCGCTTCATTTCTTCACGGTCCTTGCCGACGGCGCGCACCTTGACCAGCATCAGTTCGCGTTCGATGTGGTCGCCCTCGGACAGATCCACCACTTTCACCACCTCGATCAGCTTGTTCAACTGCTTGGTGATCTGCTCGATCACCTCGTCCGAGCCGGTGGTCACGAGGGTCATGCGCGACAGCGACGCGTCCTCGGTCGGCGCCACGGTGAGCGACTCGATGTTGTAGCCGCGCGCCGAGAACAGTCCCGCCACGCGCGACAGGGCGCCGGCTTCATTTTCCAGCAATACCGAAATAATGTGTCGCACCGTCGCCTCGATCTACACCAGTATCATTTCCGACAGCCCCTTGCCGCCGGGCACCATCGGGAACACGTTCTCGGTCTGGTCGGTGATGAAATCCATGAACACCAGGTCTTTCTTGCGCGCCAGCGCTTCCTTGAGGGCGCCCTCGACATCTCCCGGCCTCTCGATGCGCATGCCGATATGGCCGTACGATTCGGCAAGCTTGACGAAATCCGGCAGCGCGTCCATGTAGGATTCGGAATAGCGGTTGCCGTGGAAAAACTCCTGCCACTGCCGTACCATGCCCATGTAACGGTTGTTGAGATTCACGATCTTGATCGGCAGGTGATACTGCTTGCAGGTCGAGAGCTCCTGGATGCACATCTGGATGCTCGCCTCGCCGGTCACGCACACGACGGTCGACTTCGGATGTGCGAGCTGCACACCCACGGCCGCCGGCAGCCCGAACCCCATGGTGCCGAGGCCGCCCGAATTGATCCAGCGCCGCGGCTTGTTGAATTTGTAGAACTGCGCTGCCCACATCTGGTGCTGGCCCACGTCCGAAGTCACGAACGCGTCGCCCCTGGTCAACTCGTAGAGCTTCTCCACCACCGCCTGCGGCTTGATGATCTTGGCGGCGCGGTCGAATTTCAGGCAGTCGCGGCTGCGCCACAGCTCGATCTGCTTCCACCAGGCTTTCAGTTCTGCCTGATCGGGCTTTTCCTTCGACGCCTGCAGCTGCCTGATCATCTCCTGCAGAACTTCGCGCACGTTGCCGACGATCGGCACGTCGACCTTGACGCGTTTCGAAATCGACGAGGGATCGATGTCGGCGTGGATGATGGTGCGCGGCTCTTCGAAGAAGTGCTTGGGATTGCCGATCACGCGATCGTCGAAGCGCGCGCCGATCGCGAGCAATACGTCGCAGTGCTGCATCGCCATGTTCGCTTCGTACGTGCCGTGCATGCCGGGCATGCCGAGAAACTGGCGGTCGGTGGCAGGGTACGCACCCAGCCCCATCAGCGTGTTGGTGCACGGGAAGCCGAGCGCGCGCACGAGCTGGGCCAGCTCGCCGGACGCGTTGCCGAGGATCACGCCGCCACCGGTGTAGACCATCGGGCGCTTGGCCCGGTTGAGGAGCTGGATCGCTTTCCGGATCTGACCGGCGTGACCCTTCACCACCGGGTTGTAGGAGCGCATGCTGATCGATTTCGGATAGTCGAATTCGGTCATCGCGCTGGTCACGTCCTTCGGAATGTCGACCACCACCGGCCCGGGGCGTCCGGTCGCGGCGATGTAGAAAGCCTTCTTGATCGTGACCGCGAGGTCCTTCACGTCCTTGACGAGAAAGTTGTGCTTGACGCACGGGCGCGTGATACCGACGGTGTCGCACTCCTGGAACGCATCCAGGCCGATTGCGTGCGTCGGCACCTGCCCGGTGATGATGACCAGCGGGATCGAATCCATGTACGCGGTGGCAATCCCGGTCACCGCGTTGGTGACGCCGGGACCGGAAGTCACCAGCGCGACGCCGATTTTCTCGGTCGAACGCGAGTAGCCGTCCGCGGCGTGGATCGCGCCCTGCTCATGGCGCACCAGGATGTGCTTGACCTTGTCCTGCTTGAACAACTCATCGTAGATGAACAGCACGGCGCCGCCGGGGTAGCCGAACACGTAATCGACCCCTTCTTCCTGCAGGCACCGCACCGTTATTTCTGCGCCACTCAATTCCATAGTTGAACCTTGCTGATTCCAGGCAGGAGACAGAACGTGAAACGATACCTTCAGCGCGCATTTTGGTCAAGATAAATGTCTGATTAAACATGATGATAACGGCGGCCTGTGACGGTGGCGCGGAGCGCGACTTGCGCTGCGGACATGTTTTGTTAAGATGCTTCGAAGCCATCCGAGCCCGACGCAAACGCGCTTAACCACGAGGCAGATTCCACTGGCTACCCGCAAGGAGCTCTCCGATTTTCTCGCTGCCGTCGAACGCCGCGCTTACAAGCAGGCGATGTTCGCCGCGCGCGACGAACAAGTCGCCCTCGACGCGGTGCAGGACGCGATGATGAAGCTCGCCGAGAAGTACTCGACACGCCCCAGCGCGGAGCTGCCGATGTTGTTCCAGCGCATTCTGCAGAATACGATCCGCGACCATTTCCGGCGGCAGAAAGTGCGCGCCCTGTGGACGCCGCCGATGTCATCGCTGGGAGGCGGCGAGGACGGCGACGATCACGATCCGCTTGAAACTTTACAGGCGCATCCCGACTCCAATCCCCAGGAGGCGCCCTCCGACCAGTTGCAGCAGGCGCAAACCCTTGAACTGATTGAAGAAGCTCTCCGCAAATTGCCGGCACGTCAACGTCAGGCCTTCGTGCTGCGTTATTGGGAGGAAATGGACGTTGCAACTGCGGCAGCCGCAATGGGTTGCTCGGAGGGGAGTGTGAAAACGCACTGCTCACGGGCGACTCATGCTCTTGCCGTGCTGTTGAAAGATAAGGGAATCTCACTATGAACGAACAGGAACTGGCAAAAAAAATCGTCCAGCACCTGGATCAGGGTCTGGGCCACATCAGGCAAGGCACGCTGTACAAGTTGCAGTCAGCGCGCATGGCAGCGCTCGACCGGTACCGTAAAGCACCGGAACCGGTGTTCGGTCTGGCGTGGGCAGGGGACGCCGCGTTTCGCTTGAGCCACAGCCGTCATTTCAACGCGCGCAATGTGTTTGCGCTGGGCCTGTTGCTGTTGAGCCTGATCGGCGTCAGTTACTGGCAACTGGCAAATCAGTCCAGCGACTTCGCTGAAATCGACGCGAGCCTGCTTACCAGCGAATTGCCGATCAACGCTTACCTCGACAGCGGCTTCGAAGCATGGTTAAAACGCTCATCGCAATAATTCTGTGCCTGAGCGTCGTTGCCCCGGTATCCGCCGCGGCGCCAGTCGAGTCCAAGCCAGCGGCCACGCACACCAAACCGGCCAAATCGGCTAAACCGGTCAAACCCGCCAAACCTGACTGGGCGGAATTGACGCCGGCGCAGCAGGCCGTGCTCGCGCCGCTGATGCAGCAGTGGAGCAGTTTTGACGCCCCGAGCCGCAAGAAGTGGGTTAAGGTCGCCAATGGCTATCCGAAACTGAAGCCGGACGCGCAGAAGCGGCTGCAGGCACGCATGCAGCATTGGGCCAAGCTCACGCCGCAGCAGCGCCAGGCCGCGCGCGAAAAATACCTCGCGATCAAGAAATTGCCGCCGGAAAAACGCGCGGAAGTCAAATCGCAATGGCAGCAGTATCAGCAGTCGCTCGCTACCCAATCCGTCACCGGCAACCCGGAGACCACCGGCAGCCCGGAGGCCGCCGGCAGCCCGGAACAAGCGGGCGGCAGCAGTCCCCAGTAGCAGCGCCGATCATCTTCTCTCCCCCCACCACATCATCCCCATCGCCAGGCTCAGGAACATGAGCGTCGGCAGGATCGCGCTCCAGAATGGCGGCCAGTCGCGCAGCAATCCCAGGTAGGTAAAAAGCCGCCCGAGCATGGCAAAGCCGATGCCGAGCATGATGCCGGCAAATACCTTCGCGCCCACACCGCCGACACGCCGCTGGTAATAGGCGAACGGCAGCGCCAGCACCATCATCACCAGCACCGCGAACGGATAGATCAGCTTGTTCCAGAATGCGATTTCGTGGCGCGAGGTCTGCTGGTTGTTCTCGCGCAGATGCTGCATGTAAAAATACAGGTTCCACGCCGACATCTGCTCCGGCGCCACCAGCAGCACGCTCAGCAACCTGGGATCGAGCACCGAGCGCCAGTCGGCCTGCTCGATGCGGCTCACCGTCGTCTTCCGGTCGGCAAAGTCGGTCTGCACCACGTCGCGTAACCGCCACAGGTTGTCGCTCACATACTCGCCGCGCCGCGCGAGGCTGATCCGGCGCAACCGATGCTCGGCATCGAATTCGTAGATCTTCACGCCCTGCAATACCGAATCCGGCATGACCTGCGTGATATTGACGAAGTGGCGCTCGTCCTTGACCCACAGACCCGAGCGGAATTCCTGCGCGATCACGCCGGTGATGGCCTTGGCGCGCAACTGCTGCGCGGCCTGTTCGGCGGGGGGCGCGATGAATTCGCCGGTGACGAAACTCAGCACCGAGAACAGCAGGCCGACTTCGACGAGCGTCAGCGCCATGCGCGGAATCGATACGCCCGAAACCCGCATCACCGTGTATTCGGAATTGGCCACGAGCTGGGCGAGCGCAAACAGCGTGCCGATCAGGGCGGCGATCGGAAACAATTCGTACGCGTGGCCCGGCACGCTCAGCAGCACGTACGCCATGATGTGAGGCAGGCGGTAAGATCCCTTGTCAAGTTCCGCCAGCTCACGAATCAGATCCAGAAATGCAAACAGCATCAGCAACGCCGCGAACACCAGCAGCGTCGCGGTGGTGATTTCGGCCGACAAATAGCGCCGGATGACTCTCATTTGAAATAGCGGAAAAGCGAGAACGGCGTCAGGCGCCGCAAAAAAAGCATCGCCAGTATCAACAGCATCGCCGCATGCACGCCCCACAGCCCGAGCGGCAGGCTGATGCGTTGCTGCGCGATCCAGGCCTGCGCGATGCTCAGCATGTTGTTGTAGATCATGTAGACGAGGATCGCCAGCACCAGGTTCAGCGAGCGCCCGGCGCGCGGATTGACGAAAGACAGCGGGATCGCAAGCAGCGCCAGAATCAGTGCCGATAACGGCAGCCCGAGGCGCCAGGCCAGCTCGCCGCGGTGTATCGGGTTCGCGTGATCCAGCAGATCGAGCGTCGGCAGGGACTTCGCCGAGGGCGTTGACGCTCTCGCTTCGCGCACGTCGATGCGCATTGCATAGCGTTCGAATTCGCTGACCTTGTATTCGGCGCTGCCGGGCAGGCCTTCGTACCGCCTGCCGTTGAGCAGCACCAGAAAGCGGTCGCCGTTGCCGGCGGTCTCCAGAAAGCCGCGCTTGGCGACCATCACCCCCGTCTGGTTATGCTGGGTGGAGCTCACGAACACATTGGCGACCCGGTTGTCGTCCTCGCTCACGTTTTCGACGAAAAACACGCGCTCGTTGTGCCTGGATTCACGAAACACGCCGGGAGTCACCTGGGATATGTCGTCGCGATTATCCATGTAGCCGCGGAATTCATCGCTCTTGGTGATCGCCCACGGCGACAGCACCAGGCTCAGCAGCGCGATCAGGATCACGATCGGCACGGCGAACGACAGCACCGGCCGGATCCATGCGGTCAGGCTCAGGCCGGAGCTGAACCACACAATCATCTCCGAATCGCGGTAGCAGCGCGACAATGACATCAGCACCGCGATGAACAGCGTCAGCGACAGCAGCACCGGCAAATAGCTGAAGGAGGTAAATGCGAGCAGCGCGAATACGCCGCTGAACGTGATCGAACCTCCCGCAGCGAGACCGAGAAAGCGCACCAGCTGGGTGGTGACCGTAATGCCGAGCAGCACGATGAAAGCGGCCACCGCCGTAGCGGCGAATTCACGCACCAACGATTGCCGGAAAATCTTCACTCCGCGCTTTGATTTTTGATGAGATTACGAAGATAATCAGCGGTTTCTGACACCAATCTGACTTCGGGAGAATGCGGTGGAATTTAGCATAAAAAGCGGGGGGCCGGAGCGCATCCGCACCGGTTGCAGCGTGGTCGGCGTATTCGAGCCGCGCAAATTCAGCGCCGCGGGCGCCGCGCTCGATCGCGCAGCGCGCGGCCACCTGTCCGCCATCCTCGCGCGCGGCGACATGGAAGGCAAGCTCGGCAGCACGCTGCTGTTGCATAACGTACCGAACGTTGCGTGCGAACGCGTGCTGCTGGTGGGCCTTGGCCGCGACGGCGAATTCCGCGACAAGCAGTACCGCGAGGCGGTGGCCGCGGCAATCCGGACACTGAACGCGACCGGCACCGCAGAGGCCGCCCTGCACCTCACCGAGATCGCGGATGTGAAGCGCGACATCACTTGGCGCATCGCGCAGGCGGTCACGGTGGCGCGCGAAGCGGGCTACCGCTTTGAGCGCATGAAAAGCCGGCGCGAGGAGAAAGAATCAGCGCTGCGCAAGCTCGCGCTGGGCATCGGCGACAAAGCGGCGCGGCGGCGCGCCGAGGCGGGGCTCGAACAAGGCCTCGCCATCGCGCACGGCATGCTGCTCGCGAAGGATCTCGGCAATCTGCCGGCCAACGTCTGCACCCCGTCCTATCTGGCCGAGCAGGCCCGCGAACTCGCCAAGCGCTACCGCATGAAAGTGCAGGTGCTGGAGCGCGACGACATGGAAAAGCTCGGCATGGGCGCGCTCGTGTCGGTGGCGCGCGGCAGCACGCAGGCGCCGAAACTGATCACGCTCGAGTACCGCGGCGGCGCGAAGCACGGCAAGCCGGTGGCGCTGGTCGGCAAAGGCGTCACCTTCGATACCGGCGGAATTTCGCTCAAGCCCGGCGCCGAAATGGACGAGATGAAATTCGACATGTGCGGTGCCGCCAGCGTACTCGGCACCTTGAAGGCGGTCGCCGAGATGCGGCTGCCGATCGACGTCATCGGCATCATTCCCGCCACCGAGAACATGCCGAGCGGCGGCGCGACCAAGCCCGGCGACATCGTGACCAGCCTGTCGGGACAAACCGTGGAAATCCTCAACACCGACGCCGAGGGGCGGCTGATCCTGTGCGATGCGCTGACCTATGCCGAACGCTTCGAACCGCAGGCGGTGGTCGACATCGCGACACTGACCGGCGCGTGCGTGATTGCGCTCGGGCACGTCGTGAGCGGACTGTTCGCAAACGACGACGCGCTCGCGAAGGAACTGCTGCTCGCCGGCGAGACCGCCTATGACCGCGCCTGGCAAATGCCGCTGCTCGAAGATTACCAGGAGCAGCTGAAGAGCAATTTCGCCGATTTCGCCAACATCGGCGGGCGCCCCGCGGGGGCCGTCACCGCCGCGTGCTTCCTCGCGCGCTTTACCAAGAAATTCAAATGGGCGCATCTCGACATCGCCGGCACCGCCTGGAAGTCGGGCAAGGAAAAAGGCTCGACCGGCCGGCCGGTGCCACTGCTCACGCAGTTCCTGATCAACCGGGCATCGAAAAAACAGTGATGAGCGCAAAATCGCGCTCCGCGTTTGCGGCATGACTCAGATTGATTTCTATTTTCACGTCGAAAACAAGCTGCACACGGCCTGCGCGCTGAGCGCCAGGGCCTGCGCGCACGGCCTGCGCGTGCTCGCATTCTGTGCCGATCCCGAGGCCAGCCAGAAGCTCAGCCGCACGCTGTGGACCACGCCGGCGACCGGCTTCATCCCGCACTGCATGCCTGAAGACCGCCTGGCCGCCGTCACGCCGGTGATCGTCGACCACGAGGGCACCCGTTTGCTGCATGACCAGGTGCTGCTCAATCTGCGTCCCGACTGGCCCCCGTTCTTCAGCCGCTTCCAGCGCCTGATCGAAATCGTCAGCCTCGACGAGGAAGACCGCCGGCTGGCGCGCGAACGCTACAAGTTCTACCGCGACCGCGGTTACGAAATCCGGAATCACGATCTGAGCAAGAGCGCGCAGTAACGCCGGAAAGCAATCGATGTCCGCCGCAAGCGACGATAACTGGTCACCTGACGACGACGTGCTCGGCCGCGCCGATGCGCTGCTTGACAAGCACCGGCGTGCGGGCGCCAGGCCCGCCGCCGATCCGAACGCCGTCCCGACACTGACCGAGGCCGTCGGAGGCGACCCTGCCGCGCAGGCGATTCCGACGCTGACCGATTCAATCGCAGCGCCGATCGCTGCCGGCCGCCCCGCCGCTGCCGAAGCACCTGCCGCCGCGCCCGAACCGGTCGCACCCGAACCCGCGGCGCCGCCGCCGGGCTTTGCACCCGAGGCGGACGCAACAGCGGGCAACACCGGTTACGGACTGACTGCGCCGGTGCAAGACGGCGAAGTGATTTCGCGCGTCCAGACGCAGAACCTCGAGCACGGCGTCTATCAGAAGCTCAGACAGGGCCTCGAAACCCAGATCGAAAGCGTGCTGGAGCAACGCTTCATGCCCGAGGTCGCAACCGCCCTCGATCGCGCGCTGCAAACCATCAGCAGCGATTTGAAAACCCACATCGATACCGCGGTGCGTGCCTCGATCGAAGCGGCGCTGAATAACCGGCTCCCGGCTCCGCGCGAAAACGCGGGATCGCGGCCCGCCGCGCCGCAGGATGCGGTGGCGGAGTCCGGTATAATGCGCGGCTTTTCCGGACACGCGGCACCCGCCGCCGCAAAAATGGAACTCGCCAAGAGCTTCGACCCCGGCGTCATAGAAAGCCGCTGGTACCCCGAATGGGAGCAGCGTGGCTACTTCGCCGCGGGCGTCGACCCCGGGAATCCCGCCAGCTTCTGCATCCTGCTGCCGCCACCCAACGTCACGGGCACGCTCCACATGGGCCACGGTTTCAACCAGACGATCATGGATGCGCTCACACGCTACCATCGCATGCGCGGCGACAACACGCTGTGGCAGCCGGGAACCGACCACGCCGGAATCGCCACCCAGATCGTGGTGGAGCGCCAACTGGAAACGCAGGGCGTTTCGCGCGACGCTCTCGGCCGCGAGAAATTCGTCGGGAAAGTGTGGGAGTGGAAGGAATATTCAGGCTCAACCATTACGCGCCAGATGCGCAGGCTCGGCACCTCCTGCGACTGGACGCGCGAGCGCTTCACGATGGACGATGGGCTGTCGAAGACCGTTACCGAGACTTTTGTCCGGCTCTACCGCGAAGGCCTGATCTACCGCGGCAAGCGGCTGGTGAACTGGGATCCGAAGCTGCTCACCGCGGTATCCGATCTGGAAGTGGAAAGTGAAGAGGAAGACGGGTTCCTTTGGCACATCCGCTATCCGCTCGCGGACGGCCCGGGTCATCTGACGGTGGCCACGACGCGGCCGGAGACCCTGCTCGGTGATACCGCAGTCGCGGTGAACCCGGAAGACGAACGCTACCGGCATCTCGTCGGGAAAACGGTCCGGCTGCCGCTGTGCAACCGCGATATCCCGATCATCGCCGACGCCTACGTCGACCGGGAGTTCGGCACCGGCTGCGTGAAAATCACGCCAGCGCACGACTTCAACGACTATCAGATCGGCAGCCGGCACGGACTCGCAACGCTCAATGTCCTGACGCTGGACGCCCGGATCAGCGATAACGCACCTGCCGCGTACCGCGGACTCGACCGATACGCAGCGCGCGAACAAATCGTTGCGGATCTCGCATCGCAGGGTTTGTTGGAAAAGACCGAAAAGTACCGGCTCAAGGTGCCGCGCTGCGGGCGCACCGGCGAGATCGTCGAGCCGATGCTCACCGACCAGTGGTTCGTCGCCATGAGCAAACCCGGCCCCGATGGCAAGTCCATCGCCGGAAAGGCGCTGGAATGCGTGGCATCGGGTGATATCAGGTTCATTCCCGAGAACTGGGTCAACACCTACAACCAGTGGCTCAACAACATCCAGGACTGGTGCATCTCGCGCCAGTTGTGGTGGGGTCACCAGATCCCTGCCTGGTATGGATTTGACCAAGTCGGCGATTTTCGTACCATCGTTGCACACAATGATGCGGAAGCAGAGGAAATCGCGCAAAGAGAAGGCATCAAACTGCCGCTCAGGCGTGATGAAGACGTACTCGACACCTGGTACTCGTCCGCGCTGTGGCCATTTTCCACGCTGGACTGGACACCCGAATATCCGTCGAAATCAAATCCCGCGCTCGATCTGTATCTGCCCTCCTCGGTGCTGGTCACCGGTTTCGACATCATTTTCTTCTGGGTGGCGCGCATGGTCATGATGACCAGGCACATCACCGGCAAGATCCCGTTCAAGCACGTGTACGTGCATGGCCTGATCCGCGACAGCGAAGGCCAGAAGATGTCGAAATCCAAGGGCAACGTGCTCGACCCGCTCGACCTGATCGACGGGATCGGCATAGAGGATCTCGTCAAAAAACGTACCACCGGCCTCATGGACCCGCGCCAGGCAGCGCAGATCGAAAAGCGCACGCGCCGGGAATTCCCCGAAGGCATCCCGGCCTTCGGCACCGATGCGCTGCGTTTTACCTTCGCCAGCCTCGCTTCACCGGGCCGCGACATCAAGTTCGACATGGGCCGCTGCGACGGCTACCGCAACTTCTGCAACAAGCTGTGGAACGCGACGCGTTTCGTGCTGATGAACTGCGACGGCAGGGACACCGGTATTGATGCAAGCCTGCCGCTCGAATTTTCTGCCGTCGACCGCTGGATCGCGAGCCGCCTGCAGCGCGCCGCGGCCGAACTCGAAACAGGCTTCGCGGAATACCGCTTCGACAACGCCGCGCGCGCGGTCTATGAGTTCGTGTGGGACGAGTACTGCGACTGGTACGTCGAACTCGCCAAAGTGCAGTTGGCGAGCGGCAACGACGCGCAGCAGCGCGCTACGCGGCGCACGCTGGTGCGGGTGCTCGAAGCCACACTGCGGCTCGCGCACCCCATTATCCCGTTCATCACCGAAGAACTGTGGCAGAAGGTCGCGCCGCTTGCCGGCCGGAGCGGGCCGAGCATCATGGTGCAGCCTTACCCCCAGCCCGATGCAGACCGCATCGATGAGCACGCCGAGCGCGAAGTCGCGCTGCTCAAACTGATCACCAACGCATGCCGCACGTTGCGCAGCCAGATGAGCCTCGGCCCGCAGCAGAAAGTGCCGCTGCTCGCGCAGGGCGACCGCGCCACGCTCGCCGCGATTACCCCTTACCTGATGCCGCTGGCACGCCTGTCGGAAGTCACGATCGTCGAGGGCGCGCTGCCGCAGGCTGATGCGCCGGTATCCATCGTCGGCGATTACCGGCTGATGCTGAAAATCGAAATCGACGCCGCGGCGGAACGCGCGCGGCTGGGCAAGGAACAGCAGCGCCTCGAGGGCGAAATCGCGAAAGCACAAGCCAAGCTCGCCAATGCGAGCTTTGTCGAGCGCGCGCCAGCCGCCGTGGTCGGGCAGGAGCGCGAGCGGCTTGCCCGGTTTCAGGCCACGCTCGACAAGCTAAGCGCGCAATTAAGCCAACTCGGTTGAAATATGGAAGTCGTCGCGCCGATCGTGATGGCCGCGGGCCTCGGGTGGGCAAGCGGCCTGCGGCTCTATGCCGTGCTGTTTTTGCTCGGCGTGCTGCACCACTTCGGCATGATCGCGCTGCCGCCCGACCTCGGTGTCCTCGCGCATCCGGCGGTGATGGCGGTATCGGGTGCGCTGTTTCTGATCGAATTCGCCGCCGACAAGATCCCCGGCTTTGACAGCGTTTGGGACGCGTTCCAGACGTTTGTCCGTATCCCGGGCGGTGCGTTGCTGGCGGCGGCCGCGGTAGCCGATCACAGCGCGGCCCTCGCGCTTGCCGCCGCGCTCCTCGGCGGCACGCTGGCCGCCGGAGCACATTTCACCAAAGCCGGCAGCCGCGCGCTGATCAACACTTCGCCCGAACCGTTCAGCAATTGGACCGCGTCGCTCACCGAAGACGCGCTGGCGGCGGGAATGGTGTGGTTCGCGTTCACGCATCCGCTCGCATCGGCCGCCATCCTGATCGTGTTGATCGCGCTGATGATCTGGCTGCTGCCCAGGCTTTGGCGCGGCGTGCGTCGCGTCATCAACGCCGCGCGCGGACTGCTCGGCCTCGGGGTTTGAGCCAGCCGCCGCCGGCTAACAAATCCCGCTATTTTGCCGGGCTGCCCGGACACGCAGCGGTATCGCCGGGGACCTTGCCGACCAGCCGCAGAAAACTTTCGAACGGCCCCATGTTCCCCATCGCCTCACCCATCGGGCCATCAAACCGCAGGCGCTGGAAGAACATCGCCCGCATCGGGCCATATTCACCCCTTCCCATCTCGAGCCAGCGCGAGGTTTCAGCCCACATCAGGTAGTCAACGTCGGTATCGAGCTTGGAGCTCGCCGCGCCACCGTAGACGCACATTGCTTTGCCGTCCTTTGCCGAGACGCGCAACTCGACGCGCGCGCTGTCCGCGCAATCGGCGCGGTAAATCTGCATCGCCTTGTAGCCACGCCCCTTGTCATTCTTGATCCATTCGGACTCGACCAGCTTGTCGGTGAGAACCGGCTCCGCGTTCCATGCTTCGCACATGCCCTTGGCCCACTCCGATGCCATCATGACCGGAGCTGCCTCGACGATCCCCCAGCACAACCCCAGCGCAAGCCCCACTGCAGCAAGATTCTTCATTGCATGCTCCTGTCCACACAGACCACAACACCGGCATCCACTCCGGATTGCCGGACCCAAAAACGGAATTTCAAAGTATCAGCGTATCACTAAATTAGAATTTATTAATATTTATTTCCGATCGCCCCACCGGATGCTGACTTCCTGGGGGCGGTCGCAAACATCACGCGCGGCTCGACGCCACGATTGGCTGCTTGACTGCAAGGCGTATCACGGCGACGAAATCTTCCGGTGTCATTGCCGGCATGTCGACTTCACGCCCGGAGAAGAATACGCGCACGTTGCGCTCCACGCGCTCGACGGAAGTATCGCGCAGCGCGGCCTCGGAGAGTGCCCTGATACAGCAGCGCGTCACCGTCGAACGCGCCGCCGGTAATGCGGCGCTGGATCGCGATCTGGTTCGCCCGGCAGTAGTCGAGATTGAACTCCTGCCCGGCGCTCTGGTGATAGCCGAGCAACGCGCTCGGGGCAAAGCGCAGAAATCGCAGGGTGCTTGGGATTCCCTCGGCCCGGCCGCTATTTCTTCTTCATCAGGAAGATGAATTCCTTGTCGGCGGTCTCCGACGACAGCAATTCGTTGCCGGTCTGTTTGGAAAACGCCTGGAAGTCCTTGACCGAACCCGGATCGGTGGCGAGTATCCTGAGTATTTGCCCGCTCGTCATATCGGTCAGTGATTTTTTGCAGCGCAGAATCGGCAGCGGACAATTCAGGCCCCGCGCATCAAGCTCTTTATCGAAATTCATGACCCGGACTCCATCAATAATTAGTCTACAATCCAACTCTAATATACGGTGATTGGCCCCGTGGCGCAAGAATCGGGGCCATACCGCTCCGCGCCAAGCCGTTTTCCGGGAAGCGGCCTCGCGGCCGGCCCCGCAACTCCCTGTGCAGGACAAGCGCTATAGTTCCTGATCCGCGCCGCTACGGTGCTGCATTCCCCCACCGGAATCAGGGGTATGGGGCACCTTGATGCCGGTGGTAGTCTGCCGCATTCATTGAAAGGGGTTTCCATGACGGAAAATCAGCCCGCGACAGCGCCCGCGCCGGTGTCGTTGACCGAAGCGTTCTGGTACTGGCTCAAGCTCGGCTTCATCAGCTTCGGCGGGCCGACCGGGCAGATCGCGATCATGCATCATGACCTGGTGGAAACGAAGCGCTGGATTTCGGAACGGCGCTTCCTGCACGCGCTCAATTACTGCATGGTGCTGCCCGGCCCCGAAGCAACCCAGCTCGCCGCCTATATCGGCTGGATGATGCATAAAACGCGCGGCGGCATCATCGCGGGCACGCT
>Ga0082335_1006234_pt1 | contig 15570 bp, 17 predicted proteins | sample Subgrocontami58m_FD_72375 | JGI IMG/M metagenome (GOLD analysis project Ga0082335, IMG submission 72375) | Subsurface groundwater microbial communities from S. Glens Falls, New York, USA - GMW37 contaminated, 5.8 m (SPADES assembly) (version 2) ...
GTGAGCTAAACACACGGCTTTGCACATCCTGCACCCAGAGATGTTTGTCGATGCCTAGGCGTTCAGCGACGCCGTAGAGGGCAACGACGGAACCGGTCGCAAGAGCGACCTTCAACAAATTTGGCCAATTTGACCAATTAGTCAAATTAGACACATACGCGTAGTACAGCAGTACGTAGCTCACAATGGAAAACATCCCGCCATTGAACCTGCTGTAATACCCAAACCACGAAACGTGGGGATCCATAGAGAATATCGAGCTAACCAATTGCGAACTCACGAATAACAGAATGGGGATATCCAAGGGCGTCCGGGCAATACGAAGTTCTCTCTGTGTAATGCTTTTCACAATCCATGCACCGGTGATAACGATGGTGAGCATATATACCCCGATCATCTTGTTAAATTCAAAAAGTTCATAGTTCCACGGGGTAAAAAGGAGAGGCACGAAACCAAAGAGGAGATAGAACCCCCAGCGAATAATCCGATCAGCCCATTTCACGATATCCATGAGGAAAGTATACCATAGGCATATCGTTAAGGGATTAACGGAGTATATTTTGACATTACCATTGAAAAATAATAAACTATAGGTCTATATTATGTATTTAGAATTCCTTCCTCCCGTTTCTATTGCTGCAAGCGCTCTATTTTCCGGAGTGCACGTCGGTACGGCACATGCACAGGAACCCACACCGCCGCCAGAGAATGATACGGGAATTGGTTTATACTGTGACGAGGACGCATCCTGTTTTATCACAGAAGGCACTCAGACTGATGTTTATCCGCAGGACACCGGCACTGTAGCCAATACGGCCGTAGGTTTTGGTCTTATTGATCCGGGTCAAGCTGGAGCTTGTGCCGATGCGTTTGAAAATGTGCACGGTCAGTACCTCACGCCCAATCCTGCTGACGGCCGTCCACTATTTCAATTTCCCGGAATGCAATTTGAACTTCCCCCGGAATGTACGACAAATTTATTTAAAGAAGCGCATGTCGCCGATGGTCCCGGCAAACCAGAAGCACCACCTGATACAGTCACACCTGAAAATCACGAACCGCAAAAAGCCATCTCATCAAATTTTTGGGATTGTTTAGCTTCTATAGGAATATTAGCCGGACTGAGTGGCGCCGGACACATATTTATAAACCGGAGACACCGGAAAAAAACATAAAATCATCTGTACGGCACGGACACGGCTCTGACGCTCATAACCTATGAAATTGTCGAGGTAGAGTAATACAGAATCGGTACGTGTCTTCTTTAACAGGCACGTGCCCTAAAAATAAGACACATTTGGAATCAGAGACCGTAGCTGCAGGATTTGTCAAAAGCCGCGACTGCCCGGGGAAAAAGTGAGGAGGGGACAGGAATTGTAGTTCTTCTGTTGCTTTGGTATCATAGCAATGATGATAGTGTTTAGCGACCATGCGCTGCGAAAAATGGAGCAGCGGCATCTTAAGAAAGAATGGGTACTCGAAGCGCTTGGGAAACCCGATCATAAATCACGAGGTCACGAAAACCGTATGATCGCATACAAAAAGATAGAAAAACTCTTTCTCGCGGTTGTCTCTATAAAAGAAGATGGAAACATAGTTGTGATTACTGCTCACTGGGAAAAGGGGTTTAAACCAATAAAGGAGGTATAAATTCTATGAACATTTATTACGATCCAAAAGTAGATGCACTGGATGTTGTATTTAAAGAGGGTGATGTATCCGAAACCCGCGAAGTTGGCCGGGAGATGTTTTTGGATGTAGATAAAAACGGTGAACCTTTATCCTTGGAAATTCTCGATGCAAGTCATAGGCTTCCCGCTGATGCATTCGGGAGACTATCTTTTACCATCGCCAACTATCCAAAACCATTTGGGGTTTCTGTATAATCCCAAAAGCCGCGACTGCCCGGGGCAGAAGTGATAGAATACCTTCATGTTTGATTTCCTCTTTGGACTCTTATCCCACGACTTAGGAATAGATCTTGGAACCTCATCAGTACTTGTATTTGTCAAAGATAAAGGAATTGTTATCCGTGAACCGTCTGTCGTAGCCCGGCATAAAAAAACAAAACAAATCGTGGCTATTGGCAGGGAGGCAAAACGGATGATCGGAAAAACTCCCGGGACTATTGAAGCCATCCGGCCACTTCGGGACGGCGTCATCAGCGACTTTGACGCAGCGGTCTCGCTCCTCACCCATTACATCCGCGCTGTCCACGAACATCCCAGTAACCTTTTCCTCCCAAAAATCCCCAGGCCAAAAGTTGTCGTCGGCATCCCATCCGGAGTGACCGAAGTCGAACGCCGTGCGGTACAGGAGGCTACGCTGGGAGCAGGCGCACGCCAGGCATTCCTCATCGAGGAACCGATGGCAGCAGCAATCGGCGCGGGGCTTCCCATCCAGGAGAGCCAGGGGACCTTCATCTGTGACATCGGCGGAGGGACAAGCGAGATCGCCGTCCTCTCCTTAGGCGGTATCGTCGTCAACCGAAGTATCAGAGTTGCAGGAGATGAAATGGACGAGGCGATTGCAAACTTTGTACGGCTCAAACACTCGCTCCTGGTCGGCGAACAGTCCGCGGAAGAGATAAAAATCACCATCGGCAGCGCCTACCCAACGGGAAAAAACGACCGGGTCACGGTGGTACGCGGCCGGGATATCGAAACGGGATTACCGAAATCCGTACGCTTAAACGAGTCGGAGATTCGTGAAGCGCTCGCCACGGTTGTCCATCAAATCATTGAAGCGATCAGTGAAACTATTGAAGAGACGCCCCCCGAGCTAGTGGGAGATATCATCGAACACGGCATCATCCTGGCCGGCGGGGGAGCGCAGCTTCTCGGTATCGACCGTTTAATCGCCAATGAACTTAAAATGCCCGTATGGATAACCGATGATCCCCAAACTGCTGTCGTACGGGGATGCGGCAAATTACTGACAGATGAAACATTACTACGGAAAGTTAAGGTGGCAGCGAGAAAAGTATGAAATTTGCACTGATCGTCTCCCACATCCTAGACCCCTTGTGGGTCATCCCCGCAGTGACGCTTCTTCAAGCATACAAACAGGGGTTTGTATTTACCTTTGTCGTAATGATTTTTATGCTAATAATCCCGCTTATCCTAAGATTGCTTTATACGCGCGGGCGGAATTGGGATATTTCAACAAGAGCTGATCGGCCCAAAGCAATAATGGTACTTCTTGTATTGGGACTTATCAACTGGGCAATTGCAGCCCTTTGGGGCAATCCAAGTATCACAAGTCTTTTTATGTTTTATGAAGTATGGATGGCAGGGTATCTCATAATCTCAATGTTCTGGAAAATCTCGGGCCACGCAGGTGGCATGACGATGGCAACCGGGCTCTTCATCCATTGGTATGGTTGGAACTGGTGGCCGGTACTTCTCCTGGTTCCACTCATGGGCTGGGCGAGAGTCGTAAGCAAAAATCATACAGTCGTTCAGGTTATCGCTGCGGTACTCTATACATGGAGCGCACTCGTTTTGTATGAAGCTTGGCAAGGCATTCTCTGACTCCCTCATCGTAGAAAAAAAGAACGCATCGCGTTTTGGTAAACCTAAAGCGCGCGTTTGGTGGCTGGGATCGGGCCGGGCACTCATTTTTACTTCTATCCTCTTTGTCTCTTTGTTTGTGCTTGCCTGGCGGCTCTTTGATCTCACCATCATACGTGGACATGAATTTCGCTCTCTTGCCGAAGGCAACCGAATAAAAGAGATTATCCTCCGCGCACCGCGGGGAAAAATTCTGGATCGCACCGACAAAGTGTTGGCAGACAATACGCCAAAGGACGGCGAATATGACTTCAACCGCGTATATCCGATGGGCCAAGCTACAAGCCCTGTCACGGGTTACACCGGAGAGATTACGGCCGAGGAACTCGCCGATCAATACTACCAACTGCGGGGATACCGTCAGGGTGATCGGATCGGACGGATGGGAATTGAGGCAGTCTTCGAGGCGAAACTCCGGGGAAGAGACGGACGGGAACTTGTCGAGATAAACGCCTCAGGCGCCGCGGGGCGCATTCTCGGCAGAATCGAAGCTATTCCCGGCGAAGATATAACTATCTCTATTGACCGGTCCCTGACTCAAACCGCGCTCGAAGCTTTTCCTACAGACGAAAAAGGCGCTATCGTTGTTGCCCGCACGAAAACCGGAGAAATATTGGCTCTGATCACCAGTCCGTCTTTTGATGCGAATGTCTTTTCACAAACGCTCCCAGAAAACCCCAACCTTCCGATGTTTAACCGCGCTATTGGGGGCACCTACCCTCCGGGGTCAACCTTTAAAATCGTGACCGCTATTGCAGGGCTGGAAGAGGGGACAATATCAGCCAAAACTCTGTTTGAAGACATCGGAGAGATAATCATCGGACCTTTTCGGTTTCCCAACTGGTACTTTATCAAATACGGCAAAACTGAAGGGTTCGTAGATATTGTGAAAGCAATTCAAAGAAGCAATGATATTTACTTTTATAAACTAGGGGAGACACTCGGAATCACAAAACTTGCTTCATGGGCGGAGCGACTTGGAGTTGGGGCTCCCTTGGGGCTGGAAATCCCCGGAGAAGCAGCCGGCCTCATGCCTGACCCTGCCTGGAAAGCCAAACAGTTTGACACACAAGCGGACAAAGAGGACCGGAGCGACGAGTGGTATGTAGGGGATACCTATCACGTTGCGATCGGACAAGGATATCTCCTGACGACACCATTACAAGTCAATGCGTGGACAAACGTGGTGGCGAGTGGAGGAAAATTATGCAGGCCGACGATAGAAAAAAAGAGTCAAGAGTGCAAAAATCTGGGAATTAAAAAAGAAACAATCGAACTCATTACGGAAGGAATGCAAAAGGCATGCGAGACCGGGGGGACCGGATGGCCTTTGTTTAATTTTATGGTTCCTGTTGCCTGTAAGACGGGCACGGCGGAGTTTGGGGATCCCCAAGACCGCACCCATGCGTGGTTTACCGCATTTGCACCGATTGAAGATCCGGAAATCTCCGTCACCGTCCTTGTCGAAGAAGCAGGTGAAGGAAGCGACAAGGCCGCACCGATTGCGAAAAAAATTTTAGAGGAATGGTTTGGTCGTTAGATTGTCCGTATGGGTTCATACCAATGATCGTTTCCATGGCGCTTGAATAAAAAGATATTACTATATGACCATACAAATTCCCAGACGTACTTGAACAGTCTGCCGCGTATTCGTCGATCAGACGTATAAACCATGAGATGGCGCAGATAATGAATGGAACCATACCTTCCTACTCTCCTACCACACTCAACATCATCAAAAGGAGCAGCTTGTTGCAAGAAACCTCCGGCGTTGCTAAGAACTTCTTTTCGTACTGCAAAATTCGTCCCCCGAAATGTATGATTTCCGGAACAGAACTTATAAAGAGCACTCGTCCCATCAAGCATCCAAGAAACAACAGGAGATACATAAGGAGCAGAATGTATATATCGATAGCTTCCCGAGACTCCTACAACCTCCGGATGTAACCGAAAATATGAATATATCTGTTCGACCCATGTGGGCGAAACAACGCAATCCGCTTCAGTAAACGCAAGAATTTCTCCCCGTGCCGCACGAACTCCCGCTTGTCTCGCATACGCCCGGCCTTGCCGGGATTCCGAACATACCCGTACTCCCGGCCGACGTGCGAGAGCGCCCGTATCATCAGTTGAGTTGTTATCAACGACAATAATCTCATAGGGAACTCGCGTCTGTTGTGCGCGCAGGGCTTCGATGCAACGACCGATACACTGCTCTTCGTTATACGCAGGAACGATGACAGAGATCACGGGGTTTGAATACATACGGCAATTGCTGTAGTATACTCTCCTTATATTGTTATGCCCACCGTATCTATTATTATCCCGGTCTACAACGAAGAGCGTACGATCAGTTCTATCGTAGAGCTTACACGCGCTTGGGGGAAGGCGAGTGAAGTGATTGTCGTCAATGACGGCTCAACGGATCATACGCTGGGAGCCCTCCGGCAATTTACCACAGGAATTCGGGTTATAACCTCCCAAAAGAATCAGGGAAAGGGCTATGCCATGGCCCGGGGGGTAGAGGCGGCAACAGGAGAACTCCTCATGTTTCTTGACGGGGACATGACCGGACTCACTTTTGCTGATTTAGATGCCATGCTTGCGCCCGTTGTAAACGGCCGGGCTGATATGGTCATCGGTGTAGCCCGATTTTGGGGTGTCGGATCGTTTGAACCATTTAATGACGTGAGCGGTCAGCGGGTACTTCATAAAACGGTATTGACTCCCCATCTCAAGGCGCTTCACGCGGCAGACCGTGGAGCAGAATTTCTCATCAATGATCTCCACAAAAAGAAACGCATCGTCTATGTACGCCTGCCTCATGTCTTTATCTTTGGCAAAATGGAAAAACAACCCATACCAGAGGCACTTCGGGACTATGTAAAAGAAGCGGGAGAATTTCTCGTACAAATCGTCAAAATCCAAAGCAAAGATCTCCCACCGCAAGCCAAACGGGTATTTCGCGTAGCGCAAAGCTATATTAAACTGGCGCTCACATATCTTCAATCTTCATGACTGATGAAAAGCGTTACTGGGTAGCATTTTCCGTCTTTCCCGGCATCGGCCCGGTACGGTTCCGATTACTCCTTGAACACTTCGGATCCGCAAAAAAAGCATGGGAAGCACCGCTATCAGATAAATTTATTCATTTCAGAAAAACATTTGACATTGACGAATATCTTGAAAAACTCGAACACCTCCATGTTTCCGTTTTAACTCTCAACGATCCGAAATATCCGAAATTGCTGAAAGAGATATCTGACCCACCATTCTTACTATATATCCGCGGTAAGAACACCGGTGAGCCTATTAATCTGGATCAAACGATTGCTGTCGTCGGAACGCGGAACATAACCCGCTATGGAGAAGAAGTTACGCGAAAAATTGTAAAGGGATTGGTTGCCAATGGCTTTACCATCGTCTCGGGGATGGCCTATGGTGTCGACGCGGTTGCCCACCAAACTGCTATTGATTCCGGCGGGAAAACGATAGCAGTTTTGGGATGCGGTATTGACATTATCGCTCCGGAAGGTAATGCTAGATTGTACCGGGCAATTGGTGAGGAAGGGCACGGGGCAATTGTTTCAGAAATGCCGTTGGGGTTACGACCTGATAAAGGCATGTTTGTTGCCAGAAACCGAATCATAAGCGGACTGTCTTTGGGGGTAGTCGTCACGGAAGGGGCAGGTGACAGCGGCGCGCTTATTACCGCAAGAAACGCGGGTGAGCAAGGCCGCGAGGTCTTTGCCGTACCGGGCCCAATTACCAGTCCGTATAGCCGCGCCCCGGCACAACTTATCAAAAAAGGAGCAACATTGGTAGAGACAGTTGAGGATATTTTAGATGAAATTAATTATCGTTGAATCACCCACAAAAGCCCGGACACTCACTAAATTCTTGGGGAACAAGGAATACCGAATAGAAGCGACCATGGGGCATATCCGGGATTTACCCAAAGCCGATTTGGGAGTGGATGTTGATCATGATTTTGCACCGAGCTACGTCATTCCAAAAGACCGGCAAAAACGGGTAGGCGAGCTCAAGGAGCTCGCAAAAAAGGCTGAAAGTATCATTCTGGCAACTGACCCGGACCGTGAGGGAGAAGCAATCGCTTTTCATGCAGCGGAGGTGCTGAAAAGCAAATCCCATCAACGTATTGTCTTCCATGAAATCACTCTCCATGCAATTAAGGAGGCGATCACGCACCCACGGGAAATTGATCTCAAACTCGTCGATGCTCAACAGGCGCGCCGCGTCCTTGACCGTCTGGTCGGCTATAAATTATCTCCGCTCCTCTGGCAAAAACTTTCCCGTCGTTGGCTCTCCGCAGGACGGGTGCAATCCGTCGCAGTGCGTTTAATCGTCGAGCGGGAACGGGAAATAGAAAAATTTGTCAAAGAAGAATTTTGGACGATCGAGGGAATGTTTACAGGCATCAACGCATCACTCGTATCAAAAGACGGTAGTAAATATGAAAAGACCCTCACGTTTGACCTCTTTGATGGAAAATATACAACAACGTCATCTGCTATCAGCAATCAGCTATCAGCTATCAGTATTATAAACGATTTACAAGCACCGTTTGTCGTTTCTGCAGTTGATAAAAAGGAGATTCGGCGGAGCCCTCCGCCGCCCTATACCACGAGCACGCTTCAGCAGGACGCCGGACGGCGTTTGGGCTTTTCCGCCAAAAAAATCATGCAACTGGCCCAAAAACTTTACGAAGAAGGCATTATCACCTACCACCGGACGGATAGCGTCAACCTGTCTGAAAAGTTCCTTACCGAATCGCGTGACTTCATCGCTGTCACCTACGGAAAACAATACCTTCCGGAAAGACCACACCGGTACCACACGAAGTCCAAACTCGCCCAAGAAGCTCATGAGGCTATTAGGCCAACTGACGTGGGAATGACGAATGAGAAATTTCCGTTACCAAATCAGGAACTCAATAGGGATCATCATCGCCTTTATAATCTTATCTGGACAAGGGGTACAGCAAGCCAAGCCCGCGAGGCGATCTTTGACTCAACGACGATAAGGATTACCAGTTCCAACGGCTATCTGTTTGAGATCCAAGGATCTGTCATCAAATTTGACGGATATCTGAAAATTCTCGGCCGCGAGGCAAACGGCGAAATAGAACTTCCGCAGGTCACCGTAGGAGCTACGCTCACGCTAGAGCGAGCTATCCCCACCCAACACTTCACGACTCCTCCGCCTCGCTACAGCGAAGCCGCGCTCGTCAAGGCTCTGGAGGAAAAGGATATTGGTAGGCCTAGTACGTATGCGCCGATTATCTCTACGATCCAGGAACGGCTGTATGTGGAAAAAGAAAATAAGAAACTCATCCCGACAGACCTTGGCGTGACCGTCACGGATTTCCTCGTCCGTTATTTTCCTGATATCCTTGGCTTGCCGTTTACCGCGCAGATGGAGAATGAATTTGACCGCATAGCTCTGGGCGCTAAAGAATGGCAGCCGGTGATCCGCGATTTCTATACCCCTTTTGCCGCGGCTCTTGAAAAAACCTACGAAACTGCCGAAAAAGTGAACATGCCGGTGGAAGTTCTTGAAGAAAAATGTCCGGATTGCAGCAACCCTCTGGTCGTTCGAACCGGACGGTATGGCAAATTTATCGCATGCAGTACCTTCCCGACCTGCAAGTATTCTCGACAACTTGTCGAAAAAATAGACAAGAAGTGTCCCCGATGCAGTGCAGATATCGTCGTAAAAAAAAGCAGGAAAAGAGGGAAAACATTTTATGGCTGCAGCAACTGGCCGAAGTGTGACTTCGCCGCATGGAAGAAAGAGGATATAAAATAATGTATAATGGAACTATGGAAGACCGAAGGAAAACCGTTGCCGCAATTACCCTCATCCTGGTGGTTATTTTTTTCATCGTTCTTATCGGAGGCATCCTCGTCGCCCGCAAAAAGCCCGTAGTATCTCCGGTGCCGGAGGAGGGGGCGATACGGATTATTTTTGTAAGCCCCACACTCACGCCATCGCCCTCAACCGCAGTAACCCCGACTCCCACACCCAAGCCCAAGGCGACGGCGACCCCCAAACCTACACCAACCAAAACAGCCAGTCCTTCCGCAACACCTAAACCCTAGGCTTCTATGGAACGTTTGCTCGCTCTTGACCAACAACTTTTTCTTCTCATCAATCACCTGCCGCACTTGGCCGTCTCCAACACGGTTGCTTTGGCCATTTCCGGCGTGGGAACGGCGGGTATTATATGGTTTACTATCGCCATACTTCTGTTTCTCCGTGAAGAGAAGAAAGACCATTGGTTTTTTCTGCCATGTATCCTTGCCGGTGGAACAAGCTGGACAATCGTCGAACTTTTTCTTAAACCGCTCATTGCCCGCGCTCGGCCGAATGAAATCATTGGGGCTATCGTCGTTGGGTCGGGAGGTGACGGCTATTCATTCCCCTCCGGCCACGCGACGATTGCCTTTGCCATGGCCGTTGTGCTCTCGCACAAAGAACCAAAATGGAAATGGGTGTTTTTCGCGCTTGCTATTTTAATTTCTTTTTCAAGAATATATCTGGGAAAGCACTATCCTCTGGATGTCCTTGGCGGGGGAGTGTTGGGGTGGAGTATAGGCATGATTACTCTCTTTTTAGAACGCCGATTGTTCAAACGATCCAAGAGAACATGAAACTCAATGCCAAAGAACTGAGGACGATGGAGGTTGATCCTGAAGTAGCCCATTCCATACGAAAACACCCCATCACGATCATTCTGGATAATGTCTTGGATACCTACAACGTAGGATCGATATTCCGGCTTGCCGATGCGGTGGCAACCCAACAGGTGATTCTTTGCGGCGAAACGTTAACGCCGCCCAACTCCCGGATCAAAAAAGCCTCCATCAACACCTGGCAATGGGTGAGCTGGGAATATTCTCTTTCAGCAAGCGAAGCGATCACGCGTCTCAAGCATCAAGCGCCGTCAACAAAAATTATTGCCGTTGAACAAGACGCGAGAAGTAAGCCATTTGATCGTGTTGATTATCAATTTCCACTCGCCATCGTCGTGGGCAATGAAACCAATGGCGTTTCCAAGGAAGTGCTTGACGTAGCCGATACTATCGTCGAGCTGCCGATGTGGGGGATAAATAAAAGCCTTAATGTCATGGTATCCCTGGGGATTGTGTTATATGATATGATGAAACAGATATGGAAACCGCGCTGACTTCACCGTTTACGCTCCTTAAACAAGCCTGGTCGCTCGCTCTCGCCCGACCCAACATCATCTCATACCTCATCCTTGGCGCTATGCCACAACTTCTCTTTTTTACCTTTTCGGCACTGATCGCGCTCGCATCGGGTACCACGGATTTTGAGGGAGGATGGGGTATCGCAGGCCTAGTCTTCGCAGGGCTTATCGGATTAGTTATCGTAAGCCTCATCAGCACCTGGTATACCGCACTCCTATACAAAGTCTACCAGGCAACTGCAGCAGGTACTATTGAAAAGCTCACAACATATACCCACCCTGCCAAAGCAGTCACCATCCGTCTTTTGGTGACGTATATGCTTGTCGGTCTCTTTACATCTTTGGGATTTCTCCTCCTCATCATCCCGGGTATCATCATCGCGGTCCGCTATATGTTTGCTCCAATGATCGCGGCTGTTGAGGATAAAAGTATCAAACCTATCGATGAAAGCAAACGGCTCGTCAAAGGACGATTTTGGAAACTGGTCGGCAGAAGTATCCTCATGGTCGTTTGCTACAACATCCCTCTATCCGTTCTCCAGGCTATTCATCCGCTCCTTGGTACAGTGTGGGCGATTTCCTCTCCCATTTTTGGCCTCTACTTTTTCCTGGTGTACAGGGACTTTAAGGCCACCGCTATCGTTACCACATAATGAAACGGCTCCATCTGCTGCTTTTGGGACTCGCGTTACTTCTTTCCTTTACTATTTTTAGCAGATTTATAAAACGCGGGGGGCTTAAGGAAATTGATTTTGCCGTTACGGTCAAACTTCAGGAGCGTATCGATACCTCTTCCCGGCTGCGTCTGGCCAGTCTTACCGGAGACGTCATGGAGGGGTCATCGTTTCTCGCCAGTCCTTTGGTTTCTGTAATTGCGATAACCATAATAACCGTTATAACGTTTATAAAACGGAAAAAATACCGGACCGCAGCGCTCGTCATCCCCATCATTTTTGGTCTCATGACCCTTGCTGAAATCTATGGCAAGTCGGTGGTTCACCATCCCGCGCCACCATTTTTTCTCCTCAAAAACCCAACAACTGTGTTTCCGAAATACTACGTCTGGGAGAATTTTTCCTATCCCTCCGGCCACGCCGCCCGGGCAATATTTCTGGCAATTTTACTGTTTTTCGTAGTGAAGAGACGCGTGTGGGTTATGGTAACTCTGGTACTATTTGTCATCCTCATTTCGATAAGCAGAATTTACTTGGGTCACCACTGGTTATCCGACGTGATCGGCGGTTTGATCCTTGGATCCGGATCTGGGCTATTGACGATACCCCTCCTTCTCTCATATAATAGAAAACGTGAGTGAGTGACAATGCCTAGCCATCATACATACAGGGCTTTCCACCGAAACCCCGCGATGGCGGGTTTTTTGTCGCTTTTGCACTTTGACAATCGAATGGTGATAGGAAACGTTATTTTTTTGAGAGTTTGATCCTGGCTCAGGATGAACGCTGGCGGCGTGCCTTATGCATGCAAGTCGAACGATCCCCGCAAGGGGGCAGTGGCGGACGGGTGAGTACAAGCAAGGAACGTACCTTAAACTTCAGTACAGCTCGTCGAAAGACGGGGTAATGCGGAATGTGGTACGTGCAGTTACATGCACGTACTAAAGGGCATAACAACCCGGTTTGAGAGCGGCCTTGTGACTATCAGCTTGTTGGTAGGGTAATGGCCTACCAAGGCTATGACGGTTAGGGGGCGTGAGAGCGCGACCCCCCACAATGGCACTGAGACACGGGCCATACAACTACGGTTGGCAGCAACAGGGAATCGTTGGCAATGGACGAAAGTCTGACCACGCGACGCCGCGTGAGGGATGAAGGCTCTCGGGTCGTAAACCTCTTTTATCCCCGAGTCGATCGGGGGAGAATAAGCACCTACAAACTACGTGCCAGCAGTCGCGGTAATACGTAGGGTGCAAGCGTTATCCGGATTCACTGGGCGTAAAGAGTCGTGTAGGCGGTTTGCCGCATCGTGCTTGAAAGCCCGAGGCTTAACCTCGGCGTTGGGCACGAGATGGGTAGACTTGAGGGAGGCAGAGGAACGGGGAACTCATGGTGAAGCAGTGAAATGCGTTGATATCATGAGGAACACCAAAGGCGAAGGCACCGTTCTGGGCCTCTCCTGACGCTGAGACACGAAAGCTAGGGGAGCGAAGCAGATTAGAGACCTGCGTAGTCCTAGCCCTAAACGCATGCCTGCTAGTTGCTCGCCGCAAGGCGAGTGACGTAAGCTAACGCGTTAAGCAGGCCGCCTGGGGAGTACGATCGCAAGATTAAAACTCAAAGGAATTGACGGGGACCCGCACAACCGGTGGAGCGTGTGGTTCAATTCGAGACAAAGCGAAAGACCTCACCAGGTCTTGACATGCTACCGTTTACCCGCCTGGAAACAGATGGGGATCCGCAAGGATGGTAGCACAGCTGCTGCATGGCTGTCGTCAGCTCGTGCCGTGAGGTATTCCCTTAAGTGGGAGAACGAGCGCAACCCGTATCCGATGTTACAAGTGTCATCGGAGACTGCGGTGGCTCATGCCACCGAGGAAGGAACGGACGACGTCAAGTCAGCACGGCGCTTATGACCTGGGCCACACACACCCTACAATGGCGAATAACAATGGGATGCGAGGTAGTAATACCAAGCAAATCTCCGTTAAATTTCGCCTCAGTTCAGATTGAGGGCTGCAACTCGCCCTCATGAAGTCGGAATCGGTAGTAATCGCAGATCAGCAGGCTGCGGTGAATACGTTCTCGGGTCTTGTACACACCGCCCGTCAAGCCAACAAAGTTGGAGGCGGCCGAAGAGCCCCGCAAGGGGAGCTAAGCCGAAACCAGCGATGGGGACTAAGTCGTAACAAGGTATCCCTAGCCGAAGCTGGGGATGGATCACCTCCTTTCTATATATAAAACTATCTTCGATCAAGAACCTCGCCACACAGGCGAGGGGTCTTTGGTAGTTTTCTTTCAAAATTTTGTTCCTATCACCATCCGGTTGCCAATAAAAAATCTCTCCTTATCGGAGAGATTTTTTCTATCTAAAGTGGGTCAGGATGGAGTCGGACCATCCGCCTCTTTCTTATCAGGAAAGCGTTCTACCGCTGAACTACTGACCCTCGTGAGGCGCGGAGGGGAATTGAACCCCTGCATAGAAGTTTTGCAGACTCCCGCGTTACCACTTCGCCACCGCGCCATGGCTCAAATTGTATCATAAAAACTAAAACATTCCCATCTGACGACTGGCGTCTAAGACTTCCTTGGGGTAGGAAAAATCCACAGGAAACGTCTTGGGGTTATTCCACTTATCTACGTATTTTAAGTGCTTATTGCGTACGCCATAATCATAGAGATCGCGGGTCAATAGAACATCTGCCTCACAATACTCCCGAAGTTTTCTCAACTGTTCCGGATTCTGACTTTTCCAATACACAACTGCATTCAAGCCATTATCTGTTTTTCCCACTCCTAACGTTTCTTGAGCCAAAACAGCTAAGCTCAAATTATGTCCCAATGCTTCCCGTACCGTATTCATGATGTCAAAATGGGGAAGCCGTGTAAATGTCGGAGGCGCAAGAGGCCGAAGCACCGGCACATCAAATTTAAGACTGTTAAATCCAATAATTCGTTTAACGTGAGTGAGTGTTGGCCAAAATTCCGAAAGCTCATTTTCCCAGAAGCTTTTCATCATCCCTTCAATTTCCCGTTGTGACTCATCGACTTTACGCAGATACACCGAGACGAGCGATACGCCAAGAAGCGCCGGATCGCCTTCTTCAACTTCCGAAAATAACTTTTGCGTTTCGATATCAAAAATCGCCTCATCGATCATAGTTATTTTGTCCCAAAAATAAACGCTGCAAAGTATCCCGCCACACCGCCGCACCCATGGCTCATCGTGCGATCCTGAATCGCCTCGCGATGTCCGGTAAGCGACTGGTCCCATCCATATTCTACGATATGGACGCCGCTTTGGGGCTGGCCACCGCCAAAGAGAACTTCGGTGAGATAAGAAAAATCACGCTGCTCCTGGGCATACTTGGCAAAACCTGCATGACCGTCGATTTTTCCAAGAGCTTGCTGCTCCTCAGCGCGCTTCTGCGCGATGGTGCATAGAGTGTCACTTCGGGCGACTTCACCAATTCCCTGTGCCCGACGATACGTATTCATTGCCGTAAATAGCTCATCGCTCGTGCTCATTCTCTCATCCGCAGGGAGCCATATCATCGTCGTGTTTGCGTCCACCTTTTCCCGCCTGAATCCGTTCGTCGGTACCGGTGTCGCGTTAGGATTTTTCCAAAAGTTATTAAGATCATCACAGGCTTTGCGGGTCGTTTGAAAATGTACTCCATCCGGCCCCACACACTCAATGGTTTCTGCTCCCGGATCGCGTGGCCGCGGTGTTGCCGTAGGAAAAGGGGTAGGTGTGGGAGAAGGGGGAGGCGTCGGCGAGACTAAATCACCAAACGTCTGCCGCAGCTCCGATGGTTGAGGAGGGCTAGGAGGAGGACGACTGACAAAAATATTTAAGAAAAATAAAATGACGGCAATAACACTCAACCAAATCGCAGGCATAGCAACTATTGTATCTTTTTTGTTATACTCACGCCATTATGATTCTCTCCGATCAAGACATCAAAAAAGCACTTACCAATGGACGTATCGTCATCACTCCCAAGCCGGATCTTAAAACGCAACTCGGTTCCTGTTCCATCGATCTCCGTTTGGGCCGCCAGTTTCGCATTTTTGATCACAGCAAATT
>Ga0082335_1006236_pt1 | contig 15568 bp, 14 predicted proteins | sample Subgrocontami58m_FD_72375 | JGI IMG/M metagenome (GOLD analysis project Ga0082335, IMG submission 72375) | Subsurface groundwater microbial communities from S. Glens Falls, New York, USA - GMW37 contaminated, 5.8 m (SPADES assembly) (version 2) ...
ACTGAGCCTGTTTTAGAACACCGCCACCCATCAGGTGGCACATATTTTAACCCGCTTTGAGCGGTTCACATTTACAAGCCTCCGGCTTTGCCGGAGGTATTTTGACTAAGTAGATCCCTAATGGATAGGCGGGTGTTGCATAATGCCGATGCCATCCGTTGTGAAGGTTTAACCTGTCACTCATTAAGTTATCGGCGTTGTGCATAAATTAGTCTTGGACAGTGCCTATTCCTTACAAAAAATATCCAGTAAACGGGATGGGTCTGGGATGAAATCAAGGCTTCGAAAGCGGTTGCCGGATCGTCAGCACGACATCCTCATCCCTGAGCAGGAATAAGGCCACGCAGGCAGCCAACATCGGCCAAGCGGCAAAGAACAACAAATGGGGGCTTTCAAATGGCGACAGATAGTATTTGAAAGCAGAGAGTGTCGATACGGCATGGAGAACCAAGACCAATCCGTAGCTGAATTTTTTATACCAACCAACCAAGAATGCCACCAAAATAATCAGTTCCATGATGCCGACTATCCGCATCACCGAGCTTTCCAGCCCGCCGATAAAATAAAAGCTTTCATAGACTTTTGCGGCATGGTCGGGGTTGATGAATTTGTCGAGCGTCCATACGAACATCACTAAAAATACGCTGGCCCTTAAGCCGAATAAGACGATGGGTAATGATTTGTTGTGCTGGGACATGGGCGTTCCTAGGAATTTTTGAAACGGTTGACCCCATTCAGGGGAGGAAAACTCACCCGGAATGGGGGTCAAATTTACTGTGGGTAACAGGCGCCGCCAGGCTATTCCGATGCAAATTTTTGCGCCAATTCCCGCAATAAAGCCACATAGATTTGCTGGCAGAATCCTGCCGCGTCTTCGCTTTTAGATTCCCAGCTTGATCCCCATTCGACAAACGTAGCATTGTTTAAGGTCACGGGGATCAGGTGCAGGTCGCCAATGTAATGGCTGACTTCAGCGGATGAGACCGGGGACGGGCCTTCGTCAATCGAGTATCTGACCCGGCGCTCCTGGTCATTGCAGGTAATTAAGGTCTCATGAAAGGCAGCGTTCAGGATCCTTTTGGCGCCCGCTTCGGTACCCGGCTTCTCACCGACAGCCTCGCACTGGGTAATGACGTTGGCGGCCCATGACATATCATGGAAATTTTTGACGGTGTCCCATACGGTATCGACGGGGGCATTAACGATGATGGATTGATAGCAGCTTGGCATGAGGTGTTCCTTGAATAAGAGGGCAATGGTTTGTTCTTGAGCTTTCATTCAAGAACGATTTAAGCATAGCTTTTATTGAATCAATGTTCAATAATTAGTTTTGTATTATTTTTAAGGCGTAGGTGACATGGCAAGACCCATAGAATTTGATCGCGAAGCCGTGCTCCAAAAAGCCATTGGGGTTTTTTGGCAAAAAGGCTACAGCGCGGCCTCCATCAAGAACCTGGTCGAAGCCACAGGGCTCCAACCGGGCAGCCTTTATGCGGCGTTCGGCGATAAACGCGGGCTTTTTTTGGCGGCGATGGACAGCTATTTTGAAGGCATGAAACGCCTGGTCTTTAGTCTGCTGCATACCGACCAGGCCGCCATCGTCCGTATTGAAACCTTTTTTAACCGGCTGGTCAGCGACTCGGTGGCTGATGAACATCGCAAAGGCTGCTTTTTGGTCAATACCCTGCTTGAAATTCCGGTTGATGACCGGGAAATCAATACCAGGTTACAAACGATGTTTGGGGTAGTGGAAAAGGAATTCAGGGATGTTTTAAAAGAACACATTGAATCCGGCGGGTTTGATAGTCAACAAAGCCCTGAAGAATTGGCCCGGTTTCTGATGGCCGGTATCTACGGGCTGCGTGTGTTTAATAAAACCCAGCCCGGTATTTCAGCCTTGAAATCCATCGTGGATAATTTGCTTTTTGTGTTGCGGGGAAAGTCTTGCAACATATAGAGCCTAACGCTTACTGCCAAAAAGTGCCGAGTAAAGCGATACAGCTTTTGGCAGTCCAAGTTGATGCGATTATCATACAAATTCAATTTGTTGTTAGTCCCCCATCAATATTGAAAATAGCACCTGTTACCCACTTGGCCAAATCCGACGCAAGATAGACCGCCGCCCCTCCTATATCATCAGGTTCGCCTATTCGGCCTAGCGGGTAAAGTATTTTAATCATGTCCTCACAGGTGTAGATAAGCAAACCGTTTACATACGGCCGGTCAATGATTTCGAGCTAATGACCCCAGGAACACTGTTCATCTGTTCAGGCTGATATTACAATTTCGGGGGTTGGGCAATAATAGCCAATATAACTCGGTCAAAAACAGTTAAATACTAACCACTACCCAAAAAATAAGGCTATGTAACCGTTAATTATGGAAGCCTTAAACGACGCGGCTTTGAGAGAAAACTACAATCCGCATGAAATAAGACTTTTCGAAAAAATAAAATTTTTTCAACAATTAACGGTTACATAGCCAAAAATAATGCACTTAAGAAACTTCACGATTAATTTAAATCGAACCGTTTTTGCTTAATCAGTGTATAGCCTGGATTGACACTGGCTTTTTATCATAGATAGTACTTGAACTGAAAAAAGTGATCCGCCGCAGTAGCCAAACAGGATGAGACCATGAAAAATACTACCCAAGAATCTACCTATACCTGTCCCATGCACCCGGAAATTCGCCAGGCTCAGCCTGGTAACTGTCCCAAATGCGGCATGACTTTACAGCTGATAATGCAGAAGAAAACACCATCGCAGACCGAATACGTGTGTCCTATGCATCCTGATGTAGTGCGTAAGGAACCGGGTTCCTGTCCCAAGTGTGGCATGACCCTGGAAGTCCGATCAGTGTCCGGAGAGGCTGAAGACAATACGGAACTTGCCGATATGAGCCGACGATTTTGGCTGTGTACGGCATTGTCTCTACCCGTGTTTATACTGGCCATGACGCATGATCTGCTGCCTGGGGTGTTGACGGGGGATTTCGTCAACCAATGGTTGCAATGGTTTGAATGTGCTTTAGCCACTCCGGTGGTTTTATGGGGCGGCTGGCCTTTTTTTCAGCGGGGTTGGCGTTCTGTCATTAATCGTAGTTTGAATATGTTCAGCCTAATCGCCTTGGGTATTGGTGTGGCTTGGGGTTACAGCATGGTGGCGTTGTTAACTCCGGATATATTTCCTTTGATCATGCGTAATATGTATGGTCAAGTCGCAGTCTATTTTGAGGCTGCTGCAGTAATTACGACTTTGGTTTTATTAGGACAGGTACTGGAGTTGCGGGCACGCAGTCGTACCAATCTGGCCATCAAGCTGCTGCTGGAACTGGCGCCAAAAACAGCGCGACGGGTTTATGACGATGGCCGGGAAGAAGATATTGTCCTTGAGCAGGTTCAAGTGGGGGACGTGCTGCGCGTCCGTCCGGGTGAAAAAATCCCGGTAGACGGAGTGGTGCAGCAGGGAGTGAGTAATGTTGATGAATCCATGGTGACCGGCGAACCGATGCCGGTGGCAAAGAATGTGGGCGACAGCTTGATAGGTGCCACCGTGAACACTACCGGCAGCCTAATGCTGCGGGCTGAGAAAGTAGGCAGTGATACCCTGCTGGCCCAGATCGTAAACATGGTCAGTGAAGCGCAACGCAGCCGGGCACCGATCCAGAAGCTAGCTGACACGGTGGCGGCTTATTTTGTACCGGCTGTGGTGATGATTGCCATTGTGACATTGCTGGTCTGGTGGCAATGGGGGCCGGAACCCCGTTTGGCGCATGCCATTGTCAATGCAGTTGCGGTACTGATTATCGCTTGTCCTTGCGCACTGGGGCTTGCCACGCCCGTATCCATCATGGTCGGCACCGGCAGAGGTGCACAGCTTGGGGTATTGATTAAAAATGCCGAAGCCCTGGAAATTATGGAAAAAGTCGACACGCTGGTGGTCGATAAAACCGGCACACTGACTGAGGGTAAGCCGCGTTTAATGGCGGTAATCGCAACTTCTGAATTTTCCGAAACAGAAGTTTTGACTTTCGGCGCCAGTCTGGAACGGGCTAGCGAACATCCGTTGGCGACAGCCATTGTCAAAGGCGCTGAACAAAAAAGCCTTGCGCTGTCTAGCAGCGAACAATTTACATCGATTACCGGCAAAGGCGTTTGCGGCAAAATTGAAGGCCGCGAGGTTGCACTGGGCAATAGCCAGTTAATGGATACACAGAACATCGATACCAGCCCTTTAAAACAGCAAGCCGATGAACTGCGTCAGGCCGGACAGACGGTGATGTTTGTAGGGGTGGACGGCGTACTTGCAGGAATTATCAGTGTCGCCGACCCGGTTAAAGGGTCAACACCTGAAGCATTGAGAACTTTGTACGCAGCCGGTATAACAGTGGTCATGCTGACCGGTGACAATAAAACCACGGCCCATGCGGTGGCCAAATCACTGGGTATAGATCGGGTTGAGGCAGAAGTATTGCCGGAACGGAAAGCTGAAATTGTTAAACAATTGCAGGCCGAAGGCTTGATCGTGGCGATGGCGGGCGACGGCATCAACGATGCACCGGCCTTGGCCCAAGCACAGGTGGGTATTGCCATGGGGACGGGCACCGATGTGGCCATGGAAAGCGCGGGGGTTACGCTGGTCAAAGGCGATCTGCGCGGCATCGTCCGCTCGAGGCTGTTAAGTCAAGCCACCATGCGCAATATTCGTCAAAACCTGTTCTTTGCCTTTATTTATAACGCGCTCGGCATTCCGGTGGCAGCGGGTGTACTGTATCCAGTCTTCGGCATGTTGCTGTCACCGATGATTGCCGCCGCCGCGATGAGCTTTAGTTCTGTTTCAGTGATTTTGAATGCTTTGCGGTTACGCAGAATATCGTTTTGACTGCTTGCGTTGAAAAACTTTTTATTCTGCTTTTACTGGTATTTCGCCTTGGTCAATTTTGAACAGGCGTTGTCAAATTTGGAAATCTGGAAGCAATATTATTTTGCGGTAATGCCGTTCACGTCCCAATCATAGTTAATGTCTTTTTCCAACGGCAAGTTAGGCAAATCGGGCCGGTACTGGCGGATGAACGCCTCGACACCGCCTACGGCTTTAAAATCTTTCCCGAACCAGTCAAATATTTTGGAAACGTGGATGCTTTCTTTATCAACGCGAAGCCCTTTGTCGGCATTAGCCAGAAACTTTTTCGCCTGTTCGTCCAGTTGGCTATTGATTTTGGCGGCGGTATAAGGCGTATCGCGCAGGTCAGGGCAGCTCACTGAGGCGCAAACAATGGCGAAATGGATGCGCGGCTCGCCTAGGGGGCGGAGGGTTTTATTCTCGATATCATCCAGCGAGACGTTGTCGCCATCGATACTGCCGGCGGTTTTACCCCACACCGGACTAATCAGGCTGCCGACATCCTTGATGCTGTCCAGCGGCCAATGCCCGACCACGGTTTTTAACGCCAGGATATTGTAAGCGTTGATATAAAAAGCCAGTTTTTCGTCCTTGTTGGCGAGGCTGTTGACCGGAAAGTTGGCTATTTGTTGATAGGCGGCTTCCAATTTGCCGTTTGCTTTCAGTGCCTGATAATCCACTAACGCCAGTTTGACGCTGTTTTTTGTGCCCGGGCTAACACTTTTTAACACGTCGGCGTAGGCGCTCCAGTCCGGTTCTGCCGCCCAGGTGTTAAGGCTCACGATCAGTAAAGCCATGAAGGCCATCAAGCGTTTCGTTAAAATCATTGGGTATCTCCTAAAAAGTTAGTTATCACAGGGCTTAGTCGTCCTGACTACCGATAAGCTTACACTCTCAAGCCAAATCTTTTTGCGGCGGCGTGGTTACCATCTCAAATAAATGGGGCGGAAATCTTGCTCACAGGAAGCATTGCCCGGTGAAAATAAAAAATAGAAAATTAAACAATCGTAGCGCGAAACAAAAACCGCCCAACCCGATTAAGATACTCTCGATAGTTCCCTATCACCGGTTTATACCGTTTCAGTCTCGTCCCAAGAGGTTCTTGTTTCCTCCAGCAACTGATTTATCTCTGACTGCACCAACCGATCCAACAGGGCAGGTTTGAACCCCGTAGTCCGCTGCAATACTTTCAGATAATGTTCCAGATAACTTTCGCTGGTTAATGCCTGTACGGTGACCGCCAAATGCTCAAAGCTCCCAAGAACCCGTGTGGCTTCGCTTTCTCCTACAATTGCCGTCAACTGATTACGCAGCCAGGTTAGCAACCATCCCCACATACCCATCATCATCGGGTTTTTTACGCCATGCTTGACATGCACCAAGCCCACTAAGACTTGCCATGTCCAGTAGCGTTCATCAAACGGCCCCGTGACTGTGCGTTGCCACCATTGTCGCAGGGTGGTTTCCCGTACCGAGCGGTCATTAGACTGCATGACCGCCTTTAGTGGCGCATGGGCATAAATCGTATCGTAGAAACCCTGTACCAGATCGGATTCAAGTTCTAGCAATAATGTTCGATGGTAATAAATTAAGGCGGCATCTTCCTCACCAAAACGTGAAGAAGGGGGTAACTGGTACAGGATCATTTCAGTCAATTCAACTAAGGGGCTTTTCATGCTCTTTTCTCAACGTGTGTGGAAAACGTTAAATTCATACCTCGTATGTCGCTTGTCCCCTCAAAAACCTTACAAAGCGGTCGTAAATAAATACCCGCAACACCATCACCCAAAAAATAATCTGGCTCCCCCTTGTGTAAGGTTTGCTTTGGGCAAGCGACTGATGAGTATGTTTTTAGCTTTTTGCCGCAGCGTGTGGGCAAAACTTCGGAGAAAAAAGAACGATGCGTAAAACCTTTATCCTCGGCAACCTGTCCGCATTGGCGGCGATGGCAATCATTGCTTTATTTTGGCCGCCGATAGTCGGGCTGTTGCTGTTATTCATTCCCGTGTTGCTGCTGGGGCTTTATGACATGCGGCAAACCCGGCACACCTTATGGCGTAATTTTCCGGTCATCGGCCGGATGCGCTGGCTGCTGGAAGCCATAAGGCCGATGATCCAGCAGTATTTTATCGAGTCGGACACCGATGGCTTGCCCATCAGCCGGGTATTCCGTTCGGTGGCGTATCAACGCGCCAAGGGCGTGATGGACACCGTGCCCTATGGCACAAAATTCGATGTTTATCGGGTGGGTTATGAATGGATAGCCCATTCGTTGGCGGCAAAAAACCTCGCCGACATCAATGGCGATTTGCGCGTCTGTATTGGCGGCCCGGCTTGTCGGCAACCTTACCCTGCCAGTTTGCTTAATATATCGGCCTTGAGTTTCGGCGCCTTAAGCAGCCATGCGATTATGGCGTTAAACGGCGGCGCAAAATTAGGCAACTTTGCCCAGAACACCGGCGAAGGCGGTATTAGCCGCTATCATCTGGAACACGGCGGCGACCTGGTTTGGCAAATCGGCACCGCCTATTTCGGTTGCCGCACGCCGGCCGGCAAATTTGACGACAACCTGTTTGCCCAAAATGCGGCTTTGCCGTCAGTCAAAATGATTGAAATCAAACTGTCGCAAGGCGCCAAACCCGGCCACGGCGGTATCTTGCCGGCCTGTAAAAACACCCCTGAAATAGCCGCCATCAGGGGCGTTGAAGCTTATACCGAGATTGATTCGCCCGCCACCCACGCAAGCTTTGCCAACCCTGTCGAAATGATGGCGTTTATCGAAAAGCTGCGCGGCTTGTCCGGCGGCAAACCCATTGGCTTTAAGTTGTGTATCGGCATCAAAAGCGAATTTATCGCCTTGTGCAAAGCCATGTTGGCAACCGGCATCAGCCCCGATTTTATCACCGTGGACGGCGGCGAAGGCGGCACCGGCGCAGCGCCGGTGGAATATAGCAATTCCGTCGGTATGCCGCTGATGGACTCCATTGCCTTTGTCAGCGATTGCCTGATCGGTTTTGGTTTAAAAAAGGACATCAAAATTATCGCGTCAGGCAAGGTGTTCACCGGCTTTCATCTGGTCAAGCGCTTAGCCTTGGGCGCGGATTTGTGCAATAGTGGCCGGGGCATGATGCTGGCCATGGGCTGCATCCAATCCTTACAGTGCAATAAAGATACTTGCCCGAGCGGCATCACCACGCAAAATCCGGCCTTGGTCAAGGGTTTGGTGGTTGCCAATAAAGTCAACAGGGTAGCCAATTTCCATAAGGAAACCATCAAAAGCGTGGCGGAGATTATTGCTGGGGCAGGGCTGTCAGTTGCCGAAGAACTCAAGCGCTCGCATGTTTTTCGCAGGATCAGCCAAACTGACATGAAAAGCTATGAAGAAATTTATCCAATCCTAGCCCCCGGTTGTTTGTTAACGGACGCGATACCGGAAAGGTTTGCCAATGATTTCCGGCTGGCCACGGCGGCGATGTTTACCGCAACGGCGGGTAAAAGTGATTAAAGGAACAAGGTGAAAGCTTGGTTGACCATCGCTTTAAGCCGGGAGATTTGGCGCGGCTCGTTAAAGATTGCCGGTTTTGTTGGCACCTTGCTGTTGTTGGTTAACTATGGCGATACCTTGTGGGCCTGTGGCCTAAGGCTGGATGAATGGCTGGACGGCCATATCACGCTGCAAAACCTCGTCGGCATTGACCTGGGCGGAAAAGAGCTGATAAAGATCGCATTGACTTACTGCGTGCCGTATTGCGTATCCACTTACACCAGCGTTCAGGCGCACAGACGGCATCAAAGCCACGTTGAAAAGAACGCCGGTCAACGCTGGATCGAATGTAAGGATTCCGACGGTTACGCGACTAATGGGCAACGACGTAATCATTACCCATCACTTTATAGGGCATACCCCATGAACCCCTCACGCATCGCGCTATTGATTTTTATCGCGGCTTTGATCGCCGCTTTTTTCAGCTTTGATTTACAGAGTTACTTGACCCTGGAAACCCTGAAGACCCAGCAAGCCGCCATTGCCAGTTATCGCAACGACCATCCCGGCATGGCGGTTGCGGTTTACGCGCTCATTTACGTCGCGGTGACCGGCCTGTCGTTGCCCGGTGCGGCGATTCTTACCTTGGCGGGCGGCGCGGTGTTCGGGCTGCTGTGGGGGACGCTGATCGTGTCTTTTGCCTCCAGCATCGGCGCGACCCTGGCTTTTTTGGCCGCCCGCTTTTTGTTCCGCGACGCCGTTAAGGCAAAATTTGGCGACCGCCTGCAAGCCATTGACGCCGGCATCGCCAAAGAAGGTGGCCTGTACTTGTTCACTTTGCGATTGGTGCCGGCGTTTCCGTTCTTTGTGATTAACCTGGCGATGGGCTTGACCCACCTGAAAACGTCAACGTTTTACTGGGTTAGCCAGATCGGTATGCTGGCGGGTACCTTGGTGTATGTCAACGCGGGTACGCAGTTGGGACGGCTGGAATCGCTGGCGGGCATTCTGTCGCCCGGATTGCTGGGTTCTTTCGTGTTGCTGGGTATTTTTCCGCTGCTGGCCAATAAAATCGTCGCCACCGTCAAAGCCAACAAAATTTACGCGACATGGGAAAAACCCGCGCATTTTGACAACAACATCGTCGTGATCGGCGCCGGTTCCGGCGGTCTGGTCACGTCCTACATCGCCGCCGCCGTCAATGCCAAAGTCACCTTGGTTGAAAAACATAAAATGGGCGGCGATTGCCTGAACACCGGTTGCGTGCCGTCAAAAGCCCTGATCCGCTCCGCTAAATGGCTTTCCCAGGTCAAAAGGGCGGCGGAATTCGGCATCAAAAAAGCCGACGTTGACTTTGATTTTGCCGATGTCATGGAGCGGGTGCAGGCGGTCATCAAAACCGTCGAACCGCACGATTCGGTGCAACGTTATACTGATTTGGGCGTTGATGTCATCGAAGGTGAAGCCAAGATACTTTCACCCTGGGAAGTGCGGGTAAGCACAGGCGGAAAAATCCATACCCTCACCACCCGCGCCATCGTCATCGCGGCGGGCGCGCGTCCGTTCGTGCCGCCGATTCCAGGTGTTGAAACCATCGGTTATCTGACTTCCGACAGCATCTGGAGCTTGCGCGAATTGCCCAAACGCCTGCTGGTGCTGGGCGGCGGGCCGATAGGCAGCGAATTGGCGCAAAGCTTCGCCCGTTTCGGCAGCATCGTGACACAAGTGGAAATGGCGCCGCGTTTGCTCGTCCGCGAAGACAGCGATGTCTCGGACATCGTCATGGCGAAATTCCGGCGGGAAGGCATTAACGTGCTGGTCGAACATACCGCCCAGGAATTCATCATCGAGAACGGTGAAAAAATATTGCTTGCCGGGCATCAGGGGCAAACCGTACGGATTGCCTTCGACCAGGTTTTGCTGGCTAGCGGACGGGTTGCCAATACTCAAGGTTATGGCTTGGAAGAGTTGGGGATTGAAGTGTCTGCTAAAGGCACGGTTGCCGTTAATGAGTTCCAGCAAAGCAATTTCCCGAACATTTTTGCCGTCGGCGATGTCGCGGGGCCTTATCAATTCACCCATACCGCCGCCCATCAGGCTTGGTACGCCGCCGTTAACGCGCTGTTCGGCAGTTTCAAAAAATTCCGCACCGATTACTCGGTGATCCCGTGGTCCACCTTTATTGATCCTGAAGTCGCCAGGGTTGGCCTCAATGAACAGGAAGCCACCGAGCAAGGCATTGCTTACGAAACCAGCATTTATCACCTTGATGATCTGGATCGCGCCATTGCCGACGGCGAAGCCCACGGCTTTGTCAAGGTATTGACGCCGCCGGGCAAAGACCGCATCCTGGGGGTGACCATTGTGGGCGAACATGCCGGCGACCTGTTGGCTGAATTTGTCTTGGCGATGAAGTATAAGATTGGCCTGAACAAGCTGCTGGGTACCATCCATATCTATCCGACGCTGGCGGAAGCGAACAAGTATGTCGCGGGGGTTTGGAAGCGCAACCATGCCCCGCAAGGCTTGCTGCGCTGGGTCGCCCGTTTCCATGACTGGCGGCGCGGTTGCTAGCCGGATTTTAACGAAGCAGGAGTAAATCATGAAAAAATGGGGTTTAGTGGCGGTATTGATTTTAATGATCGGCGCCGCCGTGTTTTTACTATCAAAACCTGCCGATACAAAAATCGACAAGCTGGTGCTAACCGGCTCCAGCACGATAGCGCCATTAGCCGCCGAAATCGGTAAACGCTTCGAATCCTTGCACGGCAATGCGCGGGTGGACGTGCAGACGGGCGGTTCCTCGCGCGGGATCAGCGACGCCAGGGCGGGGCTTGCCGATATAGGCATGGCGTCACGGGCGCTTAAGGACGACGAAAAGGACTTGCACAGCTTCACCATTGCCTTGGATGGCATCAGCATGATCTTAAATAGCGCCAATCCGGTTGCGGCGCTGGATAAACAGCAAATCATCGCCATCTATACCGGCAAAATCACTCGCTGGACAGAAGTCGGCGGCAACGATGCCCCGATTACCGTCGTCAACAAAGCGGAAGGCCGTTCTACTTTGGAGCTGTTCCTGCATTATTTCGGTTTGAAAAATACCGACGTTAAACCGCACGTCATCATTGGCGATAATCAGCAAGGCATTAAGACGGTGGCGGGCAATCCTGACGCCATTGGCTATGTGTCGGTGGGGGCTGCCGAATACGAGGCAAGCCAAGGGGCGGCCATTAAATTGCTGCCGTTGGATGGCATCGCCGCTTCGGTAGCTACGGTGCGTGACCGCAGCTTCCCTTTATCAAGGCCGTTGAATCTGTTGACCCGTAATGAACCGACCGGACTCGCCAAAGACTTCATCGAGTTTGCCACATCGCCACAAGTGCATGACCTGATCGAGGCGCAATACTTTGTCCCTGTCCCGCACTGACCGGCAATTGGCTGCATTGCTGCGCGTTTGTGCGCTGCTGGCAGCGGCGATAGTGCTATTGATTCTGGGTTTTTTGCTTAAAGAATCCTGGACGCTGCTACGGCAGGTGACGTGGACACGGTTTTTCACCGATGCGAGTTGGCATCCGGTGGCCGGTTTTTACCTGCTGACACCGATGCTGTCGGCGACGCTGTATGCAACCCTGGGCGCGGTCTTGCTGGCCGCGCCGTTGGGCGTCGCTTCCGCGTTGTTCAGCCAGTATTATGCGCCGCCCTTGCTGGCGGCGGTTTACCGCCGGCTGATCGAACTCTTGGCGGGCATCCCTTCCGTCGTTTACGGTTTTTGGGGGCTGACCAACTTGGCGCCGTTAATCGGTAGGCTGCATCCGCCTGGTGTCAGCCTGCTGACGGGTATCCTGATATTGACGCTGATGATTTTGCCGACCGTGGCATTAACCGCCGATGCGGCATTGGCTGCCGTGCCAGTTGCCAGTATCCGCGGCTCCGCCGCCTTGGGCTTGTCGCGTTGGGAGTTTATCAGCGGCGTGGCGTTGCCCACTGCGCGTCCGGGCTTGGCTTCAGGCATATTGCTGGCGGCGGGCAGGGCGATAGGCGAAACCATGGCGGTGTTGATGGTAGCGGGCAACGTGGCCGGGCAGCCGCACAGCTTATTTGATCCGGTGCGCACGCTCACCGCCAATATTGCCTTGGAGATGGCTTATGCAACGGGCGGCCATCGCGCGGCTTTGTTTGTATCGGGCTTGGTTTTGATGGGCATGGTCTTGGTGTTAGTGGGGCTGGCGGAGTGGTTCGGCAAGGAACGCCCGCATGTCTAAAAATACGCTGGCAACAGGACTGGTTTGCTTGGCGGCGGTGCTGGTCACCAGCGTTTTTGTCTGGCTGTTAACCGACCTCGTCATGCACGGATTGCCTCGGTTGTCCGGGCCGTTTTTTGTCGAAGCCAGCCAAAATGCCGGACGTTCCGGCGGTATCGCCCCGATTATCGTATCGACAGCCTTAATTTTGCTGGTTGCCATCGTAACGTCCGCCCCGCTGGGCTTGGCTACGGCGGTGCTGTTGAGTGAATTCACCCGCCCCGGCAGCCTGTTTGGCCGCTTGGTGCGGCGTAGTCTGGATGTGCTGGCGGGCGTGCCTTCCATCGTTTTCGGGCTGTTCGGCAATGCCTTTTTTTGCCTTTATCTGGGGCTGGGGTTTTCTATTTTGTCCGGCGGATTGACCCTGGCTTGCATGGTCTTGCCATTGTTGATCCGTACCGCCGAACAAGGTTTACAGGCGGCGCCCAATGACTACCGGCTCGCCGCCGCCGCGCTGGGGATGTCGCGTAGCGCGGCCTTGACCCATCTGCTGTTGCCTGCCGCCATGCCGGCATTGGTTGCCGCGTTACTCTTGGCTATCGGTCGGGCGGGCGCCGAAACCGCCGCACTGGTTTTTACCAGCGGGTATGTCGACCGGATGCCGGATTCACTGCTCGATTCCGGCAGGGCTTTATCGGTGCATATTTACGACCTGTCCATGAACGTGGCCGGCGGCGACGCCAACGCCTCGGCATCCGCGTTGGTGTTGATCGGGCTATTATTAATCATCAACACCATTGCCATGAGTTTGGCTAAACAGTGGCGCATTGTCACCCTATGAGTCTAATGACCAATACTAAAAAAGATAATCCAGGCGCTGCTTATACCTTAGGGCCATTACAGGCGGGCCCGCCGTGCTGCGTTCCTGAACCGCTGATCCAGGTCGATAACTTGTCTTTGCATTACGGCGCAAAACCGGCTTTGGCGAAAGTGTCCCTGGACATCTACAAAGGCTGCATTACGGCGCTGATCGGGCCGTCGGGCTGCGGCAAAACCAGCTTCCTGTCGGTGCTCAACCGCTTGACCGATATGATTCCAGATTGCCGCGTGTCGGGCCATGTTTATTTCGACAATAAGGATTTACGCCACCCCACCCTTGATGTGCAGGCCTTGCGCCGCGACATCGGCATGATTTTTCAAAAACCGGTGCCTTTTCCGCTGTCGATCCGGCGTAATATCGAATTGCCGCTGCGGGAGCATGGCATGAACAAAGCCGCCGACTTGAATGCCCGGGTGCAACAGGTTTTGCAGGATGTCGGCTTATGGGAGGAAGTCAAAGACCGCCTGGAGGCTCCGGCGCAAGCGTTGTCCGGCGGCCAGCAACAACGCTTGTGCATCGCTCGGGCCTTGGCGTTGCGGCCCCAAGTTTTATTGATGGACGAGCCGTGCAGTGCGCTGGACCCGATTGCTTCCGGTGTCGTGGAAGATTTGATCCAGCGTTTGCGCGGCCAATACACGGTGGTCATCGTCACCCATAATTTGGCGCAAGCCCGCCGCATCGCCAATTACGCGGGGTTCTTTTGGGTCAAGGAACGGGCGGGATGCCTGATTGAATTCGGCCAATCCAAACAGATTTTTGAAGCCCCTGTCCATGAACTGACGGCGGCTTATGTGCAGGGTAAACGCGGTTAGTTGAGCAGGGTGGATGTGAAACCCGTTTATTCCCCGAAGATGATTTTCAACCGCCATTTACCCGTTAATTTTCCGGCCAATGTAAGCGTCGCTCAAAGTGAAAACTCTGGCCTCCTCGGCCAACGCGATAATGTCTTTGCTCGTTGAAATAACAGCCCACTCCTTCATCAAACGGCCCCGAAGTTCGTAACAACTGACTTGACCGGAATCAACTAAAGCCGCGATGCGGTTAGTGGGAAGCTTCATGACAAGATGGCCGTTGTGCAGTTTAGCAAACACCTTGCCATTGATCCGCAAACAGTCAAACCCGAATAACATTGCCCGCTCAACGGGGTATTCGGTTTTAGGGGTGGCATAAAACGATGCTAACTGAGTAAATAATTCTTCTCCATGCGACAAAGTATCATCGCCTCTTTTAGATTGGCTGTTTTTTGCAATCATTTTTTCTCCGAATACGGTGACATGTTCAGTGATTAACTTAGCGGACACGACCATTAGAAAAAGTGCTTTTCTGGGCGATGGCGTGGTGACATTAGCCGCTATTCTTCTTCATAGCCTTGATTTTTCTAGGGTGTGGTTGCCGGTTTTCCACATAATATTTAAACTCTTCCGTCAGCTCATTGCCCATTTTTGACATCATCATTTTCATCATAGGTTGCATGATTGCGCCCATAATGCCCTTAAGTTGAATATCCATCACCATTTGTAGTTTAGATTTATCTTGGCCTAGTGGCACCAATTTCCAGGTGTTGGTCGCGTACTTCACAACAAAAGGCATCCCTTCGGCAACCTCATAAGACAGCGAGTGATTTTCATTGGAATATTGCAAAATCTTTTCTTTTAGAAGCTGTCTGGCAAAAAAATAAATGTTAAAGTCAAGCATTTTTTAGGGTATGGAAAATGGGCTATCCAAGCGATTTGACCGATAAAGAATGGGGGCTGATAAAACGCCACTTTGAACCAGAAGACCCGCGTGGGAATACCTGCAAGCATGACCGTAAACGGGTTGTCGACGCGATATTCTATTGGGCGAAATCCGGCGTGCAATGGCGGATGCTGCCCAACGACTTCCCGCCTTGGAAGACGGTGTACGACCATTACAGCCGCTGGAACAAGGGCGGCGTCTGGGAGGCGATGCTGAAAAGCCTGAACGGGCGATGCCGGAAGGAAGCCGGGCGGAACCCCGGGCCGAGCTACGGCATCATCGATTCGCAAAGCGCAAAGACCCAGTACAACGGCGAAGA
>Ga0082335_1006241_pt1 | contig 15560 bp, 11 predicted proteins | sample Subgrocontami58m_FD_72375 | JGI IMG/M metagenome (GOLD analysis project Ga0082335, IMG submission 72375) | Subsurface groundwater microbial communities from S. Glens Falls, New York, USA - GMW37 contaminated, 5.8 m (SPADES assembly) (version 2) ...
TACTTTTACTTTAGCAAGTGGAGGAACCTTAGGTATAGGTTCAACGTCTGGTATAACGTCTTCAGCATCAAGTGGCAATATACAAACATTAACACGTAATTATGCTGCCGATGCTAATTATATTTATAATTGTACTTCTGCTCAAGTAACTGGTAGTGCTTTCACATCAGCATATAATTTAACAATAAATAATTCTTCCGGTGTTTCATTATCAACTAATGCACAAGTAACTGGTACTTTAACCTTAACAAGTGGATTGTTAACACTTGGCTCTTCTTCTCTTTCATTAGGTAATTCTGCAACTATAAGCGGTTCACCATCAGCATCAAATATGATAGTTGTAATTGGTAGCGGTTATCTAACAAAAGGATTTAGCGGAACTGGTTCATTCACTTTTCCGGTTGGAGATAATACCGGAACGGCAGAATATTCTCCAGCGACTCTAAATTTTACAAGCGGAACTTTTTCTTCTGCTACAGCAAGCGTTAACATTTCAAATTCAAAACATTCTAACAATACAAGTTCTACGAGTTATATTGATCGCTATTGGACTGTAGCATCATCAGGTATATCAAGTTTCTCGTGTGATGTATCATTTACTTATGTTGATGCAGATATTCATGGAACAGAATCAAACATTTATTTAGGAAAATATAGTTCCGGTGCATGGGCTTTGTTAAATGCCGCAACAACAGCTACGAATCAATTAACAGGAACAGTTTCAAGTTTTTCAGATTTCACAGGCGGTGAATCAGCGGCTCTCCCGGTTGAACTCACTTCATTCACTTCAAATGTTGTTGGTAACAAAGTAGAATTAAATTGGAAGACTGCAACGGAAGTAAACAATTATGGATTTGAAGTTCAGCGGTTAGCTGTTAGCAATCAGCTTTTAGCTAACAGCCAAGAGCTAAATGCTAATGGCTGGTCTAAGATTGGTTTTGTTCAAGGCAATGGTAACAGCAACTCACCGAAAAATTATTCTTACACAGATCAGCCAACAGGCGGAAAAGAATTTAAGTACCGCCTAAAACAAATTGATTTCGACGGAGCTTTCGAATACTCTTATGAGGTAACTGCTAAATTGGGAAATGTTTCTACTTATAAATTAGATCAAAACTATCCCAATCCATTCAATCCAATAACAAAGATCAGCTACACAATTCCACAAAAATCATTTGTTCGTCTCCGTGTTTATGATATGCTGGCAAAACAAATTGCTGAGTTAGTAAACGTATCGCAAGAAGCAGGAAGGTATGAAGTTACATTCGATGGAACAAATCTCCCGAGCGGCGCATACTTCTATAAATTAGAAACCGGAAATTATATTGAAGTGAAAAAACTATTGTTGGTAAAATAAAGTCCCACCTTACCCAATGCTGTCAGATTAATAATTTTATGCGTTTCAACAAACTGTTGAAACAGTTAAATTATTTTTTTAGAGACTTTTTTGCACCTCGATGAATCGATGTGTTATTTTATTAACACAAGGATCTATCCGTGTGAAGGCAATTAAATAGAAAACTTTAACAGCAATTTTTTTATTCTATTCCTCACAACCTAAAATTGTTATCTTGTAATAGTGAATATGATTTTCTTGAAAGATTGCGAGAAGAATTATTATCCTTAAATCGTAGGATGTATGACCTCTGGTTATATTTTCTTAAATAAAAATTTTCACTTTCTGTTTGATAGGTACAAAAGCAATTTAATATAAACTAATAACCGGGTTGTTTATGAGTATCATAATTAAAGAAGTAGAGTCTAAACGCGATCTTAAAAAATTTATTTGTTTCCCATTTGAGATTTTCAAAGGAAATAAATACTGGGTTCCGCCTCTGATATTCGATGAACTTAAAACATTAAGAAAAGATAAAAATCCGGCATTCGATTTTTGCGATGCAAAATATTGGCTTGCTTATAAAGATGAAAAAATTGTTGGAAGGATCGCGGGAATTGTTAATCACAAATACAATGAAAAGTGGAACCAAAAGTCGGCAAGATTTGGTTGGATTGATTTTATTGATGATGAGCAAGTATCTCAGAAATTAATAGAATGTGTTATTAATTGGGCTAAGGAAAAAGGAATTAATAATATTCACGGTCCGCTCGGTTTTACTGATCTTGATGGCGAAGGAATGCTGATAGAAGGATTTGATGAACTTAGTACTTTCGGCTCTATTTATAATTATCCCTACTATAAAAAACATATTGAGAAACTTGGTTTTGAAAAAGATGCCGATTGGATTGAGTTCAGTGTGAAATTTGATCCGACTGTTGCCGGACCGGAAAAAGTTTCGCGGATTGCTGATGCAGTTGCTGAAAGAAATCACCTTCGCATTTTAAGAGTTAAAAAAGCAAAAGAGATGCTTCCTTATGCCAGAGAAATTTTTTATTTGATTAACGATGCATATAAAAATCTTTTTGGTTTTGTTGAATTGACGGACAAACAAATTGACATGTATGTTAAAGCATATTTTGGATTTATAAAACCGGATTATGTTCCTATAATTTTAGATACAAATAATAAAGTTGCTGCATTTGGAATTACAATGCCGTCTCTTTCAATTGCTGTTCAAAAGAGTAAGGGCAAATTATTCCCGTTCGGATTCATTTATATCTTAAAAGCAATGAAGAATAATCCGGATGTTGATTTGTATTTAACGGCTGTTCGTCCGGAACTTCAGAACAAAGGTGTAAATGCTATGCTTATTAACGAAATGCATAATGTATTCGTTAGAAATAAAATCCAAAGAGTTGAAACTAACCGGGAACTGGAAGAAAATTCTAAAATTCAAGCTCAATGGCGGTTCTTCGAAAACAGATTACATAAACGGAGAAGGTGTTATAAAAAATCAATTTGATATTTAAAGACGTCCAAGCGGCGTCTTTTTTATACGTGTTATCTAAAAATTAAAAATATTATTTTGTTATTAAGTTCTTGAAAATTATTAACGGTGCTTAAATTGAGAAGTATATTTTTTTTAATGTTGTTAATTAGTTCTGTTATTATTACCGCTCAAGATTATAGATCAACTCATCAATTTGAAAGTTCATACTACTTACAAAATTCAATCTTTATCAAGCCGCATATTCAGCAAGCAAGTTCAATTTCATTAAAAAAGAATACAGCAGCCACACTAAATAAAACCGTATTTGGTTTTCTGCCTTGGTGGGAATATAAACTCGGTACGCATAAGAATTTAAGATATGATCTGCTGTCACATATTGCTGTTTTTTCTTTTGAAGCAGATAGTCTCGGTAATTTGAAAGATCCGCTTAATTGGCCTTGGGTTGATTTGATAAATACAGCTATTGATAAAAAAGTTAAACTGATGCTTACAATATCAAATTTTAATCCTAATTCTATACACAAACTTATGGTTGATATTGAGGTTAGAAAAAAATTATTGGAAAATATTCGGTCTAGATTAATTACTTATGGTTTAAGCGGAGTGATTATTGATTTCGAAAACATACGCGATACCGATAAAGAATTTGCAATAAGGAATTTCCTGGATGAGTTACGCAAAGCTCTCAATCCAACAGTTAATAGTTATGAAATTGCTTTTGCTACGCCTGCAGTAAGTTATAGCAAATGGTTTTTTCCAAACATACTTAAGAACTCAGATTATCTGTTTATTATGGGTTATGATTTTTATGGAAGCTGGAGTTCAACAACAGGACCATCAGCCCCGCTATCCGGCGGATTCTTCAACATAACTAAATCATTAAATGAAGATTACAGTACTGTTCCTTCTAACAAATTAATTTTAGGTGTGCCGTATTATGGAAATTATTGGAAGACAAATTCAAATGAAGCGTATTCAACTGTAACTCCTTATGATTCAATGAAAGCAGCCAACAATTGGGTTAAACCGGCATTGAGTTATAAAGAAATATTTACAAAGTATAACAAAAAAGAAAAATTGGTTGATGCTGTATCAAAAACTCCTTGGTTAAGATGGCTGGATACAACCTGGAATCAAATATGGTATGATGACTCTGTCAGTTTAGCATTAAAATATGATTTGGCAATAAATAAAAACTTAAAAGGAGTTGGTATTTGGGCTCTAGGTTATGATGATGGCAGAACTGAATTTTGGAATCTGCTTGAAAGAAAATTTACTACTGAAAAGAATCCGCCAATTATTCCTGTTGATTTTAAATTATATCAAAACTATCCGAATCCGTTTAATCCAACAACTGTTATCAGTTATCAGTTGTCAGTTACCAGTAAAGTTTCATTAAAGGTTTATGATTTATTAGGTAGAGAAATAGCAGAATTAGTTAAAGAAGAGCAGAAACCTGGTGTTTATAATTCTCAATTCTCAATTCGCAATTTTCAATTACCAAGCGGAGTTTATTTTTATACTCTCATAGCAGGGAATAAAATTGAAACCAAGAAAATGATTCTCATAAAATAATTTTCCTTATTCAAAATCTTCTGATCCATAAATATTTTTCTTCTCCAAGCATCTACTTGTTAAGTTAATCCGAATGTTAAAAAACAGTAAACAAAATTTGAAGCTTCATTTATATAAATACTTTAGTTAGTAGTTCAAGTCATTCGGTAACTATATCACATCATCCTACATGAGTGAAATTCATCCTTGATTCGACTTTGGACTTATACCACACTTTTTTATATTGCCAAAGTAAAAGAGGAAGTGAATCAGTGGTGGAACAAAGTTTTCATATCAATAGCGATTACGGAAATGTTGCTTTAGTTAATAAACAGATTCGTATTTTTTTGGAACTACATGGCATTGAACAGCATATAAGTCATGCAGTTGAGATCTGTTTAACTGAAGCTCTTAATAATGTAATTAAACATTCATACCAAAGTGATAATAAAAAGTCTATAGAGCTTATAGTAATAAAAGATGCCGGTTATTTTGAGATCATAATCATTGATAATGGTTTGTCAAGAGAAAATTTAGTTGTTTCAAAACTCGACTATGACGCGCAAGACATAAACAATTTACCGGAGAGCGGAATGGGTCTTTATATTATTGAACAACTAATGGATGAAATGAAATATTATACACAGGACGGAAAAAATTACTTCTCATTAAAGAAATGGCTCATCTAACAAATTAACGAGAATAAATTCATCGGAAAGATATTGCGTTATTTTATATTTCTATTTCTAATCATATCAGCAACATTATTTGCTCAAGATTCCACACGCAGTCAAGCTTTGAAAGAAAATACTCCGCGTAAATATCCTGTCATAAAAGCAAAATATCCTTCTTACTCATTAATAGCGGGTTATCTATTAGTAACCGAAGCCAATCGGAACGATCCATTTGCCCAGCACGAATTAGGATTACGTTATTTGCTGGGTAACGGATTTCCGGCTGATACAGTTAAAGCAATTTATTGGATCCGTAAAGCGGTTGATCAAAATCTTCCATCGGCAAGATTTAATTATGGCATTATGCTGTATAACGGAATAGGAGTTCCATGGAATCCATTTGAAGCTTTTCAAAATTTTAAGAGCGCCGCTTCTGCCGGATTACCTGAAGCTCAATTTGCCGCCGGATTAATCTACACCGATAACCTGACTGTAAATAAAAATTTTAATATTGCTTACAAATATTTTAATCTTTCTGCTGAAGCCAATTACATTCCAGCAAAGGAAGCATTGAAGCAATTACTGAAAAGCGGTTTTACTCCCACAATTGATTCTGCTTCTATCTCAAATGAAAAACAATCTAAAAGAATTGATGAGTTGGCTTCTGTAATTGATCCTAATTGGGATTTAGATTTTTATGATTTTGATGAACAAAAAGGAAAAGATAAGAAGGAAGATATAGTCTCGGAGGTTCTGAAGAAAAAACCTTTAGAGTTAAAAAGATTTTTAGGATTAGATGAACTACCGCAAGAATCAATGCCAAAAGATTCAAGTGCAATAAGTCTATTAAAGTTTGCTGCGGAAAGCGGCAGTCCGGAAGCTTTAATGATTATCGGAAGAGGTTACGAACGGGGAACTGTATTTGAAAAAGACTTAATACTTGCTGCGGTTAATTATTTACGGGCTTACCGTCTTGGTTCAATGAAAGCCGGAGAATATTTATTTACTATGATTCAATCAAAAGAGTTATTTGGAATGTTGAAGGAAAAAATAAATAGCGGTGAAGCAGACGCAATGTACGCATGGGCGGGTATTTCTGCTCTTGGATTCGATAACCAAATATCAAATCAACAAGCGTTAGATTTTCTTAAGAAAGCTGTTGAGAAAAAACATATTTCATCTATGATTGAACTCGGACTTTTATATTCTACAGGAATAATGGTAGAAAAAAACAGAGACAAAGCAATTCAATATTTGGAAACCGCAAAAGCATTTGGAAGTAAAGAAGCTTCAATCAGAATTATTATGAGTAATTTATTTGATTCAACAGTTGTAAAAAATTATTATGATGATATAGAAACATTGCACAATATTGCAAATGAAGGCTCTATACTTGCACAAACTGCTCTTGCTTTATGTTATGAAAAGGGGATTGGAGTTAAAGAAAACAAAGCAACAGCAATTAGATTATACCGTCACGCTTCTCAAAGGGGAAGTGAAACTGCTTACAACTCGCTTAAAAGAATGTATGAGGAATTAAGACCCGACGAGGAAGAGTTTAAGATCTATCTTCAGAATGAGTAGCTTTCAGAATTACGAAAGTTAAATCATCATTCTGATTTGCTGTTCCGCGGAAATTAATTACTGCATACAGCAATGCATTTTTTATATCCTCTGCAGATTTCTCACAATTATTTTTAATTATTCTTTTTATATTTTCCTCGCCGAATTGCTCTCTAAGAATATTCATTGCTTCATTTACTCCATCGGTATAGAAAAAGATAATATCATTCTCTGCCGGTTGAAATGAAAATTCCTCTAAAGTTTTTTCAAAAACACCTTTATCATTTAATCCAATTCCAATTCCGTTGGGACAAACAACTTCAAATTCTTTTTTGTCATGTTTATACCACAAAGCAGGCGGATGACCGGCACGTGCAAAATTTATTCTGCCGTCTTTTTCTACGGATGCAATTGATAGTGTAAGAAAATATTCTCTTCGTAATGATTTAGAAAAATATTTTTTGATATTTATTATCAGATCTCTCACATCAGAGAAGCCATCGAGCAATAAATAAATAATGGACTGAACACGTACCATATAAAGAGCTGCAGCCATTCCTTTACCGGATATATCCCCAACTACTATATAGAATAATCCATTCGATTCAATTACATCGAAGTAATCTCCGCCAACCTCACGAGCAGGTTCGTAGTAAGAGACAATTTGATAATTGAATATGGTTGAAGAATGTTTCGGTATTAAATCGAATTGAATTTTACGTGCAACATCAAGTTCGTTCCTGGCGGAAAGTTTATCTGCAAGTTCAAAAGCTATAAGCAGATTAATAATTAAAAAAGAGAGGAGCAAATATGCATGCGATGACTGAGAATACCCAACAATAAAAAATAATAAAGCCGCTAAATAAAATATTCTTCTTGCCGGTGTAAGTTTTAACAAAAAAGCATTGAATAAACTTCTTACTAAAATTAATCCACGGATAATTTTATTTTTTGATGTATCTGGTTTTGGTATATCTTTAGCGAAGAACTCATATACCTCTCCTGCATCTCGTTTTATTAGGCGATTTATTTCTTCCGAACTGAGATCGCTTGTGTAGAGATCGAATAATCTTTTTATTGGATTTGATCTTGGCAATGGTTTTATCTTGATTTTCTAATTATTAAGACGATTTCAACATTATTTAGTTATACTTAAATTAATAATAATGATCATATTTTACATCTTTGAATATCAAGACTCAATTGCCTATTTTTGAACCACGATTTTTACATACAGATTTTTTATTATTAGAAAGTATAAGAATGGTTTGGAAAATACTTCTTTTTATCCTGATGTGTTTTGTTATTATTACCGGAATTTCATTTCCAATAGTTGAACACCCGCAAGGTTGGATGCAATTCCCAATAATCCCCGGTCTTGGTGAAAAAGCAAAAATAATTTTCTTTCATGTACCTACTGCATGGCTCTCAGTGCTTGCATTCTTGATGGCAATGATTTATGGAGTTAAGTATTTGAGAAAGAAAAATTTAGATGATGATGCTAAATCATTAGCTTCGCTGCAAATCGGGATGGTCTTTTGTGTTCTTGCAACCGTTACCGGATCAATTTGGGCAAAATTTAATTGGGGAACGTTTTGGAATTGGGATCCGCGGGAAACAAGTATATTTATTCTATTATTAATTTATGGTTCACTGTTTGCTCTTCGTTCTGCAGTTGAGAATGAAGATAAACGTGCTCGTCTTTCAGCGGTCTATTCTATTATAGCTTTTTTAACAGTACCGTTTTTTATTTTCATCATGCCTCGTATTATGCTTGGCTTACATCCAGGTTCGTTAGAAATTGATCCTAATACTGGTAAAGTTATTCAGGGAACAAATCCCGTTGTAGATTTTAAGATGAATGGTAATATGCGATTGGTATTTTTTACATCGTTAGCAGCATTTACAATTCTTTATCTCTGGATGTGGAAAATCAGATCCAGGGCAATAATTATTAAAGACAATCTTTCTAAAAAATATAATTGAGGTAAAATTTGGAAAGCGGATTAGTGGAATTTCTAGAAAAAAATTCAATATACATCGTATTGGCTATTGTCCTTGTTGTTTGGACTGGAATATTTTTATTCATGTTAAATACAGATAAACGACTAAGAGCTATCGAAAAAGAATTAAAGGAGAAATAATTCAATGAAAAATAAATATATGTTCGGCGGTGCTATCATAGTTGTATTTCTTGCAGTGATGGTTTATCTATTTACTCAAACTAATGTTCAGTATGAAAGCAGTTTTGCAAAAGTTATGCAGACAGGTAAAACAATTAAAGCAACCGGAAGCTGGGTTAAAGAAAGAAATTATGAAATAGATAAAGTGAATAACGTTTTTTCGTTTTACATGAAAGACCCGGAAGGAAACATGATGAAAGTAATTTATCATGGTACAATTCCAAATAATTTTGAATCATCAACAAGCGTAGTTGTAACCGGCAAATATCAGAACGGGAATTTTCACGCTTCTGATATTCTCACAAAATGCCCATCAAAATATCAAGATCAACCCGGACAAAAAGCTAACTCGTAAGAGTAGCAGTTAGGAGATTTTATGATCGGTAATATTCTACTCACTCTTGGTTTAATAGCCGGAGTGTTTACGGTTGTAATGTATTATCTAACCTACCGAGGTTATCAAAATACATTATCTTTAGCACGAATCGGTTTTCATACAACAGCTATTATGGTAATTGCTTCTGCTGCAATGCTGCTGTATGCAGTATTAACCCATCAGTATCAATACAAATATATTTACAATTACAGCGGAAGTGATCTTCCAATCGGTTTACTAATGACCACTTTTTACGCGGGACAGGAAGGCAGTTTTATGCTCTGGACATTCTTTTCTGCTGTGATTGGATTGATTCTATTGGATTACACTTCGAAACGCGGAGATCTTGAACCCAGAGTAATGATGACTTTTTCTCTTGTACTCTCATTTTTATTAGTCATGGTAAGTCCGCTTCTCAAATCCCCATTCAATTTTATCTGGATTGATAATGATTTTATAGATTTGAAAAATATTAATCAAGCATTTCTTTCTTTACCTGCTCTTCAAAGTTTTATTTTTAACGATACACAAGCGAACAAACAATTTATTCAGATGGGAAAAGAATTACATGCGGTTTTAGTTTCCAATAATATTTCCGTAAGTGATTTTATAATTCAGGGAAAAGGATTAAATCCGCTGCTTCAAAATTTTTGGATGCAGATTCATCCGCCAATATTATTTATTGGGTTTGCAATGTCTGCAGTTCCGTTCTCATTTGCACTTGCAGCAATTCTAAAAAATGAATACCGCGATTGGGTTAAACAAGCAATGCCCTGGGTTCTTGCAAGTACATGTGTTCTTGGGTTAGCAATTATGCTTGGTGGTTACTGGGCTTACAGCATTCTTGGATGGGGCGGATATTGGGGATGGGATCCGGTTGAAAATTCAAGTTTAGTTCCGTGGATTATTGGTGTTGCATCAATTCATACAATTTTAGTTCAAAAGAAAACTCAAGAAAAAGGAGGCGGAAGCAGGTTTGTTAAAACAAATTTGATTCTAAGTATTATGACTTTCGTTTTAGTCCTTTACAGTACATTCTTAACACGCAGCGGAATTCTTGGAGATGCATCCGTACATTCATTTGCAGAACCTGGTATGGCGGTCTATCTTTTCCTTGTAATATTCCTCGGTTTGTTTACTGCCATTGGTTTCGGCGGAATTATTTACAGATGGAAATTTCTTACCGAGCATTTTTCTTTTGAAGAAAATGTTCTTTCGCGTGAGCTTGCATTATTTACCGGCTCGGTTGCACTGATAGCTTCTGCAATTATAGTTGCAGTCGGTACTTCAGCTCCAATTTTCGGCACAACTGTACAAACAAGTTTTTATAATGAATTGAATCTTCCGATTGCAATCATAATCGGATTCCTGAATGGAATGAGCATCTTATTAAAATGGAAACATACCGAAGGCAAACAGCTATGGAAACAATCGCAATTTGCTGTTATTGCCACTGTTGTTTTAACATTGTTAATTATTTTCATCGGCGGTGTTCATCAACTAATGCTGATCATCTTAACGCTCTCTTCTTCATTTGCTTTTTTTGTTAACACGGAAATTGCTTATAAAATATTTAAGGGGAAGAAGACACATCTTGGTCCTTATGTTGCCCACATTGGCATCTCACTATTTTTAATTGGAGTAATTGCTACTGCAGGACATTCACAGCAGAAACAGGTTGACTTGATCAAAGGTGAAAAGGTAAATGTACTTGGTCATGAATTAAAATTTTTAGGATTCGAACTTTTTGATAACGGTAAAAAGTATCGAATGAACATTGAAGTAAAAGACGGGAACAGTGTAAGTGTAGTTTCCCCGGTTATGTTCATTGCAGAGTTTAACAATAGTTTAATGCGCGAACCGGATATTTTAGTGGGACTTACAAAAGATTTTTACATAGAACCTGTAAGTTATTCCGATAACCAAGAAAACCAGCATGGAACACCTGCTACTATGAAAGGCATGGATAAGATTTCTTTTGAAGGTAAAGAAATTACTTTTAATAAATTTGTTCTCCCAAAAGATATGTCTGCAATGTCAGGCGGCAATAAATTCAGAATTGGCGTAGATGTAACTGTTTCTTATAAAGGTAAAAATTACAAAGTTGAGCCATATATGGAAAATGAAGGACAAGGACCAACGTACTTTCCTGCAGAATTAAAAGAAGCAGATTTGAAAATTTCCATTACATCTATGAATGCAACAAATGCAGAGGTAAGTTTATTATTCTCATCAATTAGTAAACAGCAAACTGCTTCAACAACACCTGAAGAAATATTAACCATTGAAGCAAGCATTAAACCATTCATCAGTTTGGTATGGATCGGTGTGCTTACAATGGTTGCTGGATTTATAATTGCTTCGTATAGAAGATTGAAGGAATCATTGATATAGTAATGAGTATTTAGTACTTCGTATGTAGATATTAAATCCCGGCTTATGTCGGGATTTTTTTTCATTCAATTTCTAATGCAGGTAGAGTAATGATGAAATTGGTTCCCTTGGGCTGGTTGTCTTGTATTTCTATCTTTCCTTGCATAGATGAGATTATTGACAAAACTAAACTCAATCCCAAACCGTAACCTTTAATACCAAGTCGCTCAACTTTTTCTGTGCGATAAAATTTTTCAAAAACCTTTTTCTTTTCCTCGGTATCAATCCCAATGCCGAAATCTTCAATTCTGATTATTACTTTTTCTTTTTCTTTACGTGCGAAAATAGTAACCCAATCGCTATCAGAATATTTTAATGCGTTGTCAACCAAATTCTGAAAAGCAATCAGAAAATAGTCCGGTCTTCCCCGCAAATATATTTCATCAGCTACGTCATACTCAATTTTATGATTCTTATAGATTTGTTTAATATTATCAGAGATCATCTTTGAAAAATTGAATACTGTTTTTTGTTCTAAATCCAAACTTCTCTGCCGTGCCAAAAGAAGTAATGATTTTATGATGCTGATCATTCTTTCAGTTTGTTCCTTTAGCATTAATAATGACTCTCTTTCGGAAACAGTTTTGTTTTCATCCCGTAAAAGAAAGTCCAATTCACTATTTATTGCAGTTAATGGAGTCATCAACTGGTGAGAAGCGTTATCGGTAAAAGATGAAATCTGTTTTACCTGAAGTTCGAGCCGTTCAAACAGATCATTTAAGGTATTTCTAAGTTTTCCTAATTCATCATTTGGATCGGCACTGAATGTAAGCCGATCGCTTAAATTTGCGGCAGATATTTTTTGTGAAAGTTCAATAATTTTATTTATTGGAGAAAAAGTTTTCTTTGAAATCCAGAAACTGATAAGCAGAATAAAAATTACAACCAACGGAAAAGTTAACATGTTTATCATAATTATTTTTTTAATAAGCGACCTGATGCTAATATTAAATGAGGCAAGTTGTATATAACCGACATGCCTGCCGGTTTCATCGCTTAATTTTTGGCAGGAAATCCGAAATTCGTTGTTACCTGCTTCAAGTTCATCAAAAAAATATTTTTCGGTAAATTGGGGAAACGTGAGTGGTATCTTACCAATAAATTTTAAATTTTTACTCTGTAAAAATATTTTTCCATCGGTAGAATATATTTGTAAAAAGAAAGGATCATCTGTTAATTCAGTGAGATCGGTCTCATCAAATTCTTGTTGTCTGATTATTAATAAAGAATCTTTTTCATACCTAAATGAGCCGGAAATATGTTCTATCTCATGTCTTAATCTTGAATCGAGATTATCAGTTAAATAGTATTTAAGAATATTCAACGAGAAAAAAATAGAAACAATATAAAGCGTTATCATAATTCCGCTGATAAAAAGTGAATTATTAATTACACTTTTAGAGAATTCGATATTTAGAAATTTAATCCGCAAGAAAAAGATATCCTTCGCCGTAGATTGACTTAATAAATTTCTGTTTAGTGTAACCTTCTAATTTTTTTCTCAAGTTTTTTACTGTAACTTCAACAAGATTTGTTTGAGGTGTGAACTTCAAATCCCAAACCTTCTCGCAAATCTGGTCTCGAGATAAAATTGTTCCTCTGTTGAATAGAAAAAACCTCAATAGGTCGAATTCTTTTTCGGAAAGTTTAACTATTCCTTGTGGTGAGTTCAATGTTCTATCAATCAGATTTAGAGTGAAATCGCTGAATGAAATAGAAATCATATTTGAATTATATCTTCTTAATACCGCATTAATGCGTGCAATTACTTCATTGAATGAAAATGGTTTTGTAATATAATCATCAGCCCCTGCATTTAATGCTTCGATTTTATTCGTAATATCGTTTAGTGCTGTTAATAAAATAATAGGTGTTTTATTACCCAGCTCTCTCAGTTTCTTGCATACTATCAGACCTGTAATTTTCGGTAAACGCCAGTCAAGAAGTATTACATCATATTGTTTTTTCAATACAGAACTCAACGCATCTTCTCCATCATTAACAATAACAGCATTATGTCCTTCAGCTAAAAAATTCTTTTTCAACGATTCAGCTATTGGTTGCTCATCTTCTACTATCAGAATTTCCATTTATTACCCGAATTTGATTGTAAAAATAACGATTTGAAATTCACTATCACAAAATGAAAAATTTTTCATTATTGTTTTCTTTTCAAAAAACAGAGCAATGTCTATTTTTCATATAGAAATATGCTCTTAATATCTTCTTACAAATAATATGGAGGAATTATGAAAAAAGCGATACTAGTAGTAACGATGGTTTTAATATGTTTTAGTTTTTCAATGGTATTAGCACAAGAATATGCCGGCAGTGAAGCTTGCAAAACCTGCCACTCAACACAACACACAAATTGGAAACAATCAGGGCATCCTTACAAAATTCAAAAAATTGTAGGTGGAAATCCTCCAGCATATCCGGTTCTTTCCGCACAAAAAACAGTTGGTACTGTAGTAAACTATACTCTTAAAACTGGAATACCTAACGCACCAGCCGGATTAAATTGGAGTGATATTAGCTTCGTAGTTGGCGGCTATCATTCAAACGCACGCTTCTTAGATAAAGATGGATACTTGATTTGGGGTGATAACAGACAGTATAATCTTGCGACGAATAAATGGGTCTCTTACACACAATCAGCTCCTGGAAAAGGATCCTATTCTTTTTCATGTTATAAATGCCATACAACAGGCGCAAGCAAAACAAAAACAACTGACTTTCAAGCATATCCTGGTATAGAAGGCAGTTGGGCTGAAGGAGGAATTGGCTGCGAAGGATGTCATGGTCCATCAAAAACACATACTACAAACCCAAGCAATAAACCACCTAAAGAAGGATTGAACACTTGTAATAATTGTCATGCAAGAGATCGCAATGATGCTACTACTACATTTCCGTGGAATAATAGAGTTGAATGGCAAGCACGAACAGTCGGTACAACAAGTACTGGTTTTATAAGACATAGAGAGCAAGGAGATATGTTGCTTGCTTCAAAACATGGAAAAGCTAATTTTACCTGCGCAACATGTCATGATGCTCATAAAGGAGTTTATTTCAATTTAGGCGGATTAAAAGCAAGTGTAAAATGTGAAAATTGCCATCCAAACAAACAAATAACGGGGCATGAAGTTACCAAGACAAAAGCTGAATGTACAGATTGCCACATGCCATTTGGCGCAAGAAATGGAGATCAGTTAACACCTTATGTAGCTGACCAAAGTACTCATTATTGGAAAATTCTAACTAATCCTATTTCCATGTTTGATAACTTAGAAACAATTAACAATACGGCAACTCCGCCCGTTGGTTTTAAATTTATTAGACAAGATGCTAGCGGAATCTCCGGTCTAACTTTAGATTACACATGTCTGCAGTGTCATACTACAAGAGATATTGCATGGGCATCAGGAAAAGCAAAAAACATTCACAGCGTTGGTACAGATGTTCAGATTGCTTCCACTATACCATCTGCATATACATTGGGTCAAAATTATCCTAATCCATTTAACCCAACGACAACAATTAAATTTGCACTGCCGAAATCATCTTTAGTTTCACTTAATGTATATTCAATTTCTGGTGAACTAGTTAACTCAATCCTGAACAAGGAAATGTCTGGCGGATGGCATGAAGTAGTATTCGATGCAAAACAATTAGCCAGCGGTGTCTATATTTATAGAATTCAAGCCGGAGAATTTGCTTACTCCAGGAAAATGATAGTAATGAAATAATTTCGAAACTAATGAATCATTAATCCCCGCTAAGAAATTGGCGGGGATTTTTTTTGTCTGTCTCGTCCTGAAAAAAGTTGACTACTGATAAACAAAAAGCAGGAGTTAACTGATGCAACCTACGAACAAGTATCCCTCACAATCCATCTATAGCCAAGCATTCAAACTGCAAGTAGTTC
>Ga0082335_1006243_pt1 | contig 15550 bp, 12 predicted proteins | sample Subgrocontami58m_FD_72375 | JGI IMG/M metagenome (GOLD analysis project Ga0082335, IMG submission 72375) | Subsurface groundwater microbial communities from S. Glens Falls, New York, USA - GMW37 contaminated, 5.8 m (SPADES assembly) (version 2) ...
GGGATTAAAGTGCCATAGATAGTCATATGGCATCCACTATATCTGCCTTTCATATGATTTCCAAGTGCCTAGGTGGATAGTATCATATGGACCAGTACAAACCATTGACTTTGCCTTCAATAAATGGTAGTATCAAATTACCCTTCCAAATTTTTCAAATTTGAAGGACAAGCTAAATTACTAATGATCAGGGTTTTACCAGTTGCTCACCAATAAGAGAATTTAGAGAAAGAAACGCGGTTGCCCATGTAAATTCACTTTATAAGTTTACTCACTATGAGTAAAAATAGGACTAACAAGCTTAGGCTCAATAATTTTGCTTCAGCGTCTCAAGGTTTAACAAAAACCGGTCTTGTTTTATTTTCATAGTATTCTCTAAATCTCGGTAGCAACTCTCAAAATCCTCTCTTAAAAAAGGATAACAGAGTATGGAAAGTATTGTTTTGGTAATCGTCCTGGTGGCCGGGTTGGCCGCGGGCGGTTTTATTGGTTATTATTTCCGAAAATTATTCGCGGTTCGGGAAGTTAATTCGGCCGAAAGCAAAGCCGAAGAGCTCATTAAAAAGTCCAAGGAAAAGCAGGCGGAAATTTTACTGGAAGCCAAAGATAAGGCGATTAAAATTATTGATGAGGCCAAACATGAGGCCGATCAAAGGCGCGTGGAAGTAAGAGAGTTGCAGACCCGCGTGGAAAAAAGAGAAACGGCTTTTGATCAAAAACTTTTGGAATTGGAAAACAAACAGCAGGAGCTGTATCAAAAGGCGGAAAAAGTGGAAAAATTAAAAGAAGATATCGCCGCCATCAGGGAACAGCAGCTGGCTAAGCTGGAAACCATTGCCGGCTTGACCAGAGATGAAGCCAAAGAAGTTTTATTGCGCAATACCGAAGAAAAAATTAAAGAGGATTTGGTTTTAAGGGTGGAAAAATTGGAACAGCAATCTTCCGAAGAGCTGGAATTAAGGGCTAAACAGCTGTTAAGCACGGTGATTGAGCGTTGCGCTTCTTCGCACGCGGTGGAAACCACCACCACTTCCGTGACTTTGCCCAACGATGAAATGAAAGGCCGGATTATCGGCCGTGAAGGCAGAAATATTAAGACCCTAGAACAATTAACCGGCGTGGAAATAGTGGTTGATGAAACGCCGGAAACCATCTTGGTCAGCGGTTTTTCACCCATCAGGCGGCATTTGGCCAAAATGGCTTTGGACAAATTAATTGCCGACGGCCGCATCCATCCGGGCCGGATTGAAGAAGCGGTGGAGCAAGCCAAAAAAGAATTGGCCTTGGATATTAAAAAGGCCGGTGAATCATCTGTCAGGGAAGCGGGTTTGGCCGGTTTGGACCCAAGATTAGTCCAGATCCTAGGACGTTTAAAATACCGCACCAGCTATGGCCAAAACCAGCTTTTGCACGCTTTGGAAGTGACTCATTTGGCGGCGATGCTGGCCGAAGAGCTGGGCGCCGACGTTAACATTACCAAAAAAGGCGCGCTGTTTCATGACATCGGCAAAGCGGTTGATCATGACGTGCAGGGCGGCCATCCGGAAATCGGTTATGATATTCTTAAAAAATTCGGCCTGCCCGAAGAAGTGGCCTATTGCGCTTTAGGCCATCATGAAGACGCGCCTAAGACCTTGGAATGTTTGATTGTCAAAATCGCCGACGCCATTTCTGGCGCCCGAGTTGGCGCCCGCAAAGATACTTTTGAAAATTACCTTCAGCGCCTGACTGAACTGGAAGAAGTGGCCAACACTTTTTCCGGCGTGGAAAAATGTTACGCCATTCAGGCCGGCCGGGAGATCAGGGTGTTTGTGGAGCCCGACGCTGTTGATGACTGGCAGGCCACTAAACTGGCCCGCGACATTGCCGACAAAATTCAAGCCGATCTCAAGTACCCCGGTGAAATTAAAGTTATGGTCATCAGAGACAAGAGAATTATAGAGTACGCCAGATAATCATAAAACATGTAACATGAAAATTCTGTTCTTCGGCGATATCGTGGGCAAAATTGGACGGGAGGCCTTAGCCAAGGCCCTGCCTGCGCTTAAGGAAAAATATCAGCCCGACGTAACCATCGCCAACGTGGAAAATCTGGCCCATGGCAAAGGCGTGACCGCCAAAACCCTTAAAGAAATGAAAGAGCTGGGTTTGACCTGCTTGACTTCCGGCAATCATGTTTGGAAAAAGGCAGACGTGGCCGCGGCCGCTTTAGCCAGCGAAGTTTGTCTGCTTACTCCGGCCAATGATCCCAGAACTTTACCGACCCAGGGTCATGTCAAACTGGCTGTTGGCTCAAATAATTTGATTGTGGTAAACTTATTAGGACGGGTCTTTATTGACGAATCAGGCAGCTTGCGCGACCCGTTTAAGGAAATTGACCAAATCCTGGCCAGCTATGATGACCAAAAATGTCCGGTCATCTTGGACTTTCATGCCGAAGCTACCAGTGAGAAGGTGGCTTTGGGCTGGTATTTGGATGGACGGGTCAGCGCGGTTTTAGGAACGCATACCCATGTGCCCACGGCCGATTATAAGATTTTACCCCAAGGCACGGCTTACGTGACGGATGTGGGCATGGTCGGACCGATTGACTCGGTGCTGGGCGTTAAAAAAGAATTGATTATTGAAAAGTTTTTGACTGACGGCCCGATTGTTTTTGACCTGCCGGAAACGGGCGAAGTTGAAGTCAATGCCGTTTATTTGGAAATAAACGAGACCACCGGCTTGGCCGAAAAGGTTGAAAAAATTTGCCAAACCATTGTTATCTAAAATTAAACTTCCCAACAGAAGATCGTTATGGCGATTTTTGCCGGGAGGCATAAGGAGGCCTTAATATGAATAAAGTAATTTTAGCCGAAAACATTTCGCGCCAAACCGGCTTAAATAAAAAAGAAATTGAAAAGGTCTTGGACGCTTTTGAAGATGCGGTGATTGACGCTTTAAAAAAAGGCGAGGAAGTCACCTTGACCGGTTTTGGCACTTTTTCGGCGCGCACCCGTTCGGCCCGCATGGGCGTTAATCCGCAAAAGCCCAGCGAACGGATTCAAATACCCCAGGTGATCGTGCCCAAATTCAAATCCGGCAAGGCGTTAAAAGACGCGTTAAAATCAAAATGACATTTTTTAAATAACGTCCGTCAAATAAAATCGTAGAGACGCGCAATTGCGCGTCTCTACTTTGTTTTAAACAAATTGTTTTCAAATCATCGCGCTGTCATAAATATCAATTCGGGTAAATCACGATGATCCGCGGGGCGCCTTGTCGGATGTCATCCCCGTTATTCCAATCATGCATGGCCGCCATGACGGTTTGATAAGCGTAAACGTAGTCGGCTCCGTGGCGGGTGCCCGGATCATTGGTAATAAATTTATCGGCAGTATATCCTTTAATTACCAGCATGTGATAAATTGGGCCGGGCCTTCTAAAATTGGGGTTGCCCAGTTCTTGGCCGGCGGCCGGCACAATCACCGGATGCTGTTGGTTAAGGTGTTCCTTGATTTGTTCAACCGTAGGGTTGTCAATCACCTCCGCTTTATTATAACCCAGATAATTTTTAATCATCTCGGCAGTTTGAGAAATGGTTAAATCATAATGTCCGCCAAAATAATTTTTTTGCCAGGCAACCATTTTTAGAATTTCATTTTCGGTGGTTTCTGGACTGGTAAAACTTTGCTGATTATAAAAACGATCAATCATCATGATTGAGGCCTCTTCGCAGCCCTCTTTAAATGTTTCATTCCAGTTGCCCAAAGGAGCTTGTGAGGTAAAGGGAACATCTAGATTTAGAGAGGCAGGAAGTTTGTTGGCGAAGTTGGTCTGGATGTTTGAGGTTGGAGTTTGGTCGGTAGAATTTAATCCTTGATCTTGCTCAACTTGCCGGTTTTCTTTATTAAATTCAACGGCAATGGGAGTTTCTTCTTTGGTCATATTTAACCAAAGATTTTTTATTTTCACCCTCAAGCTAAAAAATCCCGCTAAGCTCACAACCAGGATTAAAACAAGCAACAGCCGTTTAAATTTTTTGTCCATTAGCGGTTAATATAATTTTGGTAATCGTCGCTGTTTTGCCAGGAACTCCAGGGAATGGCGGGATGAACGGTTTTGCCGGAAAATTTAATGGCCTGGGCAATCGCCTCCAGCGGGTAACCCCCGTAAATATAGGCATTAACCAAAACATACCAGTGCTGGGCGCTTTTGGGAATCTGGGAATTAAAATATTGATTCAGTTTGTTTTTTAATTCTTCGGCCAAACGCCTCTCTTCGCTTAATTTTTTAAGGCGTTCTTGTCCGTAAGCAAAGGCCTTAACCGCTTCGCCGGTGCCGGGTTTGGTTTCGCCCAAGCGCCCCAGGCCCAAGGGATTATAGCCGTGGGCTATTTCCACGCCGTCAATATAACCGTCGCCGTCGGTGTCGGCCTTTAACGAGTCGGTGCCATATTGATTTTCCTCGCTGTTGGCCAGGCCGTCATGGTCAAAATCCTGGGCTGGATCGGAGGGATTAAAGGGCGTTGAATCGTCAATCAGATTTTTTGGCAAAGTGGTGAATTTTAATTCCTGGGTGGTCAGCTCTTTATTAAAAACATCTTTTAAATAAAGGCGAAAATAATAGACGGTATCGCTTTTAAGATTGGTTAAAGTCAGGCGCAGTTGGCTGTCGCGCGGGGCAGGGAAATATTCTTTCAAATTGTACCTGTTGCTTTTTTCGCCGTATTTAACGTAGCCCTCCACCGGCCGGTTGGTTTTAACCGTAATCACGGTTTCTTCGGTGCTGGTGCCGGATTTGCGATTAAAAGGCGCCAGTTCGTAAATGATCAATTCCGGAATGTCCTTATCGTCTTCAGCGTTGGTTTTAAAATTAAAGGTTACGGAAAATTGTTCGTTGCCGGCCCGGTCTTTGGAAGAAACCTGATAGTAATACAAAGTATTACGCTTAAGTTTGTTGACGGTTAAATCATGGATTTTTATTTTATCATTATTGCAGGCCCGGCTGGTTAATTCGGTGGCCACGGTACCATAGAAAACGCAGGAAGAGCCGGGTTCGTCGCTTTCCCAGACAAACACGGCCAGATTGCCGGTCACAAAACTGGTGTGGACCCCGGTTACGGCCGGCGCTTCATTGTCGTCCGCGTCTTTGGTTTCAAAAGTATAAACATCACTTAAAATTTTATGATTGCCGACCGCCGTCGCTTCCAAAGTAAAATAATATTTTTTATCGGGTACCAGCCCGCCCAGCTTGGTTTCATGGTAAGTATTTAAAATTTTGTCTTCCACCCAATTGCCAAAACCGTTGGTCAGGCCAAAACGGATTAAGCCGGTAGAAGGGAAGTTAGTGCTCCAAATAATGGTGGCGGTATCATCGGAAGGCGAGATCCTTAAAGCCAGCAAACGCAAAAGGTTATTTTGATCTTGGGCTGAAACCGAAAAGGCCGGACATAATCCGGATAATAGAGAAAAGATTAAAAGAATAAGAAGTTTTTTCTTCATTTATAGTGTTAGTATATAACATTTTTTGCCTTTTGTCAATCTTTTTTTGATTTTTATTTATTCAGTCGAAAGAATATTTTGCCGGTACTGTAAGGCCTCGGCTAAGTGCTGAAGCTTGATGGTTTCGCTGGCTTCCAAATCGGCAATGGTGCGGCTGATTTTTAAAATTTTGTAATAACCGCGGGCCGACAGCTGGTATTTAACTAAGGCCTGTTTGATCAGCTGTTGACCCGCTTCATCCAGTCGGCAAAATTGTTCGGTCAGCCGATGATCCATTTCGGAATTATAAAACAGCCCGCGTTCGCCTAAGCGAGCGATTTGAATTTTTTGCGCCGTTTGAATTTTTATCAGAATTTCCTGATTGCCGGTCGATTCACTGATGTTGGCCAATAGTTCCTCGGTTTTTAAACGCGGCACTTCCACGTGCAAATCAATCCGATCCAACAGCGGGCCGGACAGTTTTTTTTGATAATTTCTGATTTGCCCCAAACTGCAAGTACATTGTCTGTCGGCATCGGTTAGAAAACCGCAGGGGCAGGGATTGGCCGTGGCAATCAAAGTGAACTTGGCCGGAAACTGCACCGTGGTGGCGGTGCGGGAAATGGTGACCAGTCCGTCTTCCAATGGTTGGCGCAAACTTTCCAAAACTTGCCGGGGAAATTCCGGCAGTTCATCCAAAAACAAGATGCCGCGATGGGCCAAAGTAATTTCGCCGGGTTTGGGGAAAGCGCCGCCGCCCACCAAGGCAATACCCGAAGCAGTGTGATGAGGAGAACGAAAAGGACGAGCGTAAAGCAGGGGCTGGTTTTTTGGCAACAAGCCGGATAAGCTGTAAATCTTGCTGACTTCCAGCGCTTCTTCCAGCGAGAGCGGCGGCAGGAGGCCGGTTAAGGCCTTAGCCAGTAAAGTTTTGCCGGAGCCGGGCGGACCGGACATCAGTAAGTTATGATACCCTGCCGCCGCGATAATCAAAGCCCGCTTAACTTGTTCCTGGCCTTTGATTTGGCTTAATAAAATTCTCGGTTCAGTCGGCAAAAAAGGCGGTAAGGGCTGGGGCTGTAATTTATTGATTTGCTCATGTCCGTTAAGGTGTTCAACCAATTGCCTTAAATTATTGACCGGAAAAATTTCCAGATTGTTAATCAAGCCGGCTTCGGTGGCATTTTCTTGCGGCAGATAAATTCTTTTTAAACCCTGTTTAGCCATGCTTTCGGCGATGCTTAAAATTCCATTGACCGGTCTTAATGAGCCGTCCAATGAAAGTTCGCCGATAAATAAAGCCCGCTGGTCCGCCTCGGTCAGTTTGATTTGTTTGCGAGTCGTCAGAATAGCCACGGCAATGGGCAAATCAAAACTCGGACCGATTTTTTTCAAATCCGCCGGCGCCAGATTAACCGTGGTTTTGGTGCGGGGGAACAGCAGGTCGGCATTTTTAATGGCGCTGCGCACCCGCTCTTTGGCTTCCGAAACAGCGGCATCGGGCAAGCCCACGATTAAAAAATTAGGCAGACCCGCGGAAACGTCCGCCTCCACTTCAATTAAATGGCTGTTCAGGCCGATATTGGCGGCGGAGAAGATTCTGGAAGACATAATGGTTGTTGTCATTTTGAGCGAGCGAAGCAATCTTTAAGCGGGATTGCTTCGTCGCCCCGATGTTTGCTTCGCAAAATCGGGGACTCCTCGCAATGGAATTAAAAAACAGGGCAACAATCCCGCTCAAAAGCGAAAAAGTGACCCTGTTAATTAAGATTACTTTAGCTGATAATGGTACGAGTTGTCAAGTTTGTCGAAAATTTATTAATAGTGTAAAATGGACTGACTAATTATTAAACATATTCATAAAATGAAGAAGATTATCTTGGCGCTAAGTTTAGTTCTAATTTTAAGCCAGCCGCTGGCGGCTTTGGCTCTAACCTTAACCAATCAAGATGTTAGTGGCGTGGTTAAAATAACCTCCAAGTTTTCCGAGAACTCGCTCAACTGGCAAATCAGGTCCTTAGCCGGTTTGTACACCACTGAAGAACTACAAAACTACCGCGCCGAGCTTAAAGAGCAGGAACTTTTTGGCAGCGGTTTTTTTGTGACTTATTCGGGCTGTGTTTTAACCAACAAGCACGTCATTTATGATGAGGCCGTCGGCTCGGCTCATCAGGACATTCATTTATGGGCTAGTTCTAAAATTAATCAAACACCCGAGGATTTGGGCAAAGCCGCCATTGTCTACATGAGAACTTTGGACGATATCGCGGTGGTTTGTTTGGAAAAAACCAATGGCCAATTTTTCAACCGGCTGTTTGTTAAAACCCCTGATTATGATGATTTGACTTTGGCTTTGGGCGAACAAATTTACACTTTAGGTTATCCGGTTAATGGCGGGGAATACCTTACTTTAACTCAAGGCATTATTTCCGGCTCTTGGGATGAGGATACTTTAAAGTCCGATATGCCCATTACTTCCGGCGGTTCGGGCGCGCCGGTCTTAAACGCCAATAAGCAGGTGATCGGCATTGCCCAAGGCAATACCGGACCCTTTGACCAATTGGGTTTGTTTTTAAATCCCTCTTTCGTCATCAACTGGTACGAGGGCTATGAGCAGGTTTACCGCGAGATTTTAACGGACAAGGCCGAGGGCTGTACCAATACCGCCATCAGGGGTCTTTATCAAAAACAAAAGGGCTCGCCTAGCTTAGCCCGCCTAGACGCCAGGCCGGCAGGCGAAGCGGGCCAGTATTATGATTTGGCCTGTAAGGAAAAAAGGAATATTGGTTTGGAAATGAAAGTCGCTGGGGATTATAAAAATATTTGCCGGGCCGTTTTAAGCCGGGAGGACGCCATTAGCGCCGCCGCCTATATTAATTCCGGCAAATCAACTTTGGAAAACTGGCAAGTTTATTTGGAAAGCAATTGTTTGGTCTGGCCGCCAGCCAGCGCTTTACTCTTTTCTTTTGACAGCGGCGATCTTTTTAAAAGCCAAGAACAGGAATAAGCAGGCCAATAAAATATAGAGGTCGCTTAGGTTAAAACTCGGTAAAAACCATAAATTAAGCCAGTCAATTACCCCGCCGTATTTAAAGCGGTCCAGCAGGTTGCTGACCGAGCCGATCAGCAGCAAGCCCAGTCCCCATCGCCCTAACTCGCTGTGAACCAGATATTTAAACAGAAAGATAACGGCTAAAGTCAGGACGATCGCGCTTAAAATTATGGCCAGCCAATTGGCTAAAGGCAAGCTAAAAGCCAAATGCGGATTAATAAACAATTTTAAACTGAAACCGGGAAAAATTAAAACTCCCTCATCCGGGAGTTTTAAAATTATTAAATTTTTAGCCAAACGGTCTAACAGCCACAGAACCGCTAGCGTCAACAGTTGGAAAAAATTTGGTTTAATCATTTTTAACTCGGCAGGCCTTGGGCGCGCACTTGGTGGCCGTGGGCATAATGTTCAAACGCTCGAGGGCAATGGGCTGGCCGCATTTTTCGCAAATGCCGTAAGCGCCTTTGGCTATTTTATCCAAAGAGCGGTTGATCATTTCCAAAGATTGCTCCAGGGTTTCTTCCAAGGAGAGGTTGCCCACAAAGGCCGCGACCTCGGCCGCGTTTTCGTCTTCTTTATCGCCAAACTCCGGATATTCGGAATTATAGTTATCCGCTTGATGCGGGTCGGCATGAGCAAAAGAGGACAACTGATCTTCTAAATGTTTTTTGCGGGCTAAAAGTTTTTCTTTAAGGCCTTGGATAAAATCCTCGGGCAGATTGGCAAAAGCCATAAGGCAGGGGGTTAGTTGACAGTTAGTTTAGTGTAATTATTATAGCCCCTTTGGCTTAAATGTCAATATCTTGGAAACAGGGATAGCGGCCATTGATGAATTGCCGCTACGTGCGCGTTATTTAAAATTTTGCCAATGTTAAAGGGCGCCGATGCGCCTCCAATTATAAATTAATATATGAGGGTCAAAGCGGCGCCCTAGTCCAAATGTCGCTTTGCCGCCGCCGGTGTAATCCGGTAGTGGTAAAGATTCTAGACCTTTGGACTGTTGCGCTCTATCCGACTGTCGAGCAATATATATTATCTACCGGGTTCTTGTTGGTAAATTTCTCTTTTGTGTAGAGAATTCACCTCTATTTCATAATTTTTATTTTTGTTTTTTTGGAAAAACGGTATGAAAGGCGGAGAGCCGGTCGGTCGGCTTCCAGTTCGAACTAGTAGATAATAGAAAAATCCCCTAAAAGGGTCTAAAAAGTTCTTTTAGAGGACAAATTCTGATAAAAGGAGCGATCGCGGGCAACAGCTCGCTTAATTTACTATTCAAGTATAGCATATTTTTACAAAAAAATCAATCCCTATTTATGGCTAATTTTAGCTAAGAAATATGGACGAAGAAGGAAGTTGGGGATTTTTGAACAATTTATTTATTCACATATATCACAGGTTATCCACAACCCGTAAAATGCGCCTACGGCGCATCTCGGGTTAAACCCGTGGCGGCGGAGCCACTTTACGGGTCAGGCATCTTTTGAATAAGCTTTTATCTTTACCCTGAAGTTTTGCTTAGCAAATACTTCAGGGTAATCCCAGGCACATGTTTATTTCTCCATTCAAAAACTCCGAAAATAGGACTTTAGTGAATTTATTGATATTTTGAGTCAACTTTAGCCAAGAAACTTGAGGATTTAGCCAAAATAACGTTTTAACCGGCTGCTGTTCCCAACTTTTAGTCACTAGCGAACAGTTTATAGTCAGCCCCCGGTCACTAGTTTGTCCGATCCTATTGCCAATCAACATCACTTCTCCCTTAATAGCCAGGCCTAAATCCTTAAAGTTCTCGTTTTTTGGATAAGTCAGAGTTTTCCAGCCATTCTGTTGGCTGGCTTGCCAAATAATTTTTTCAGGCGCGGCCAGCAATTCCACGGCTCTGGAACCGTCAGGCAAAATTTTGTTTTTTTCCTTGGGCTCAAACTGGCCTAAGAAGTTTTTAAGATAATATTCGGCCAAACTCTGATTTTTGACAGTAGTTGTTATTTGCCAGTTGTCAGCCGACCAGCTTAAAATAACCGGCAACTGGGCGTTTTTAAGCAGATTGCTTAAAGAAATTTGCTTGCCCAGCCACAATTTGCCGTCAAGCTCTGACCAGATTTTTTTAAAATTGGGATTTTTTGCCAATTGCTCCGGAATTTCTTGAAAATCAGTCAGGCCAATGATTAATTGGCTATTTTGAGGCAAATAGGCAAAATAATCTTTAAGATCAAGGGAACTGGTGGCCGCGCTTTGGCTTTGGGGCAGTAATCTAGCAATCAGGGTATAGGGATCGGAATCAACTTCCAAGCGGTAACCGGCATGATTAGAATTTTTTAAAGGGCTTAACACCGTCTGAATTGAGCTTAAAAAGGCATCGTCATATTCTCCGGAAAAAAACGACTGTTGCAGTTTTATGGTCAGCCAAGGCGCGATGGTCAAGGATAAATAAGCGGGTTTGCCGGCCTGGATTTTTTGGCCAATCATTTGTGCCAGCAATTCTCTGGTGGAAGCGAGAAGCAAAACTTGCTTTTTAAAAAGTTGGCTTTGCCAGGGACTAAAATCAGTTTCTGCCGCCATTTTGGCTGAATCCTGATCGTTTAATTCCACAATCAAGCCGTAATTTAGGTTATCTTGCCAAAAAACAATGGCGCGCCGGGCTTTTTTAAGAACCTCCTGTCCGGTTTGTGGCAGGCGGTTTAGCTCGGTTGCCAGGGTTTTTTGCAGATCCTCATAAATACCGCCTAGCATTGGATTATTTAGAATTTTTTTTTGCTGTAAGGCCGGAAAGGTAAAACGGTCGTTTTTGTATTCAAAGCTGATTTGGTAATTTTGCGGTAAAAATTGCGTTAATTCATATGAGGGCTTTAAATAGTAGCGGTACATTAAAAATCCGGCGTAAATTATTGCCAGGCCGATAAGCGCGTAGATAACGGTTTTGCTGTGTCTTTGCCAAACGCTGATGAGATTCATATTATAGGTATTTTACCAGAAAACCCGTTTAAGGGGAAAAAGGTTAATGCGCCGACTCACGCCGACTCACGGGTTTGACAAAATTAAGGTTTTATGATAATGTTTAGCGTTCTTGACCTTTGAAAACAAATAGTCAAGACAGGGCAACTTCGCCCAAAATCATCCCAAAACAAGGGGAATTTCGATGAACCGTTCCGTTACTATCGCGGCCATTTTCGTGATGGCCATCTTCGGCATTTTTACTAATGCCTCAGCCGATCCAACGATTCAGGTCCGTAGTACTAACCGAAATGGTGCCATTGTAAATAGCACCTCCGAACAGGTGGATCTGATCCGGGCCATTACAACGGCCAACGTCAACCACGGTTTCGATGGCGCAACCATCGAAGTTTATTCCAGAACGCACGGCGAGGCCTTGATGGCGGGCGTTAACAACATCGTTATTTCCGTGAGGGATAACGATGGTGGTTATGTCAGCTTGACCGATCCTCATCAATTTGATGAGGCAGAGCAGGATACAAGCGGTATGCTGAGTTTGCATCTTGAGGCAAATGATGAGGACTTCGAATTTGAGGCAAACACCGCCTACAGTTGGCTGGTGACTGCTGATTTTGAAGAAGTTCCTCTGACAACATATCAATTCCGCTTGGTTTTCAACAATCAAGATTTTCCGTTGGCAAACGACCACGGGTTCATTGAACTTTTTGAACCCGAACAGTTTGTAATGGATCTGGTCTTTGTGGTTGAAAACAGTTTGTACTTCGCCCATTACAATAATTTGAGATGGGACGGTGGTATAAACGAAATGGAGGTAAGTAGAACAACCGGAATCGCGGCACGACGGCTTGAGTTTAACCTGGAGACGGAGTTCAACTCTCCCGTCGACATTACCGAGATTACGGTTTACCAAGGTCGGGTAGAGTTTGTAGATGTCGATGAAAGAGAGGCGAAGTCCTTATACGATATCACGTACTATCCCGAAGAAGGTCGATTCATTGAGCCGGGGATGGGTCCGTTTATGACCATTCATTTTGACGGCAACAGTTTAAGACCGGGACAGCGGGTAATGTTGGTTCTTAGCGGAGCCAATATGGCTGTTGCTGGCGGTTTCCGTGACCTTCAGTGTAGAAGTGTGACAGTTGAAAGGATCCGCGAAGAACAACGCGGCGAGCTTCAACATTTCACCGCCATTCATCAGTCGGACCAAAGCCATTCGGTCCTGGTCCAGCAGGCCTTAGTTGATCATCAACCAATGTCTTCTGGTTGGGAAATCGGCGTGATCAGTCCTGCTGGTATTTTGTCCGGAGCTGGAGTATGGCTCGAAGGCGAGCAACTTGGTTTCGCGGTTTGGGGAGACGATCCGATGACCGATGAGGTGGACGGTTTTCGCGAAGGAGAAGATATCCTTAGCGGTATCCGTCTCTGGGATCCTCAAATCAATGAGGAATCGGAGGTAAGTACTCTGCAATCCAGGGGCGACTATGATTGGCGAAATGACGGTCTGTTGATCGTTGACTTGATTGAGGAAACAACCGATCAGGTTCGCCTCCATCTTCCTTTCGGCTGGAATATGGTTTCCGTTAATGTATTTCCGGGCCTTGACCTTTACTTCGAACAGGATCAGGAATTGCCCAGTGTCCAGCGCATGTTGGACAATCGGTATATCACCCTGGTTAAGGATGGCCAAGGAAGATTCTGGAGCCAGCCGAACGATTTCAATAATATACCTTATTGGGATGTCACCCAAGGATACCAGGTATATGTTGATAGCGTAAACACCGGAACCAACATCTTTGGCCGGTCAATCCCGCCGGATACTGATATTCCTTTGTCGGCCGGTTGGAACATGATTGCCTACTTCCCGGATTACGAGTTGCCGATCGGCGCTGATGACTTCTATGCCGTTTCGCCGATTCTCAACAACGTGATCATGGTCAAGGATGCTCAAGGCAACTTTGCTTTGCCGGCACATAACTTTTCTAATATGCCGGATCTGCGTCCAGGCCAGGGCTACAAGATCAAGGTTCGTCAACAAGGCGTTCTGAACTATCCAGCTGAACCTAATCAGGGCGATGCAGTTCATTCTGCTCCAATCCTGACTAATGTTCATTGGGTTAGACCGGCGTCAACCGGCTCCAACATGAGCGTGATGGTTTCCGGGCTAAAATCTGGCTCGGAAGTTGGAGCGTTCAATAAGAGCGGTCAACTGGTCGGATCAGGCGTAACAGACAGTCAAGGCCGCTGCGGTCTAAGTGTCTGGGGCGATGACGAGACAACCGAAATGATCGACGGTCTTAAGGCGGGAGAGGAATTCGAAATCAGGATTTGGAACGACTCGAAAGAATCTTTCATTCCCAAGACCTTGAAGTATGAGGTCGACGGTTTAGAGATATTGGAGGTGGATCATAAAACCCTCCCTTTCGTTAAGCCCGTTGAGTTTAAACTCAACGAGGCCTTTCCGAATCCCTTCAACTCCTCGACCAAGATCGCCTTTAACCTACCCACGAGCTCGTTGACTCGACTGACGGTCTGTGATCTGACTGGTCGTGAAGTCGCGCGACTGTTTGACGGAAATCTTGTCAGCGGTGCCCACAGCGTCATCTTTGATGCCACCGGCCTGCCAGCGGGATTGTATGTAGTTCGTCTACGGTCTGGCGAACTGACCGCGAACCAACGGGTTCTGCTGGTCAAGTAATCGCACAAATTCACACCCGCGCTGTTTGCCACTCATCTTGAGTGTCAACAGCGCGGGATTTTTTTTATTTAAGATATTGCAATAATCGTATCAATATGATACGATTATAATACTATAATGATACGAAAATGATTAAATTTACCCCGAAACAACAAAAAATCATTGCTATTATTCTTAAAAAGGGCACAATTCAGTCATCTGGTGTTCATGCTGAAATGCTGGCAATGGGCGAAAAAGCCGCCTTAGTGACCATTAAAAGGGCGCTGACGGAGTTGTTGGTTATGGGTGTTTTATCAACGTCCGGTTCAGGGCGATCCGTAAGCTACGAGATAAGCGTTAAGGGCAGAATTTTTGCTGAGGTGGACGCGGAAAAATATTGCGCCATTGAGCCGGATAACAGATACGGTTTGAGTAACTTTAATTTTTCTCTTTTACCCGCTATGGCTCAAGAAGATTTATTAATGGAAGATGAATTAAAGTTTTTAAATAATTCTACGAGGGTGTATCAAAACAGGATCAAAGATTTGCCCCCGGCAATTCAAAAAAAGGAACTGGAGCGTTTGATTATTGAGCTTTCCTGGAAGTCCTCAAAAATTGAAGGCAACACTTACACGCTTTTGGATACTGAAAAATTAATTTTAGAGAATAAAGAAGCCCCAGGCCATGATCACAAAGAGGCGAGGATGATATTAAATCATAAAGACGCTTTTAATTTTATCCGCGATAACGCCAGGGAATTCAATTCATTAACGAATAGTAATTTAGAGGCGTTGCACGCTATTTTGGTTAAAGGTTTAAGCGTGGGTTTTGGTTTGCGTCAAAAACCAGTTGGCGTGGTCGGCTCAATTTATCGGCCGCTTGATAATATTCATCAAATTAAAGAGGCGGTGTCCGTCCTGGCCGCTACGATTTTAAAAATAACCGATCCCTGTCTTAAATCCTTAATCGCCTTACTGGGCATTAGTTATATTCAGCCGTTTGAAGACGGCAATAAAAGAACAGCGCGGCTAATGGCCAATGCCCTGTTGTTGGCTCATAACCGGGCCCCGCTTTCTTACCGCAGTGTTGAAGAAAAAGATTACCGCGAAGCCATGCTGGTATTTTATGAATTGAATTCTATTATCCCCTTTAAAAAGATTTTTCTCGGCCAATACGATTTTGCGGCTCATACTTACGCGGTAAAATAAAACTATGTTAACTGCTTAACGCCTCCGGCTGTTTGCCACTCATCTTGAGTGTCAGTAGCGCGGGATTTTTATTTTATGGGATGAATAAGATGAGATACATCGTAGACAGTTTTAGACCCAGTAAATCTGTTAAGATTAAGGGCGTCTAAGCAGTCTAACCTCATCTAACATATGGCCTATGAAGAATACTGGGCGTCTTTAA
>Ga0082335_1006246_pt1 | contig 15548 bp, 15 predicted proteins | sample Subgrocontami58m_FD_72375 | JGI IMG/M metagenome (GOLD analysis project Ga0082335, IMG submission 72375) | Subsurface groundwater microbial communities from S. Glens Falls, New York, USA - GMW37 contaminated, 5.8 m (SPADES assembly) (version 2) ...
TCTGAAGTGGCAAGGTGCTTAAATTCGTTATTCAAGAATTTGCAGTGATAGCCGCTTTTTCGCCCGAAATTCGCCCATTCCTAAAAAAGGCGATGTGCCGAATTTCGGGCGAAATCTAAGTGTCAGGTCTTTGTTGAGGATGATATGAACGAACACGTTACCGAAATTAATTTAGTCGTGAGAAGTTGGGACAAAAAAGCTGGACTGAATGAACATGCCCACACCTACACCACGATAGACTCTTTTTTCGCCGCTTGTTTAAAAGTGGAGAATCCCGAACTCATTGAACGCCTGATCATCAACGGCGTGGACTCTTCTGGCAAAGAGCGCACGATGACATTTGTATTTCAATCGGTGACGGTGGACGCTAAAAAGTAAGGGCGACCCTTGCGGTTGCCCGTCATGCAAAGACTTCGGAAGTCTGGAGTGCAAACAGGCATTATGGAAGACCTAAGCGGGAAACAACTTGGCATCTACCGCATTGTTGCGCCGCAAGGCGAGGGCGGCATGGCGGCGGTCTACAAAGCGTATCAGCCCGGCATGGATCGTTATGTCGCGCTGAAAATTTTGCCACGCCACTTCGCCAGCGATCCGCAATTTGTTGCGCGCTTCAAACAAGAAGCGCAAGTCCTCGCTAAACTTCAACACCCGCACATCCTCCCCGTCTTCGATTTTGGCGAAGCCGAAGGCTACACCTACATCGTCATGCCGTTCATCGAAAGCGGCACCTTGATCGATCTGTTGAAAGGTCAGCCTCTCCCTCTCAAGCAAATTCGTCGCGTCATTTCGCAATTGGGCGACGCCCTCGATTACGCGCACTCGCGCGGTCTGGTGCATCGCGACGTGAAACCGAGCAACGTGTTATTAGATGAGCGCGGCAACTGTCTACTCACCGATTTTGGTTTGGCGAAGATCGTCGAGGGCAGTATGAATCTCACCACATCGGGCGCGGTGCTTGGCACACCGGCGTATATGTCGCCCGAGCAAGGTTTGGGGCAAACGCCGGATGGTCGAAGCGACATTTATTCGCTCGGCGTTATTCTGTACGAGATGGCGACCGGGCGCGCGCCCTTCAAAGCCGAAACGCCGATGGCAGTGATGATCAAACACATTCACGATCCACTGCCCATGCCGTCAACGATTAATCCAAAGTTGCTCGACTCGGTGGAGCGCGTGATCTTAAAGGCGATGGCTAAAGAACCTGCTGATCGATATGCGACTGCGGCTGAAATGGTTCAAGCGATTCAAGGAGCGATCTCTGAGACGATGGAAGAGGCAGCCATACTCGGTGACGCCGTCACTCCAGTGGCGGCATCCACTCAAACTATCGCCTCTCTGCCGCGATCCATGCGATCCATTTTGTGGCGATCTTCTGTTGGTTGGAGCATCGCTATCGTGATCGGTTTAATTTTTGCGGGAGCGAATCCGGCGCTGGGCGGGATCGTGTTGGGTGCGCTCGGCGGCGTCACCGTTGGAATCGTGTGGCGTTGGATCGATCCGTCCCTTTCGCGCAAGAGGAGAGTCTTGCTGATTGTTTTTTGGGCGTTGGCGGGTCTGATCACTTCAGCCAGCGGATGGGGGATTCTGATCGGTCCGGGGGTCGGTGGTTTTCTCACTTCGCAGCTCATGCGCCGCGCCGAACGCTCCATGACGCGCTGGCAGATGCTGTGGATCACACTTGGTTGGGTGCTGAGCTGGTTCGTCACCGCGTTGTTGATCGCCGCAGGCGTGGCGGTGAGTCAATTCATTGGCGGTGTGATGGTGTTGTGCGCGCTCCCGCTCGGCGGCGGGCTTGGCAGTTGGATCATGTTCCATCAACTTTTTAGCGCGCGGCGGCGGACGGTGTGATCCTTGACACTTCTTCTTCTTTGTAGATAATTCGTCTCAATCAAACAGTAGAGCAAGATGGCATCTTGCTCAACAATCAAATAGTAAGCAAGATGACATCTTGCTCGACAAACGCGACGACGGAGAAAAGTAAATCAGTAGAAGCGCGCAGAGAGAAAAGACCTTTGGCTGTGAGTCTTTTCCGCAGAACCTGATCGAAGTTCTCTCCCGAGCGGTGTGGGTGAACGTAAGACGGGATTTTATCCCGTCGCACAAAAAAAGTAGCCCTCAACGGAAGTTCACCGTTACAACGAACAGCAGATGATAGTCTGCACAAAGTGGATCTCACACGAGATCAAGTTGGGTGGTACCGCGAGAGTCACACGACTCCCGTCCCATGATGAATGAGGATAGGAGTCGTTTTTGTTTTAAATTATGAATTAGGAATTATGAAGGATGAAGATCGAAGTTTCATCCTTCATAATTCTTCCTTCATCCTTTGTAGGAGGCACTATGATCGAACAGTTGAATCAATTTGAACAAGAGTCGTTGGCGAAACTTAATGCGCTCAACGATTCCGAAGCGCTCAAGGCGTGGAAGGGCGAGGTGTTTGGCAAAACCAGTTTGCTCTCGACGGCGTTGGGCGAACTGGGCAAGTTGCCAAAAGAAGAACGCCCGCTCGTAGGCAAACGAGTCAACGAGATCAAACAGAAGTTGACGGCGGCGTTTGAGGAAAAAGACTACGCGGCAAAGGCGGCAGACCTTGAGAAGGAATTGCGATCCGTACCGTACGATGTCACATTGCCGGGTCGTCCTGTCACACGCGGACGTTTGCACGTTATCTCGCAAACGGTGCGCGAGATTTGCGACGTGTGGGCTGAGATGGGTTTTCAGGTGTATCGCTCACGCGAAGTGGAGACGGATGAATACAACTTTGAGTTGCTCAACTTCCCCAAGCACCATCCGGCGCGCGATATGCAGGACACGTTTTACACCACCGTGCCTGACGTGATCCTTCGCACGCACACTTCACCCGGACAGATTCATGCTATGCGCGAATACGCGCCCGATCCGATTCGCGTGGTGTTACCCGGCATGTGTTATCGCTACGAACAGATCACATCGCGATCCGATATTCAATTTGATCAGATCGAAGGGTTGGCAGTAGGCAAAGGGATTCGTATGAGCGATCTCAAAGGAACGCTGACCGATTTCGCGCGGCGTATCTTCGGCAAGGGGGTGCGGACTCGTTTTCGATCCGATTACTTCCCCTTCACCGAACCGAGCGCGGAGATGGATGTGGAATGTTTTGTATGCGGCGGCAAAGGGTGCGCGGTGTGTAAACGCAGTGGCTGGTTAGAGATTCTCGGCTGCGGCATGGTGCATCCCATTGTGTTGAAAAACGGCGGCTACGATCCCAAAGTATTTTCCGGTTTCGCTTTTGGCATGGGTCCCGGACGTATCGCTATGTTGAAATACAAGATCGAAGACATACGATATTTTTGGGGGAATGATTTGCGGTTTTTGAGTCAGTTCTGAATGCAAAAGGGAAATAATGGAAAGAAGGGAAAAGAGGGAAGGCTTTCCTTCGTTTCCAAAATTTCCTTTCTTTCCTTTGGAGAATAAACTATGAAAGTGCCTCTTAGTTGGATCAAAGATTTCGTCAAAATAACTCTCTCACCCGAAGAGATCGCGCGCAAGTTGACGTTTGGCGGGTTAGAGGTAGAAGAGATTGAATATATTGGCGCGGCGATGCCTGCACCGTCAAAGGACGGCAAACAAGAATTTAAAGTGGGCGGCTTCAGTTGGGATCGAGAGAAGATCGTCGTGGCGCAGATTCTCGAAGTGATGCCGCACCCCAATGCCGACCGTCTGACACTGTTGCGACTCGATTGGGGCGGCGCAAAAGAAGAAACGGTGTTGACCGGTGCCCCGAACATTTTCGATCTTAAAGGCACGGGACCACTTGCGAAGCCGATCAAAGTGGCATACGCCAAAGAAGGTGCGACCTTGTATGACGGTCATCAAGAAGGACAAGTGTTGATGACGCTTAAGCGCGCGAAGATTCGCGGGGTTGAGTCGTATTCGATGGTGTGTTCGGAAAAAGAGCTCGGCATCAGCGAGGAGCATGAAGGCATCATCATTTTGGATGACGACGCGCCTGTGGGCGTGCCGCTCGCTGATCACATCGGCGATGTGATCTTCACGGTGAAGATCAACCCGAACATGGCGCGCAATGCAAATGTATATGGCATCGCGCGCGAGATCGCCGCGCTCACCGGACAAAAGTTGAAGCCGGTGTCGTTTGACGTGATGCAAAATGGCGCAACGCTTAAAGGGAATCTCAACATTGAGATCAAAGAGTCGGAATTGAATCCGCGCTTCACGGCGATGTTGATTCGCGGAGTGAAGATCGAGCCATCGCCGTATTGGATGCAGAGGCGATTACGACTGGCGGGCATGAGACCGATCAACAATATCGTGGACATCACAAATTATGTGATGCTCGAAACGGGTCAGCCGCTTCATGCCTTTGATTACGATGTGTTGGTGAAACGCGCCAACGGCAAGACTCCGACGATCATCACGCGCTTGCCGAAGAAGGATGAGCGATTGTTGACTCTCGACAACGTGGATCGCAAACTTGATCCGTTCACGATCTTGGTGACGGACACGATGGGCGCACTCTCCATCGGCGGCGTGATGGGCGGCGGCGAGAGTGAAGTCTCGAATGACTCGAAAAACATTTTGCTCGAAGCGGCGGCGTGGAACTTCATCAACATTCGCCGCACGGTAAAAGCGCAATCACTCGAATCGTCGCAAGCGGGTTATCGCTTCAGTCGCGGCGTGCATCTGGCAATGGCAGGACGTGGATGCAAACGCGCGGCGGAGATGATGCGGACTCTGGCGAAAGGAATGGTTGCCAAAGGATTCGTGGATGTGTATCCGCGTAAGCCGAAGACGATCAAAGTAGACATTGGCGAAGCGGATGTGGAACGGTTGTTGGGGATTCGTATTCCGTTGAGGCGCATCATGAAAATTCTGGAGTCGCTGGAGTTCATGTGCGAACCGCTCCGCAACAAACGCGAAGCGCAAGTGCGCGTGACGGTGCCTGATCATCGCATGGATGTTGGCGAAGGCGTGATCGGTCAAGCCGATCTCATCGAAGATATTGCTCGCGTTTATGGTTACGAAAATATCCCGGAGACGCAGATCACCGACACCACTCCGCCACAGCGCACGAACACCGAACTGGAGGTTGAGAATCGCGCCAAAGATATTTTGGTCAGCGTGGGTTTGCAAGAGATCGTCTCGTATCGTTTGACGACTCCGGAGCGAGAAGCGATGTTGAAGGTGAAAGATGATCGCGGTTACGTGACACTGCAAAACCCGATTGCATCGGATCGCACGGTGATGCGGCATTCGGTGTTGTCGTCTGTGTTTGAATCGGTGGCGAGCAATTTGCGTTTTACGGATCGTGTGGCGATCTTTGAAGTGGGCAAGGTGTATGTGCCGCGCGAAAAAAATCTGTTGCCCGACGAGCCGCGCCGTATCGCCATTGCGTTAACGGGACCGCGCGATCCTGAAAGTTGGCAGCAAGCAGATCGATCTGCGATGGATTTTTACGATCTCAAAGGTGTGGTGCTGGCGTTAGCCGATGGTTTGCATTTGCCGCGTGTGAGCGTGCAGCCGATTGAACATCCTACGTTTCGGCCGGGTCGCACGGCGCAGCTGTCCATCAACGGTGACGCCGTCGGTGTGTTTGGCGAAGTGCATCCGCTAGTGAGTCAAGGATTCTTAAAGGCTGGCGGTTACACAGGTGAGGCGGCGCCACTCTTGGCGGCTGATCTCGATCTTGAAATGATCACGGCGCGCGTGCCGTTTGGTCATCCCAGTTTGAGCATCTCGCGCTTCCCGCCTGTTGTGGAGGACATCGCGTTGATCGTGGACGAGTCGGTGGCGGCGGCGCAGGTGCAATCGCTGATTTTAGAAACAGGCGGCGCGGTGTTGGCGAGCGTGAATCTTTTTGATCTCTATCGTGGCGATCAAATTGGATCGGGCAGGAAGAGTCTGGCGTATCGCTTGACGTATCAACTGGAAGATCGCACATTGACCGACACCGAGGTGGCGAAGGTGCGCGAGAGAATTGTGAAACGGGCGAGGGAGGCGTTGGGCGCGGTATTGAGAGGGTGACATTAGGGCGACCGCAAGGGTCGCCCTTACACTTCAGCTGTGACGTGCTCGGCGCGTTCCATTGCGGTGGCGGCGAGCTGTGCGATGACGGCGAGCAGGGCGAGATCAGTAGGAGTGAATTCTTTGTTGTTGTTTTTGTTAAGAGCGGTAATGACTCCCAGCACGCGATTCGATGTGGCGATGGGAACACACATCATGGTGTGAGTCTCAAAGTGAAAGAGGTTGTCTACGGTTGATGAAAAACGTGGATCGAGTCGGGCGTTGGGGATGATGACCGATTCGAAATGTTGGGCGACCCAACCGGCGATGCCGGTGCCTTGTGGCAAACGATAATTGACTAACGACTCGCGGGCACTGCCGTGAACAACGGTGAAGACGAGTTCGCGTGTGTCTTCGTCAATGAGGATGAGCGACCCGCCTGTTGCGTTAATGGCTTTGAGGGCCGACTCGAGGATGCGATCTAACAAGCCGAGAATGTTGGTTTTTGAAGTGATCGAAGTTGAGATGTCTTGCAAAACGATCATCGCGTCCAGCACCTGTCGCAGCGTTTCAATTTCTTCGCGCAGGTCGTGATTCTCTTCCGTGAGGCGGGCGTTTTCAAGTTGCAGAAAGCGGATTGGTTCGCGAAGATCGGATGCCATAGTTTTTCTCACTTCAGCTTTGGTGTTAGGATTGTAGCATCAAGCCTAGAGGAGTCAAACTCAAAATTGTGAAGATCTATTTTTCTTGTTCAATTACGGGCGGACGAACTGATCAGCCGATGTATAGCGCGATGGTGGACTGGATGTTGGCGCGTGGGCATCATGTTTTAACCGCGCATATTGCCAAGCCCAACGTGATGGCGGCAGAAATTATGGATGCCGCCAGCGTTTACCAACGTGATATGAAATGGATTGACGAAGCCGATGTCGTCGTGGCTGAAGTCAGCACACCGTCACACGGCGTTGGGTATGAGATCGCTTACGCGGTGATGCAGAACAAACCGGTGTTGTGTTTAGCCCGCGAGGGCGTGAAGGTGAGTAAGATGATCACGGGGAATGATCGGGCGAGGTTTAGAACGTATCGAGATGAGCAGGATGAGTTGAGGACGATTGAAGAGTTTTTAAATTCACCGCGCGCCTAGCGAATAAATTCGCGGCTACACAAGCACAAAGTCCGCCTTCGCGGACTTCCTCATTTCTTCACACCTATTTCTCTTTCCACGATTTCCCTAATTTCCTTTTGCAATTCCTCCACATTTTTATCGGCGTTGATCACCCGCCAACGTTCAGGAGTAGCTTTCACAAGTTCAAAAAAACCATCGCGCACACGACGATGAAAAGCTAATTCGTAATCGTCGAGTCGATTCCATTCTTCATTGTTGGATTGGCGGCGACGCAAACCGCGCTCGGGGTCAATGTCGAGGAGCAGGGTGAGGTCGGGGGTTAAGTTGTCGGTGGCAAAGGCAGTGATGGCGCGGATGGAATCAAGCGGCAGACCGTGACCGTAACCTTGATATGCCAATGACGAATCAAAATAGCGATCACTAATCACGATACCGCCGCCATTTAGATGCGGGCGAATCTTTTCGCGCACCAACTGCGCCCGCGCTGAGGAGAACAATAAAAATTCTGTGGCGGGGAACATGGACTTGTTCTTCATGTCCATGATGATCTGCCGCACTTGCTGACTGATTTCCGTGCCGCCCGGTTCGCGCGTGAGCAACACGTTGTGGCTGAGCGACGTTAAATGCTCGGCGAGCAATTTGCATTGCGTGGATTTACCGGAGCCTTCGGGACCTTCGAGAGTGAGGAACAAAAATTATTCTCTAAAAATTCTCACTCTTCGATACGGCTCGCGCCCGTACGAGTGTGAGACCAACTGCGCCTCGCGCGCCATCTCGTGTTGTCGCCGACGGATCGCCGCCGCGCGCGGCGAAAGGTCCATGCTGCTCGCTTCGCCATTTCGCAAAATATCAATCGCCGATTTTGTTTCGCGCAACGCCTCATCCACCACATCGCCGCTCGTCGGTTCTTCAGCGTTGATCTGAAACATGTCGGCCAAAAAATTTTCCATCTGCGTCACGGTGTTCGAACGCAACACATAAACCGGAACGCCGCGCTCTTCGGCGTCGGAGATCGGGCGTTGATGACGACGATAATACGTCTTGAGTGTTACCAACGCCTGCGCCTCGTCGAGATCGTCCACCATGTTCAATGGCAAACGCAAACGCTTCGCCGCCTGTTCAAGTTTTTGATGTGTCAATCCGTAAGCGTAGATATTGATCGTGTTGAGGTTGCGCGACTCGGTTGACGAAGCGGATGACGGTGACACCGTCGCTTGGCGCGAGGCGGATGGATCGAAGGGCATCCGATCACCGCCGCGTGACCGATCCGCGCCACGACCATTTCCACTCTTCAACGGCGTCATCATCGCGGGCGCCGTCTCGATCTTCACCTCACCGTTCTGGTCTGTGTAACGCAATTCGGTCGGCAACGGGCGACCACGCAAGATGCTGTCCACTGCGGCGGCGACATCATTATGAATTGCCAACTTATCGCGCTCACGAATTTCAATCAATACATTAAACGTCGGCGGCGCGCGTCGTTCCAAAACGGTTTTTTGCGTGCCGCGTCGTCGTGCTTCTTCGTCGGAGAGAGTCACCGATTCGATCCCGCCGACGAGATCAGCCAGAGTCGGGTTAAGCAAAATGTTGTCGAGGGTGTTGCCGTGTGCCGTTCCAATTAACTGCACACCACGTTCGGCAATCGTGCGCGCGGCGGCGGCTTCCAGCTCGCGACCAATCTCGTCAATGACGATCACTTCGGGGTTGTGATTCTCCACAGCCTCGATCATCACTTCGTGCTGCAACGATGGTTGCGCCACCTGCATTCGGCGGGCGCGACCCACCGCTGGATGCGCCACGTCACCATCGCCGCCGATCTCGTTAGAGGTGTCCACGACGATGACTCGTTTTTTTTCGGCGAGAATGCGCGCCGCTTCGCGCAGAATTGTGGTTTTGCCAATGCCGGGCTTTCCCAAAAGCAAAATGCTTTTGCCGCTCTCAATTAAATCTTTGATGATGTCGGTGGTGCCGTACACGGCGCGACCCACGCGGCACGTTAAACCCACCACATGCCCCCGCCGATTTTTGATCCCTGAAATGCGATGCAGAGTGCGCTCGATGCCGGCACGGTTGTCCGCGTCGAAATCACCGATGCGCTCGACGACGAGTTTAAGATCGTCGTGCGTGATCTCGCTATTGGTGAGAGTCACTTCGCCGTCAAGGTAACGCGCCGTTGGCACGCGCCCCAGATCGAGGATGACTTCAAGGAGTTCGTCGGTTCGGTTGGCTTGGGTCAGGGCTGCGCCGATGGTTGGCGGCAGTACTTTGATTAGGTCGTTGATGTTGTCAGTGATTCGTTTTTGCATTTATTTTCCAAGACGCAGAGGCAATGTCCACGTCAGATTTTATCATGTGCGTCGTGACGCGCGTGCCGGGGATCGCCGGGATGGGTTTAAATTCCGGTTCGCCGATGCGCACGGCGAGGCGTTTAACCATGACGGCTTGATCGCCCCACGTTTCAAACGTGAGATCGGTCAGCGGCGCGCGCAGCCAATCTTGATGCGAGCGGGCGCAGACATACACCGGAACCGATTCGCGATCGGCGAAGCGCGACATGAGATCGCTCAACAATTCCGCGCTGTAATCAAAACTGCTTGGATGCAGATAAGGTTGAATCCAGATTCCGAGTGGTCCGCGGCTCACGTCGAAGAACGCCGTGACTTCGCCATTCTCCTCAAACACAAACCCGTGACCGAAGTGCGCCGGGGGAGGCTCCACTTGTTGAATCAAACGCGGTGTGACGTTGGTATACAGCATTTGAATGTTGATCGAGTCGCTGCTCTGTTGAGGGCGCAATAAGAGTCGCAGTGAGGCTGAATCGGGTCGGTGTGAACTTGTTCGCTTCCAAATCGTTTGACGCGTGTAAATGGCAAAGCCCATTTTACGCATCGCTTCAAATTCCGCGCTGTGTTCATCTACTTCGGCGATCAAGTTGTGCGCGCCGCGTGAAGCGGCTTCGGCGATCAAACGCTCTAACAGTTTTTCCCATTCGTTGTCTTCGGAATGCCTTGGGGCGAGAAAAATTAATCGGGCGTGGGCCTCGCTACCGCGAAGGCGAATCTGCCCGAAGCCGACGCACTGGCGATCATCTTCTTTGCGTAACACGAATGTAGGCGAACTGACGCCGGGGGCGAGAAAAGAAAGGACAGCCGATTGGAGAGGATGCGCGCCGCGTGTGAGCGCAACTTCCGAGTCGAAGCACACACCGCGTTCCGCGAGTCGGCGCACTAAATTGAAATCGCGCCAATCAAAAGGTCGTATCATATTTTTGATCCACGAAGGGCACGAAGTAGCACCAAGATTATTTTTCGTGCCCCTTTGTGTTCTTCGTGGATAGTTGTATCAGCTTTTGGCGGCGAGTTCCATAAAGTATTCATGGAATCGTCCATCGCCGGTTAATTCTGGATGGAACGATGTCGCCAACAACTTTCCTTGTTGAGCCGCCACAATCGCGCCGCTTTCCACCTTTGCCAAAACTTCGACTCCGTTGCCCACACTTTCGATCAACGGCGCGCGAATGAAAACGGCGTGGAAAGGTCGGGCGCGCCCATTGCCATGCTGCGCTAACACCGGAATATCTAAATCCACTTCAAAGCTTTCCACTTGTCGCCCGAAGGCGTTGCGTTGAACGCTGATGTCCATCAACTTGAGCAACGGTTGATCGCGCCGCGCGTCTTTAGAGAGAAAGATCGCTCCGGCGCATGTCCCCCAGATCGCTTTTGTCTTGCCAAATTCGCGCAGGGGTTCGATCAAGTTGAATTGTGTTGCAAGCTTTCCTATCGTCGTTGATTCGCCGCCGGGAATGATCAAGCCGTCGAGTCCATTAAGATCGCGGGGCAACCTTACTTCAATTGTACTCGCGCCGAGTCGTTTGAGGACTTGCGCGTGTTCATAAAAATCGCCTTGTAAGGCGAGAACGCCGATATTCATTTCTTGCTTCTAACGAGTCTCAGAAGGTAACGTTGCTTTGTGGGCGCGATTGATTAAACCTAGGATCGCATCCTTCAAAAGAGTGACCTCAGCCAGATCGCCACAGCGCCAAGCAATTCCGTCTTGATCTGGCGTTGCCGTTAACAACTCGCGTGGTTGATATTCTTCTTGAATACTTGCCAACACTCGACCCTCATCAATGCTGATCTTGTGATCGCGGGCAAAGGCTTCGCCTCTTCCTTGAATCAAACCAATGTTCATCACGGCATCAAACCACCACGGTGTATCCGAAGCAATGTCCATGATGCCAAATGCTTCAACGGGATCAAGGTTGGGGTCTGGCACCAAAATTGCCGCGCAGTAGGCAGCGTCACCCATCGTCGTGCGCCGCCACCATTTGAGTCCGTGCGGTTGCTCCAACAATTCCCATTCGTAGTCGCCCGGGTCGGCGCCGAATCTTCCGGCGAGATGCACTGCTTCAAAGTGCGGGATGTAGGCGCGGGTGCGCAACCACAACGCGCGCGGCACGATCATTTGCAATTGCGACTCGGGCATCTGCGGCGCGGTTTTGTAAACGTAATTGGGGGGCGCAAGATTGATGAGAGCGCGGGTCATGGCACGTCTTTAGACTTCCGAAATTTTTAAAATTTCGGAAGTCTGATTTTTACCACCCTCGCCCGGCTAACAACTCGGTGCTAGGGATGTCGTGAACTTGCCGCCCGACCATTGGCTCGCCAAGATTGCGACTCACTTCGGCGATGATCTGTGGATCGCGATAATGCGTTGTCGCTTCGACGATTGCCTTGGCGCGTTTTGCCGGATCACCCGATTTAAAAATTCCCGAACCGACGAACACGCCGTCAACTCCGATCTGCATCATCAACGCCGCGTCGGCGGGAGTGGCAATGCCGCCTGCCGCAAAGTTGACGACGGGCATGCGTCCGAGTTCCTTTGTTTCTTTCACGAGTTCGTATGGCGCGCCGATCTCTTTGGCGAAGGTGAACATCTCTTCATCCGCCATCGTTTGCAATTTGCGAATCTCGCCCAAGACAGATCGCGCGTGCCGCACGGCTTCGACCACATCACCAGTTCCGGCTTCGCCTTTGGTGCGGATCATCGCCGCGCCTTCAGCGAGACGGCGCAAGGCTTCACCCAAATTGCGGCAGCCGCACACGAACGGAACTTTGAAGTCGTGCTTGTTGACATGATTCGCTTCGTCGGCAGGAGTCAACACTTCTGACTCATCAATGTAATCAATGCCGAGCGCTTCTAACACTTGCGCTTCGACGAAGTGACCGATGCGGCACTTCGCCATCACCGGGATCGAGACGGTGTCCATGATCTTGAGAATGATCTCCGGATCACTCATGCGCGCAACGCCGCCCGAAGCACGGATGTCTGCCGGCACACGCTCCAACGCCATCACCGCACACGCCCCGGCATCTTCGGCGATCCGTGCGTGTTCAGGTGTTACCACATCCATAATCACGCCGCCCTTCAACATTTGCGCGAGACCGCGTTTGACCGCGATTGTTCCTGTTTGCTTTTCCATTTCTCTACCTCCAGAAAAATTCTTATTCGATTTTACCACTGTTCGGGCTGAATCAAATCGGCGACCAACGTCTTGCTGACTCCTTCAGCCAGTAATACAATACATACAATACATACAATCCAAACACTTGCCGTCAATTTCCTCCTAACAATAATCCGAGTGTCCCGCCTGCCGCGATAAGCCACGTCGAGTCGATCTTGAATCGAATCAGGATGATGAAGGCGGCGAGGCATACGATGATAGTGATTGGATCGATCATCGCCGAGCGTCCGAGCGAGATCAACGTTGCGCCGATCAACCCAACCACCGCTGCGTTGACTCCTTTGATAAACGCCGATGCTGCCGGCGAATTGCGTAAGCGGTTGATGAAGAATCCACTGGCGATGACGAAAATGAATGACGGGAAGAAGATGGCGCCGGTTGCCACGATGGCACCCGGCGTCCCCTGAATCAAATAGCCCACGAAAGTCGCCGTCGTCAATACTGGTCCGGGCGTGAACTGTCCAACGGCTTGGGTGTGAGCCAGCTATTGTTAATCACTACTTCTTGTTCAAGATATGCGACCAGTAAATAACCGCTCCCGAACAGAGTCGCGCCGATTCTCAGAAAGACGACGGCGATCTGTGGCAATGTAGCCAAGTTTGTCACTTGTGCTAGCGTGGACGGCAAGCCGATGAGTAACACCGTGCCTTTATCCAACGTTGCACGGGAAACGATAAGCATCGCCAGCCCCGCGCCGATTAAGATGATGAGTTGATCTACGATTCCCCATACGCCTAAAACAAACGCAAGTATGCCAAGAGTGAAAAGCGTTTTGGTTTTGAGTGACGTTTGCCCAAAGCGGATCGTCGCCACCGATGATGGCGACGATCACCGGTTTCAGCCCATAAAGAAATGCGCTGGCTTGCGGTGTTGAGCCGTAAGAGGCGTAACCCATCGCTAAGGCTAACACGATGAGAAAGGCCGGTAAGATAAAACAAGAACCTGCTATCACTGCGCCCCATCCCCCCGCGCGCAGCAAGCCGATGTGGATCGCCATTTCGGTTGAGTTCGGTCCGGGGATTAAATTGACCGCCCCCAACAAATCCATGAACTGATCGCGCGTTAACCAGACTCGTTTTCGCACCACCTCATCTTCCATCAGGGCAATATGGGCGGCAGGTCCGCCAAAGCCGATAATGCCCAGTTTAAGAAAAAGTTGAGCCAGTTCGATTAAACGAGAGCGTCGATTCACAATGGCGGCGATCATACTCCCATCTGTTGAATTTCCCAGTGTAAGACATCACGCTTGACGGCGCAGTATTGCGCCATACAATAGCGACAGGAGACTTTTATGCTTATCCGCCTCAACCCTCGCCGCCGCGAATCCATTTATCTTCAAATTGTCTCGCAAATCAAACACCTCGTCGCGGGTGGTCGCCTCAAAATCGGCGAGCGACTCCCCACCGTGCGCCAGCTTGCTCACGATTTGTATCTCAACCCCAACACCGTTGCCCGCGCCTATAACCAGCTTATTGAAGAAGGCCTGATCGCCGCGCAACAAGGGCGTGGCACGTATGTCTACCAAATGCCGCCTTCCTCTGAGAATCGAAAAAGCCGCCGCGAGCGGCTCATCGCTGAAGTGGACGAACTTTTGCGCGACGCCGAGCGGTTGGGATGTGAGGCAGACGAACTGGAAAAAATCTGGCGCGAGCGATTCGCCGCTTGGCGCAAAGCTCGCTAGCCGTTTCACATGAAACGCAACGTTTTTTGATCTTTGCCTTTCGATCAGGTGACGCCGCCTCACCTGCGCCATCGTCTACTTAACGGAAACCGCGTCACCTGTGATGGCGTTGTGATCAAAATGGGCATTACGCGGTAACAGGTAATCCGATTTTTTCGAGTCGCGCGTCAATGATCAAAAAATTTGTTGTATACTGCGCGCACCGATTCCTTGAGGAGAAAAAATGAAAGTCACTTGCTTACAAGAAAATCTCGCTAAAGGTTTGAGCATTGTCAGCCGCGCTGTTGCCTCGCGCAGCACCTTACCCGTATTAGCCAACGTGTTGATCGCAACTGATCAATCGCGTTTGCGACTCGCCGCGACTAACTTGGAACTTGGCATCACGTGTTGGATTGGCGCTAAGGTTGAAGAAGAAGGTTCGACCACTGTCCCCGCAAAAACTTTTATTGATCTTGTTAATACGCTGCCGCAAGGCACGATGGATATGGGGCTCAACGTGCGCACGCAAACGCTCAATGTGCGCGGCGGCGCATTTGTCAACGACATCAAGTGCATTGACGCGCAAGAGTTCCCGATCATCCCCCCGGCGGATCTTTCGCAGGGGATTAGTTTAAATGTCGTGGACTTGCGCGAGATGATCGAGCATGTGATCTTTGCCGCCGCCACCGATGACGCCCGCCCGATTCTCACCGGCGTCTTAGTTAAAGTGGAAGGCGAGAAATTAACTTTCGCCGCCACCGATGGTTTCCGACTCTCGGTGCGTACGGCGAGTCTCTCAACGCCTGCCCGCGAGAACGTCACGGCGATCATTCCAGCGCGGGCGTTAGCCGAGTTGGCGCGTGTTTTGGGCGATGAGTCGGAAGGATTGGTGATGGTGTTGCCGCCCGGTCGTGGGCAAGTGATCTTCCATTTGAAAGATGTAGAGATCGTTTCGCAACTCATCGAGGGCTCCTTCCCTGATTATCAACATATCATCCCCAAGAGTTTTACCACGCGCACAGTCGTTGGCACACAAGGATTTTTGAATGCGTGCAAAGCGGCGGACATCTTCGCCCGCGAGAACGCGCATACGGCGCGACTTAAGATCACGCCCGGCGCAGAAATGACTCCGGGAATTTTAGAGATGACGGCGCAATCGGCAGAGACCGGCTCCAATGAAGCGAAGGTGGATGCCACCGTTGACGGCGGCGGTGGGGAGGTAGCCTTCACCGTTAAAT
>Ga0082335_1006249_pt1 | contig 15541 bp, 10 predicted proteins | sample Subgrocontami58m_FD_72375 | JGI IMG/M metagenome (GOLD analysis project Ga0082335, IMG submission 72375) | Subsurface groundwater microbial communities from S. Glens Falls, New York, USA - GMW37 contaminated, 5.8 m (SPADES assembly) (version 2) ...
AGTACGCTTATGTTTATTCATGTGCGTATGTATTTCTACTAAAGCCGTCCTGCCGGACGGCTTTAGTATACGGCGTTGCCTTCAAACGTACACCCCAGCTATGCTGGGGGTTTTTCTTGTAAAAAGCCCCCCGATTAAGATCGGGGGGCTCATCGGCCCTTTTCTGTAAATTAACAAGATCAGTCTTTTAAATACCCTTCGGTTTTTTTAATAAGTTTTGGTTCTTCTTTGAACCCGCAACTTACACATGCCTTTTGAGAAACACGGTGATCCGAGGTTAAATAGCCCCCGGCCGTATAGATCATAGATTTATCCGGTTTCGTACGGATAAAAGCTCGGTATTTACCGCATTTTGGGCATTTTCTCGGAAAATGCAAACAAATAATCGCTACGATTCCGGTAATAAGCACTGAAAAAAAGGCCACCGTCCCTATGACTATGATAGCTAAGACCTGCTGAATATCTGAAGACATATCTCCCCCTTTTTAAACTGTAAATCAACTTATTTCAATATAAGTTAATACAATAAAAAGTCAATCAAGTATCGGAACGGATCTTGTTTTATTTAATAGTGAATTTTATTCTTCTTGTACCTGCCCCCACCGCTTCTTGTTTAGAAATTTTAAAGCTTCCTACCTGCAAAGTATGTTCAACGTGCGGACCGCCGCAAAATTCAATACTGTATGACTTTTCATTGGTGCCACCCTTGGGTCCAACAAAATAAACTCTTACGATATTGGGGTATTTTTCCTTGAAGAAAAATAATGCGCCAGTCTTTTTGGCTTCTTCGATCGGCATTTCCTTAAAGAAAACAGGCAGATCCTGACTAATCACATCATTAATTTCATTTTCAACTTTTTTAACTTCGTCTTCAGTAAGCTTTCTTGTAAAAGAAAAATCAAATCTGCCTCTTTCAGGATTAATATCCGAACCCATTTGTTTTATTTCATCCCCCAAAATATTTCTCAATGCTTTCTGAAGCAAGTGAGTTGCTGTATGAAGCCTGATCACTTTTTCCATATCTTCTTTTGATCCGGCTTTCAATTCTCCTGTATTTAAAACCAATCCATGTCCTCCAAATTTCTTTTCAGCACCTGCTCTGGAAGTTGCTTGGTGCTTTTTATATTCCTCATCAAAACCAATTTCGTCAAAAACGATATCTTTTTCTCTACAAAATTCCTGCATTAGTTCTTTTGGAAAACCATATGTTTCATAAAGCGAAAAAGAATCTTTTCCGGAAATAGATCCGTGTTTTTTAAGCCCAATCATCTTTTGAAGCTGAGCAATAAAAGAATCTGTTTCTTTAGCTGCTGAAATTAATAAATTAAAAGCTTTTAATCCCTCGCCAATCGCCTTATTAAATTTGTCTCTTTCCTCGCCATAAACATTAATAATTTCTTTTTTATTATTCAATTCCGGATAAGCTTCACCGAAATTTTCAACAACTCTTTCTAAAACTAAGGGAAATAGATCGGCATGAATATCATATTTAGAACTGTATGCCAAAACCCTTCTTAGAAGACGCCTCAAAATATACCCGGCTTCTTTATTCGATGGCCTAATTCCGTCAGCTATTAAAAAAATTGAAGAGCGCAAATGATCCGCCAATATCCTTATTATTTTTGGATCTAAAATATGACTCACATCTTTGATTTGTTGAATTATCGGAGCAAACAAATCTGTTTCGTAAACACTATCCTTGCCCTGTGTCACCATTGCCAAACGTTCGAATCCCCTGCCATTATCAATAGACTTTTGAGTTAAAGGTTCATATGCACCATCTTTTGTTTTATTGTATTGAACAAAAACATCATTACCAATCTCCATAAAACGACCACAGTCGCATTGCGGATGGCAAGATTCGCCAAATTTTTTATCATGCACTTTTCCGGTCTCGTAGAATATTTCTGCATCGGGACCACAAGGTCCAGGACCAGCTTCCCACCAATTACTTTCTCGTCCGTAAAGAAAAATCCTTTCGCCGACCTTGGCATTAATGCCAGCTTTGGCAAATTGCTCCTGCCATATCTTAATCGCCTCTTCATCGCGGGGAACTTCGGCGTCTCCTCTAAAACAAGTTGTATATATTCTCTGCGGGTCTAAACCTAAACCTTCTTCGGACGTTAAAAATTCAAAACTCATGGAAATAGCTTTTTCTTTGAAATAATCCCCAAAAGAAAAATTACCGGTCATTTCAATTAATGTGACGTGAGAAAAATCTCCGACAGAATCTATATCGGTTGTCCTAAAACATTTTTGTATAGAACAAGCAGACTTAGATCCAAACGCCTTCATTGGATCGGCCACGCCAGTTAAATATGCCTTAAATTGCTGCATTCCGGCAGTTGTTAAAAGCACCGACGGATCATCGGGAATCAAAGACGAAGACGCCACTCTTTTGTGTCCGCGTTTCTCAAAATAATTAAAAAACTTTTTACGCAGTTCTTTTGAAGTCATTATAATATCTTAGTTAAATTTCCATTTAATACAACTGGTTTCATTGCTATGATCTCATCAATATAATTCATTTGCGGGATCGGATTCAATAAGAATATCTTTTTTTCTAGTATGTGGGCAAATGCTATCTCAATTAAACTATTTCCGCCAATATAGTTTTTAACGTCTTTTTTATCTTCATTCACTATAAGAATAGCATCTGAATTTTTTATTTCGTAATAATAATCCTTTATCAGGTCGTGCTTGATCTTATTTTCCGCTGATTCCGCATGCATCTCGTCCGCTGTTTCAAGATTTGAATATTCTTTAGTGAATCTCGGAAGTACCACTTCGTGTTTCAAACCTAACAATTCCCGCTCTATATCCAGCATCTTTTTTGAAAATGTCATGCTTCCGCAAACTGTAATTTTCATATACTCTATTCTTCTAAATTTTCCGGGGCCTGTAAAGTCTCCGGTTCAATACCCGCTGAGGTTTCAGTAATCTTCAAAACATCTTTGTCTATTTTTCCGAGCTCTTTATAAGCACTATTATACATATTTACAGTTGTTCCTAAATGTCCGCCTAATTTTTTCATATAAGTTTCATAACTAGCGATATGCTTTCCTAAATTTTCTACTCTTTTTCTAATTTCCTTAGCTGATTCCTCAATTTGAAGCGCTTTTAACCCCTGCAAAATGGTTTGGAAATATGCCAAGAAAGACGTTGGTGAAACAATTACAACTTTTTTGTCTTTAAACGCATACTGGATCAAGTCTTGGGTATTGCTCTTTATTGCGCCAACCTTATTTATTAGTAGATCATAATAGATTCCCTCTGCCGGAATGAACATAAAAGCAAACTCCATAGTTCCCTCCTCTGGTTTTATATATTTTGACGTTTCATCGATCCTATTTTTTAGATCTTGCTTAAAAATTTTTTCAAGCTCGGCGTGCCTGGTCGGATCATTTTCTTCCAAGATCCTATTATAATTTTCCAAACTAAACTTTGAATCAATTGGAACAATTTTGTCTTTTACAAAAATAACCGCATCAACAATAGAGCCATCATTGAATTTATACTGCATCTGATACTGCCCCGGCGCCATTACGTTTTTTAAAAGTGTTTCTAGAAAATATTCACCAAGTACGCCACGCTGTTTTGGATTTTTTAAAATATCCTGTAAATTTTTAAGCTGATCAGCCATGCTAAAAACTTGCTTCTGGCCTTCGCCTACCTTGGTAAGTTCTTGAGTAATTTCCCTGATCAAGCGATTGCTCTCGGACATTTGTCTTTGTACCGTATCTGATTGTCTTTGCATGGTATCAGACATTTCTCCCTTGCTCAGATCAAGCCTTCTGGTTATTTCGTGAAGTTGATTTTGAATAAGTAAAACAGCTGAGTCTTCTTGCGGCTCAATATTTTTTTGTTTTTTTAAAAATGAAAAAATGGCAATAAAACCAATGATTATAATAACTAATACGGTTACTAATAAAATTTCTGTTGCCATTAAATTAAGTATACAATATTCACTCTATAAAATACCATTCTATGAAAAACCCCGGTTAAATAAAATCTTCGATTTTTCTTTTACTTACCCTGTTAAATACTGCTTTGCAGTAATTCCGCCGAAAGCGAAATTATTTAACAGGGCGAGACAAAAGATTTAACGGGGTAAATTTATTAATTTAAAAGCCCCTATGCTGTTCCGAAAATTCCGGATCAATACAGGGGCTAATTTTATATTCTTTCAATTTGAAGGAAGTTTGGAATAGGCATCTGATTTATCCATATTCCGATCTTAAACGCCGTCTCGGGTTTCTTTTGAAAATAAACGTGCTTTTTGCCGTACATCCTGCTTTGAATTTCTTCATGGCAAATAATACATATTCTTTCGATCAGCATTTTCCTTTTCCCCAGCAGATAGCATAACGCATAAGCGAATATGACCTCGACTAGTTCGGGATCCTTTAGGGGCTTGCGGCCTATTTTTTCCTCTTTCATCATTAATTGATTGAATGAAAGATCTATCGGCTCATTTTTTATTAAATAGCGTCCGGGCCTTATTACTTTATTTTTCAAAGCAATAATTTCCCGGCCCTCGCCAAAAATAAAAAGTCCTGGCACTAAAAGACAGATCTCTTTAACCGTCATCCTTTTAGGCACAGTGATAAGACAAAAGCCATCTTTTGCAGACTTCCTAAGCTCCTCTTCGCTCTTAGAAAAAGAACAAAATATATTCAGTTCTTTTCTTGATAAAGTTTTGCCAAGCACGGCACAAGCCTCCGAAAGACTAATGAAGTTTTCTCCAAAAATCTCTCTGGCTTTCATTTCAAACTCTTTCAACCTTGATTTGTGATTCACAGTTTCTCCCTTTGTCCGCCATAGCTTTCCTTGCCAGCCATAGTTTTCTTCGTCCGCCATAGCTTTAGCGAAGGAGGAAACGGCGGCGGGATGCGACGGCGGATTCTTTTAAATTTTCAAACAGCTATAAAAATATTATGCTATTTTTTTTATAAAAAATCAAGCTCGCAGGCGAATTCTAACTCGAAATACAATATTGTTTATCCCCATAAAAATTATATTGGATATCTAATAATAACCAAACCCGGTCCACCAGCGCCGCCAGCCCCACCACCTCCTCCTCCGCCGCCATAATAAGTAGCGCCAAATCCAGGATTAAATCCACCCCCTTTTCCCCCGCCGCCCAAGCCACCTAATCCTGCACGGGGATCATCAATGTTCCAGTCGGTATAGATTTTTGTACCACCACCACCACCGCCACCATAATATACCGGCGAACCAGTAATAGTGCTTATTGCACCAATACCCCCATTTCCACCCTTAGTTGCCGAGCCCGCATATCCACTACCACCGGCACCACCACCACCACCGCCAGCATATGCAGTACTACTATAGCCGCCACCATATTCTGGAAGAAGATAATACCCATTTCCACCACTACTTCCACCTATCATTGAAGATCCACCAGAAGTGGCATAATTACCTGCCTGTCCACCACCACCGGATGCCCCGTTCCAACCCATCTCGTCTGTATTGGCTCCTCGTCCGCCACCAATAGCAATGAGGTTGCCAAAAGACGAGGGTCTTCCGATAGTATTGGCGGTTAAAGTAGAACTCAAAGCCATTTTTACTTGTCGGGTACCTGAAGATATAGATACTAATTCTTGTCTAACTCGTCCACCTCCTCCTCCGCCACCAGTAGCATCGCCATAACCATTAGTAGGAGGAGTTCCACCAGCCCCACCACCCATGCCACCACCACCAACAATTAGAACTTCTACGGTTTCAGTTCCGCTATAAACAATAAATTCTCCGTGATCACCACCGGCAAAAGTATGCGTACGATATCCATTGGATTCAGTAACTGTTCCGCCGGTTGCTGATATTATTCCACCACCACCTCCGCCGCCGCCACCTCCATCCGGATCTTGTTTGACACAAGCGCTAGTCACAAAATTATAACAACCGCCATTACAAGTTAAGGTTCCCTTATACCCGATTCCTAATTGACTTGCACAACTTTGACCGCTTAGATCAGCCCCATCACAAACTTCACCTGGTTGTTTTACACCATTACCGCAAACAGGACCGCTATAAGTACAAAGACTCGTATTAAAATCCGAACAGCCGACATTGCATGATAGGGTTCCGGTATAGCCGGCACCTAATTGAGTTTCACAACTTTTACCATTAAGTGCTGCACCATCACAAACTTCACCAACTTCTTTTGTGCCATTACCACAAGTAGCCGAAGGCGGAGGTGATGGTGGCGTGCATGAACTGGTAACAAAAGAAGAACAACCGGCATTGCATAATAAATCGCCGGTATAGTTAGCGCCCAAATAAGTTTCGCAGGTTTGATTGTTAAGACCGGTTCCATCACAGACCTCACCAACTTCTTTTATATTATTTCCACAAACTGCAACACCATCATGCAAGCAAAGACTAGTATTAAAATCTGAGCAGCCGGCATTACATGATAATGTACCATAATAACCAACGCTTAATTGACTAGCACATGTTTGACCGTTAAGTGCATTACCATCACAAATTTCACCTGATTCTTTTACATTATTACCACAAGTAGCGCTAGTATTTTGACATGCACTAGTCACAAAACTGGAACAAGTATTATTACATGATAAAGATCCGGTATAGCTAGCACCTAAATAACTCGTGCAAGTTTGACTATTAACATCAGATCCGTCACAAATTTCACCGACGTTTTTTGAATTGTTACCGCAAACAGATGATATTAAATATCTAACAATAACTATACCCTTACCGCCATTACCACCAACACCTAAATCTCCTGCTCCACCGCCACCTCCATTGCCTAGATTAGCTGTACCGTTCGTTCCGGCATAAGTAGCGCCTTGTCCGCCTCCTCCAGGACCGCCAGTTGCATAAGTTACTGAGCTTCCAGAAATAGAAGAAGCTAAACCAATTCCACCCGCCGCTCCAGTTTGCGAAGTAGCTGTAGTACCAACACCGCCAGCACCACCTCCACCGCCACCACCTCTAGACGCCATTCCTATATTTGATCCACCTCCGGCATAACCTTGTCCGGCAGTTCCAGCTCCACCCAATGTAGCAGATTCACCGGCTCCACCAGTTGCAAAGCTTGCCGCACCACCACCAGAACCTCCATCTGCGCCTTTATTTATGCCGTTAATATCATGGTTATCAGAACCTCCACCTCCACCTCCAATTGATGTGTATGTAGAAAATGAGCTATTTGAACCATTCACGCCCTTACTGCTTGTCACAGTAGCGCCAGCTCCTCCGTCTCCAACTACAACAGAATAATTACCGGATGATAAAGCAAGGGAGGATAAAGTTCTTAATCCACCCGCACCTCCACCTCCAGCGCCATCTCCTCCGGTACCCTCTGACCTTCCTCCTCCACCTCCGCCGGCAACTATAAGAGCTTCAACGTTTCCACCACCGGGAAACTCAAATGTTCCGCTTGTATTGAAAGTAAAAATACGATAACCGCCGGATTCTGTAATCGTATTTCCGGCACTACTACCCGTACATAAAGCAGTGTCATAAGCAGAACAACCTGCATTACAAGATAGGGTTCCTGTATAGCCGGCGCCTAAATAAGTTGTACAAGTTTGACTATTAAGAGCGCTACCATCGCAAACTTCTCCGGTATCTTTTATATTATTACCGCATGAACTAGTTACGTTATATACACATGCACTAGTTACAAAACTATTACAACCAGCACTGCATGATAAAGTTCCAGTATAACCAACACCTAATTGAGTCGTGCAAGTTTGACTATTAAGATCAGTGCCGTCACAAGGTTCGCCTAATTCTTTAGTATTATTACCACATACAGGAAAAACAGTTGTTGGGTATCTAATAATAACAATGCCCTTACCGCCATCTCCTCCATTGCCTAAAGTTCCTGCTCCACCGCCACCTCCATTACCTCGATTGTTAGTACCAAAAGCTCCTGCATAATTAGACATTGGACCTGCTCCTCCTGGACCGCCAGTTGCATATGTTACTGAGCTTCCGGAAATTGAGGAAGCAACACCTATGCCACCAGCTGCTGCGATTTGTGAAGTCGCGGTAGCACCAATACCACCGGCCCCACCTCCTCCTCCACCAGCCCTAGAAGAAAGACCTATATTTGATCCACCTCCGGCATAACCTTGTCCGGCAGTTCCAGCTCCACCTAATGTAGCAGATTCACCGGCTCCACCAGTTGCAAAGCTTGCCGCACCACCACCAGAACCTCCATCTGCGCCTTTATTTATGCCGTTAATATCATGGTTATCAGAACCTCCACCTCCACCTCCAATTGATGTGTATGTAGAAAATGAGCTATTTGAACCATTCACGCCCTTACTGCTTGTCACAGTAGCGCCAGCTCCTCCGTCTCCAACTACAACAGAATAATTACCGGATGATAAAGCAAGGGAGGATAAAGTTCTTAATCCGCCTGCGCCTCCTCCGCCACCACCGTCACCACCGGTATTCTCTGATTTTCCACCTCCACCTCCGCCGGCAATAATTAGAGCATCGACACTCATACTACCCGTAACAGAAAAATTTCCACTTGAAGTAAAAGTATGAACAGTATAACCACCAGAGTATGCCGGTGACGATCTGGGATTTAAACCGGAAGAGTCGGTATATGTAACTGTTCCGCCGTCTACAACAATTCCACCACCGCCACCAGGAGGAATAATTGTTGATTCACTAGTTGGATATCTAATAATAACAATGCCCTTACCACCTCCTCCGCCAAAATATCCATATGGTTGATACCAGCCTCCACCACCGCCTCCGCCAGTATTTGGCGTTCCATCGATAGCCTGTCCCCCCCCTAAAGTATAGGATCCTCCATCATCTCCACGGCTAGCTGCTCCACCACCACCGAGTCCACCAACTGCGGGCGTGGCAGTCAATCCCCAACCTCCACCTCCACCACCATAATAAGTTGAAACACCAGAAATTGATGAAGAAACTCCAATTCCACCAACACCTCCGGTATGATTACCAGCAGGAGTTGAACCACCAACTGCTCCGGCACCACCACCACCGCCAGAACTGTGAACGTCATTATTTCCTTGACCGCCGCCAAATCCCTGGCCTGCCACTCCAGTGCCGGCAGTTCCCGTTCCCCATGCAACACCACCACCAGATCCACCATTTAATCCATTTCCAATCCCTGTGACATAGGCGCCGCCCCCTCCACCGCCAATAGCTATTAATGAATCAAAGGCAGAATTATAACCATTTGCACCAGGACCATTTGCGGTAGCTCTTGGCGCGCCATTTCCCACAGTTACAATATAATTTTGCGCTGTTACCGCATAACCAGTTTGTCTTATAACACCGCCTGCTCCTCCACCACCTCCAACCCACGTACCTCCCCCTCCGCCGCCACCAACCACAAGAACGTCAACATTTCCACCAACACCAACAGAAAATGCCCCACTTGAAGTAAAAGTATGAACAGTATAACCACCAGGATATGATGGCGATGATCTAGGATTTAAACCAGAAGAGTCGGTATATGTAATTGTTCCTCCAGTTGCGTAAATTCTATTTACAGTAAACCCATTAGTTAAACTATTGAAAGTTGCATTTATGTTGGTGACTACTACATTCCAAGTTCCATCAATGGCGCCGGTAATATTACACGAACCACCGGTAATTAAAGTTGGGCTAGCTACAGTTATTCCAGTGCACGATATATCTACTTGTCCTTGTTTTGTTAATTTAACAGAAGCGCCAGCCGCAAAACCAGTTCCAGTAATTGAAGTCAAGGAAACACTTCCCGTATTTGGTCCTAAATTAGGATTAATACCGGTAACAGTAATCGGCGAGACTTCTACAACAGAATTCAAAGCCAGGTTATTCCCGATCTCATATCTGACGTCTGATTTACCACCATCAACGGCGGCATTAGCAGCTATATATTTATCTGAAGTAAGAGCAGCGGAAAGAGCCCACGAACCATTGATGTAGGTATAATATAGTCCGTCAGTTGCCGAATTTATTGTATCTACCGGAAGGTTAGTAAAAAGAGATCCGATCGAGGATTGAACAGAAGTAAAATCTACAGGTACCCAACCTGTTCCATCTATTTTTCTATAATTAGCTGGAGTAGAACAATGATAGTTCCAAGGCGAAGTAGTTGCTGCAAGTTGGCCATAATAACTTCCGCATTTAGGATCTGTGTCCGGAAGAGAGATGTATATAGTATTATGATCACCCATATATGAACCCTCACCTCTGAAAGATTGATAGATCAATAAGGCTTTATTGATCTGATTAAGCTCGGTGATTCTATTAGCATCAGCAGCTTGTTTGATAAGCTGAGCGGGATTAATAACCAAAAGAATTATTGTTGATAATATACCCAAGATACCTATTACCATTAATAATTCAATTATGGTGAAACCCGCTCTCACACGCGAGGAAAGGCCGGTAGCTTTTGGAGAAGAAATAGATTTATGAAGATTCATATTTATTCTTGTGTGTAATTTTGCATTGACAATATTATATATGAATAAAGTAAGTTATTGATTAGTCTAACTTAATAGATAAAACTTTAGATACACCATCTTCCTCCATAGTTACTCCATATAGGACATCAGCGGATTCCATAGTAGACCTATTATGAGTCACTATTATAAACTGAGATTTTTTAGAAAAATCTTTTATGAGCTCAGCAAAACGCTTGGTATTTCTTTCATCTAGGGCTGCGTCAACTTCATCCAAAACTAAAAACGGTGGAGGACTTACTGAGATTAGGGCAAACAAAACCGCGATTGAAACCAAACTTTTTTCTCCTCCAGAAAGCATTTCTAGTCCTTTGATTTTCTTGCGAGGTATTACCAATTCCATTTCAATTCCGGCAGATATTTCTTCGTCTTCCTCCTCGTCCGTCATAGCTTTAGCGACGGCGAATTCGCCTTCAGTATGATCACCCAATCCTTCATCCGGCAAAACTTGTTTTTTAATTTCAGGCTTTTCTAAATATAGCTTACCCTTTCCGCCCCCGAACATCAATTGGAAAAACTTATTGAATTCTTCGTTGATCTTATCTAATGAAGAAGTAAAATCATTATGAATTTTCAGATCTAGATCTTTTATTAAGGCAGACAGATCACCCGAGGCTTTTTCTAGATCAGCTAATTGAGTGGACAAAAAATTAAATCTCGTCTCTGTTTCTTTAGCCTCATTTAATAAAGCCTGGTCAATTTCTCCAACGCTAGCCACCTCAGCCCTTAATCGAAAGATTTTTCTCTCGGTTTCAAAAACATTTACAGGTTCAGTGCTTTCTAGTCCAGATAGAGCAGACATATTAGCCTTTAATTCGTTTAAATCTCTGCCGGCTTGCGATATCTGAGCTTCCAGGTCCTGCATTCTCAAATTAAATCTTTCTGTATCAAAATGAATTCTATTTTTTTCCGATTCTAATCCGGAGATCTCATCTTTTTTAGATTCTACCAATTGAAACGATCTTCTAAATTCAGAATTAAAACCCTCCAAGTCCGCTGAAAAACCAGCTTCCATCTTTTTTACATTTTCCAGTTCTTTGATAATTTCATCAAGCTGCGCTGATAATTTATCTTTGATTGTCTGAAATTCAGCCAATTCTTTCGATGCACCTCCTTCGCTACCAAACTTTAAAAAATTATCTATCTTTAAAAATACTTCATTTAAGGTATTTTTTATTTTTACCAGATCGCTTTCTTCAGAAAGACTTTTAATAACCGATTTAAGATCGCTTAATATAAAAATCGCTTTTTTAGGATCTACTTCTGTATTTGAAGAAAATTCTATTTTAACTTCGAGCCTTCCTAATTCTTTTTCCAGAACCGATTTTTTATTTAAAAGCCCGTCTCTTTTAATTTGTAATGTGTCTAGCTGAGCCTTATTGCTTGGCCTGCTATTTTCTACCTTGATCAATTGTTCTTGTAGGGCTTTGAGCTCTGAAACTTTTTGCGCAAGTTTTACATCTATTTCTTTTAGGCGAGGAGAAAATCTTTCTAGCCCAACTAAAATTTCCTTCAATTTACTTTTAAAATAAATTGATTCCAGATCATTTAATTCCTTTTCGGTCTCTGAAAGTTTTTCCCACTTGGCTGTCTGCTTTTTTAAAAATCTTAAATGCGGAGCTATTTCATCGAGCATTACCCGTACCTTATCTATATTAATACCCGTATTTTTAAGCTTTCTCTGAGCCTCGTGCTTTTTAATTTGATACTGACGAAGGCCTAATACTTCTTCAATCATTTCCCTTCTTTCTTTTGGCGAGGACTTAACAAAAAGATCGCTTTCGCCCTGATTTATAACGGTCAAACCATGGGTACCGAGCCTTGCCTTTGCAAAAAAATCAATAATATCTTTAAGCCTAACCTCAGCTTTATTTAAAAAATATTGCGAAATACCGTCTCTATCGATTCTCCTCACAATAGACACTTCCGAAAAATCTACAGCAAAAAAACCGGAACTATTATCAAAAATTAAAGACACTTGAGCCATGCCCATTCTTGGTCTTTTTTGTGTGCCGGCAAAAATAAGATCTTCGGCTTTATCACCTCTTAAATTTTTTGCTTCACGCTCTCCCAAAATCCAACGCACTGCGTCTAAGACATTGCTTTTTCCGCTGCCGTTTGGACCAACAATCGCGGCAATTCCACCCGGAAATTCCAGAACTGTTTTTTCAGCAAAAGATTTAAAGCCTACAAGTTCTAAGCGTTTAAGTAACATGCCATTTTTGCCCAAGAGGGCTAGTTAATTTATTAACGCAGACCGATTGGCTGCCTGCCTGCGGTAGGCAGGCAAAAGTGAGCACCCTGTTAAATCTTTTGCTTTTAGCAAAAGAAAATCGGAGATTTTATTTAACAGGGTAAAAAAGTTTATTTTCCATAAACTTGTTTTAATTATACCCCAAAACCCGCTAATTTTATTAATTCCTCTGTTAATTTCTTTGGTAAGCCCATTACACTTTCAGGCTCTCCTTTAATACGATTTACAAACGAAGTAATAAGCGGATAATCCTGATCAAAACCGCCGGCATGCAAAAACGGATCTTTTGTTGCTATATACGCATCAATAATTTCTTGTGGAATTGGATCAATCCAAACCTTGGCAATATCCGTACCCTCTACCCTTTTTCCGGAAAGAGTATTTATAACAACTACAGACGTTACTGTTTCTGCGGGATACTCTTTGTACATATCTATAAACATTCTTGCTTCTTTTTCGTCGATCGGTTTTTCAATTATTTTCCCATTACAAACAACTACTTGATCTGAGGTAATTAAAATAACACCGTCGGGGTTTATAATTTTTGGTAAAAGCGCCTCTGCCTTCGCATTCGCTAAAGCAAGCGTTAATTTAACCGGATCATCAAAACGTATCTGTTTTTCATCAATATAGGACGGAAGTACTTCAAACTCATAACCCATCTTTTCAAGAATTCTTTTTCTTCCGGCAGACTGAGATCCTAAAATTATTTTCATATTTTTTCTGTCATTGCGAGCAAAGCGAAGCAATCTATTTTAATCACGAGATTGCCACGTCGCAGACTCCTCGCAATGACGGATTATTCGTAAATTCGTTCCGCTAGTTGGCGGAAATTCATTGTTAGTTGATTCGGCTTTGAATTTCTTGCAACGCCTTTTTAGCCGCATCCACTTCGGCATCCTGCTTAGACATTCCCTGTCCGGTAGCGATCAATTTATCTCCCAAATGAACTCCTACTGTAAACATCTTTTTATGATCCGGACCTTCCTCACTAATTACTCTATAAATAGGGGTTATTTTTTGATTTGCCTGAGTTTTTTCCTGGAGCTCACTTTTTGCGTCTCTATATAAACCCTGCTCAACTACGTTTTCTAATCTGGCCATTATGAATTTTTCTATGAATTTCTTAACTACGTCGTATCCTCCGTCTAAATATATAGCCCCTATTAAAGATTCAATGGCGTTGGCTAAAATAACATCTCTTGCCCTGCCCATATCTTTTGACTCGCCCTTAGAAAGCAACAATGCATTTTCTAGTTCAATGTTTTTAGAGATCTCGGCCAACATTTGATAGTTAACTAAAGCAGCCCTAAAAGACGTAAGTTTGCCCTCGTCATAATTTGGATATTTACTATATAAAATCTCTGTAACTACCAATTCCAAAACAGCATCGCCTAAAAACTCCAATCTTTCGTTATGTGAAAAACGCCAACTCGGGTTTTCATTTAAATATGACCTGTGAGTTAAAGCTTCCTTTAATAAGCCCTCCTTTTTAAATTTATAATCAATACTTTTCGATAATTTTTCTAAGTCCATATTTATGACGAAAGTACGAACACATACGAAAGTACAAAAAAAATATTTTGTATTATTCGTATATTTTAGTATTTCCGTAAATTTATTTTTATAATTCTTCGTCTGTTTTAATCTCGGGCTTAACAGATCCTTCTTTTGTAGCTTCAAATTCAGCTTGAGAATTTTCCTTTCCTTCGCCCGCCATAGCTTCAGCGTCGGCGGGTTCGCGAACAGGCGCATGATCATCTTTACCCGGCTCCCCGATTTCTCTATAAATAGTTCCTAAAACACCATTTATAAATTTGCCGGAATTCGGACCGCCATAATTTTTGGCAATTTCAATAGCCTCATTTATAGCCACCTTTGGCGGAACTTCATTTCTGTCTGCAAATAAAAGCTCATAAAGGCCTATGCGTAAAACATTCCTGTCTACGACCGATATCTGATCAATTGGCCACTCCGGAGCAGCCTTAGTAATTATTTCGTCGATTTCTTTTTTATGAGAAATAATATTATTCATTAGATTCCAAACAAACTCCGGCTCATCAATGCCTGGTCCAAATTCTCCCATATTTCTTTCTAAAATTTTAGTCAGATCTTCTTTTTGATTATAAAAATCCCACTCATAAAGAGATTGTAGGATTATAGACCTAGCGAGATGTCGTGTTGCCATAAATTTAGTAGTTAGCGACTAGCCACTAGAAGCTAGTAAAATAATTATTAATTTTAACTCACTAGCATCTAATCTAATTCGCTAATCGCTAGTGCCTGCCTGCTGGTAGGCAGGGCTAATTACTATTTTTTATTTTTCGTAACTCCTGCAATTGGAGCAAAGCCTGTGAGACAAAACTGGAGCCTTGCAATTTTTGCAAGCTGAAATATTTGCCTTCTTTAAAGCTTGGTGAGCCTTGTGCATGCCTACTCTTGATTTTGATTTGTGTTTTACCGGTACGCCACCCATAGTTTTTATTTTTTATTAATTATACTTATTACCAATTAAAAATATCATAAAAAGATAAATGAGTAAACCCCGTACCTTTTAAGGATTTAGCCTTGAATTCTACTGTTTTTCTAATTTAATTATTTGATCTAGGTTGCCCGCCTTTTAATATAGCTTAAAATGACTTGTAAATTAGTTATTCTTAAAAGGTGCGGGGTAAGTAAACAACCACCGGACTGAGGTCCGGTGGCTTTGTTTTTGCCGGCTTGATCGCCGGCAGGGCAACCCTAGTTATTGATTACTTAGTTAATTAATTTATCGAACAATGACGGTTGATCG
>Ga0082335_1006250_pt1 | contig 15540 bp, 12 predicted proteins | sample Subgrocontami58m_FD_72375 | JGI IMG/M metagenome (GOLD analysis project Ga0082335, IMG submission 72375) | Subsurface groundwater microbial communities from S. Glens Falls, New York, USA - GMW37 contaminated, 5.8 m (SPADES assembly) (version 2) ...
GTCTCGACAGCACATTGCCCAACGCGCTGGCCCTGGTTGCCTTGGCGGGGTCTTCCGTCCCGGTCTATGCGGGCGCCGATCGCCCGCTTCTGGGGGCGTTCGAAAGCGCGGTCCGGGTGCACGGCGAGGACGGTCTCGGCGGCGTCGTCCTGCCCGCTGGCGGGGCCGCCGCCCCGGGCGTCGCCGCTGATGCGATCCGCCGCATTCTCCGCGAGTCGGCAACCCCGGTCACCCTTGTCGGCATCGGCCCGGCCACCAACCTCGCGCTTGCGATCATGACCGAGCCGGCGGTGCTGTCCAACGTGGACCAGATCGTCCTGATGACCGGCGCCTGGGCCGAGGGCAACCGCACCCCCGCCGCGGAATTCAACGCCTGGAGCGACCCGGAGGCGCTGGCCGTCCTGCTCGCCTGCGGCCGCCCCGTGGTGCTGGCCACCCTGGAATTGACCGCACAGGCCCTGTGCACCCCGGCGCGTCTGGCAGCGTTGCGTGGGGCAGGGCCAGGGCGCTGCCTGCAAGCGGTCTGCGACATCCAGGCGACCGTGCCGCTGTCCCGCCGGCTCGAACAGGCGGGCGCGCCCCTGCACGACCCATGCGCCATCGCCTTCCTCATCCGCCCCGATCTCTTCACGACCCGTGCCTGTTCGGCCGAGATGGACCTCGGTCCCGGACCAAGCCGCGGGCGCACCCTGGTGGATCGGTGGGATCGCACCGGAAGACCGCATAACGCGATCCTGCTGGAGACCCTGGACGCGGACGGGTTCTTCGCTCTGCTGGCCGAACGGTTCGCGCGGCTTGGTTGAGGGAGAGAACGCGTCGATGGCGGATCAGGCCGGCCCCGGTTCTCCAGGCCAACCGGCCTTGCGGCGGGTGCTGACCCTGTGGCCGCTGATCTTCTATGGCTTGGGCATCATCGTCGGCGCCGGGATATATGTGGCGATCGGCGCGGTGGTCGGGCGAGCCGGGGACAGCGCACCGGTGTCGTTCCTGCTGGCGGGTGTGGCGGCGGCGCTGACGGGACTGTGTTATGCCGAACTCGGTAGCCGGTTTCCGGAAGCCTCGGGCGGCGTGTCCTATGTCCGGCACGGTTTCGGGTCGGATCGGCTGGCCAGTGCAATCGGGATCGCGATAACCCTGGCGGTGGCGATCGCCGCGGCTTCCATCGCCCGGGGCACGGCGCAATATCTGAGCGTGCTGGTCCCTCTGCCGGAACCCATCCTGATCACCGGGATCATCGTCCTGTTCACCGTGGTGGCGCTGACCGGCGTACAGAGCAGTGTCGGCATCGCCGCGACCATGGGGTGCATCGAAATCGTCGGCCTGATCGTTGCCACCGCGATGGGGTTGATCTCGGCTCCCGATTTTCATGCGCCCGATCTGGTGCCGACAACGATCGAGGGCTGGAAGATGACCCTATCCGGCGCCTTCATCGCCTTTTTCGCCTTCATCGGCTTCGAAAGCCTGGCCAATCTGGCCGAGGAGGTCAAAGAGCCGCATCGCACACTCCCCCTTGGCATTCTGGGAGCCGTGGCCACTGCCGTGGTGTTGTATTTCGCTGTCTCGCTGTCGGTGGTCATGAGTGATGCCACGGGGGAGCAGCCATTGCTGGCATTGTTCCCGGGCGTCGGAGCCATCGTGTTCGCCGTGGTCGGCACGATCGCGGTGGCGAATGGTGTGCTGGTGCAGATCGTCATGCTCGCCCGCCTGTTCTACGGCATGGCCCGCAACGGCCAGCTCCCCGTCGTGCTCGCCGAGGTGCATCCGTGGACCCAGACTCCGGCGCATGCCACCGTGCTGGCCGGAGGGATCGTGCTGGTCACCGCACTGGCAGTGCCGTTCGAGCCGCTGCTGATGCTGACCAACGCTGTCACGCTGGGTATTTTCACTCTGGTTGCGCTGGCCCTGTGGCGGGTGAAGCGGCGCGGGGAGCCGGTGTCGGGCCGCATCTTCACGGTGCCGATCTGGGTGCCGCCATGCGCCGCGCTGGTGTGCGTCGGGCTGATCCTGTCGGAGTGGTTGGGGTAGACGGGTTTCGATCTCGCCGGAACCGCGAAATACCACGGCTGCCTGGTCGTGGCGCGTAAGCCACACGCGGGCATGTCGCGCTCCGCGTGACCGCACTTTGAGCATCTACATCAACAAGGACATGCCGAAGGCCCCCGGCAGCAGGATTCCGGTCGCCCAGACCACGGCCGAGGTGGCATTGGCGATCTGGAACGGCAGCATGGGCATCTCGCAGATGCCGGCGACCAGGGGCATCACGCAGCGCAGAGGACCAAAAAAGCGGCCGAAAAACACACTGGCGGTGCCCCAGCGGCGGAAGAACACTTCTCCCCGTTCCAGCATCTGGGGGTGACGGGACAGCGGCCACATATGGGCGATCTGGCGGTGGTAGTGGAAGCCGAACCAGTAGGACACCCAGTCGCCCAGGAACGCCCCGATCGCGGCGGCGGCCCAGATCGGCCAGAAGGGGATCCCCGACGCACCGATCAACCCGCCGGTGGCAAGCAGGATCGCGGTGGCTGGCAGCAGTAGGGACACGAAGGCGAGCGACTCGCCGAATGCCAGCACGAACACGATCGGTGCTGCCCAGGCCTGATGGTTCCTGACGAAGTCCAGGACGATATCGACGAACGAACCGATGGTAGCCTCCCGCATGGACCACCGGGTTCGGTGGATTGTGTCTCTGTTGGGCGCGACTGGACGCCCCATCGGCATTCGGATCGGACGGGTGGAGAATGTCCATCCGCCAAAACTCGCCCTACGCGCGCGCCATGTGTGCCATCCCCATCCTGGCGCTTCGCATATGTCCATGGTTCGATGCACCGACAACCGCCGGGGACGCAACACGTCATGTCCAATCCGACCATACGCCCAATCAACGTGCCAGGCTTGCAGCAGCCGGCCGAGATCGTCGTCGATCGCTGGGGCATACCGCATATCCGCGCCCAGACCACGCATGACGTGTTCTTCGTGCAGGGCTTCAACATCGCCCGCGACCGGCTTTACCAGATCGACCTGTGGCGCAAGCGCGGCCTGGGGCGGATGGCCGCGGATTACGGGCCCGGGTTCCTCGCCCAGGACCGTGCCGCCCGTTTGTTCATCTACCGGGGCGATATGACGGCCGAGTGGGCCGCCTATGGCAACCCCGAATCGGAGGCGATCTGTCGGGCCTTCGCCGACGGCATCAACGCCTATATCGCCCTGGCCGAGGCCGACCCGTCTCTGCTGCCCCCCGAATTCGCCGCCATGGGCATCAGGCCGGCGCGCTGGGATGGGGCTGACGTCGTGCGTGTGCGCAGCCACGCTCTGTGCCGCAACGTCGAATCCGAGGTCGTGCGTGCCCAGGTCGCGGCACGGGCGGCCCTGGACACCGATCGCGCTCGCAAATCCATCGAGCCGCCTTGGGAGCTGCGTATCCCGGACGGCCTGAACCCGGCGGACATCCCGCCCGAGGTGCTGGACACCTACTGGCTGGCGACCGTCGATCCCGACATCTCGCCCGAGCGGCTGGCGGCGAAGCCCGAGGATGCCTGGCGCTGGACCAAGGTGAACGATTTCGACGAGGTCCTGCCCGACACCGCCCTCACCGCGTCCATGCCGCACCGGTCGAAGGAGGCGGCCTCCGCGCCAGGAGATGATGTCCCAGGGGATGACGTCCAAGGATCCAACAACTGGGTCATCAGCGGGGACCGCACGGCCACCGGCCGGCCGATCCTGGCGAGCGATCCGCATCGCGAATACCGCCTGCCCTCGGTGCGCTACGTGGTGCACCTGACCGGCCCGGGCCTGGACGTGATCGGGGCCACGGAACCGCCGACCCCGGGCGTGTTCATCGGCCACAACGACACCCTGGCCTTTGGCCTGACCATCTTTCCGATGGATCAGGAGGATCTGTATGTCTACGAGACCGATCCCGCCGATCCGGACCGGTATCGCTATGGCGATGGGTGGGAGCGGATGACCACCTTGCTCGAAACGGTCGAGGTGCGCGGCATGGCGCCTCAGGAGGTGACCCTGAAGTTCACCCGTCATGGCCCGGTCCTGTATCAGGATACCGCCAAGGGGCGCGCCTATGCGGTGCGGACGGTCTGGAGCGAGCCGGGGACATCCGCCTATATGGGCAGGCTGGCCTATATGGACGCGAAATCGGCGTTCGAATTCGGCCTGGCGCTGAAGCACTGGTCGGCGCCCACGGTCAACCAGATCTGCGCCGACCTGGAGGGCGAGATCGGCTGGTTCGCGGTCGGCAAGTCGCCCAGGCGGCCGAACTGGGACGGGCTGCTGCCGGTGCCTGGCGACGGGCGCTACGAGTGGGATGGGTTCCATCCTCAGGCCGCACTGCCCAGCGTGATCAACCCGGAGCGTGGCTTCGTCGCGACGGCAAACGAGATGAATCTGCCGGCCGACTACCCCTATGACCGCCGCAAGATCGGGTTCGAGTGGGCGGAGCGGTCGCGTACGAACCGCATCCACGAGGTTCTCGATGGGCAGACCGAGCATACGGTCGCCGATTCCATGGCCTTGCAGTGCGACATCCTGTCCCTGCCGGCGCGCCGGGTGTGCGCCCTGCTGCCGACGGGCTTGACCGGTCCCGCGGCGATGCTGTCCGACTGGGACTTCCAGTTGCGCGCCGACAGTGCCGCCGCGGCCTTGTTCGAGCTGTGGTGGGGCAAGCACGTCAAACCGACCCTGCTGTCGCGGGTCACCAACGACCCAACCGTGCGCGCGCTGCTGGTGCCGGGCGATAACGAGAATCTGTTGGCGATGCTGGAAGCGATGGAGGCCCCTGGGCCGTTGCTGACCGAGACCCTGACGGCTGCAGTTGGCACCTGCCGGTCGCTGCTGGGGGATGATCCGGCCGCGTGGCGCTGGGGCGATCTGCATCACGGGTATTTCGCGCATCCGTTGTCCCGGGTCTCGCCGTCGGGGCGGGACGTCGGGAAGCTGCCGATCGGCGGGTCAGGCTCGACACCGATGAATACGACCTATCGGGGGACGGATTTCCGGCTGACCACCGGGGCCTCGTTCCGGATGGTGGTGGATGTGGGGGATTGGGACGAGAGCCGGGTGATCAACACGCCCGGCCAATCGGGCGATCAGGGATCGGCGCATTACGATGACATGGCGCCGCTATGGGCGAGGGGCGAGTATGTGCCGATGCTGTATTCACGTCCGGCGGTGGATCGCGCTGCGGTGACCCGGTTCGTGCTGACGCCGGGGTGAGGCCATGCGGCCGGTCCGGCCGTCGGTCCGGACCGGCCGCGCGTGGCGTTGGCGACACGTAGCGAGACGCACTCCAATCGTGAATGGACGCTGCCACGAGCATGGCGAACGGCGCGGTCGAATCTTCCGATTGGACCGGTGGGCGGAGACCAGCTCACCTACCGGTTTGGCGTGCTCAATCCAACTGAGCGCCGGATGCCTTGATGACCGGGGCCCATTTCGCGAGTTCAGCTTTCAGAAAGGCCGCGAGTTTCTCCGGGGAGGTCCCCGGTGTCGGCTCGAACCCAAGATCACGCAGCCGGGTCAGCACCGTCTGGTCGTCCAGGGTCTTGTTCAGCGCGTCCACCAGCACACCGATGATCGGCTTCGGGGTTTTCGCCGGCGCGAACAACGTCACCCAGAAATAGCATTCGAAGCCCTTCATCCCGAGCTCATCCATCGTCGGCAGATCGGGCAGGGCGCGCGCCCGCGTGGTGGTGCCCATGCCGATGGCGCGGATGGTTCCGGCCTGGAGTTGCGGCAGCACCGTGGGCATGCCGTCGAAGGCCATGGGGATCTGGCCGGCCGAGAGATCGACCATCATTGGACCCGATCCGCGATACGGCACATGGTTGATGTCCAACCCGCCGCCCATCATCTTCAGGGACTCACCACACAGATGCAGGATGCTGCCCATGCCGGAGGAGCCGTAGCTGTATTTTCCCGGGTTGGCCTTCAGGAGCTCCAACAGGCTTTTCAGGTCGGTGGCCGGCACCGATTTGTGCACCACCAGGGCAATTGGTCCCAGGGCGGCCAGGCCGATCGGTTCGAAGTCCTTGATCGGGTCGTAGGGCATTTTCTTGTACAGGCCGGGGTTGATGGCCAGGGACGATATCGAGCCCAACAGGATCGTGTAGCCATCGGGTGTGGCCTTGGCAGCCACGTCGGTGCCCAGGTTGCCGCCGGCGCCGGGCCGATTGTCGACGATGATCTGCTGGCCCAGAAGCTCTGTCATCTTGGCGGCGAGGACGCGGGCGGGGATGTCGGTGCCTCCGCCCACCGCGAAGGGAACGATCAGGCGGATCGGTTTGGACGGGTATTTGTCTTGCGCAGCCGCCGAACCGGCCAATGCCGCAAAAGCCAAGAGTATTCCAGTCAGAATGCGACGCACGATCATCTTCCTCCCGCTATGTCCGCCGCGTTATTCGCGGCTGGTATTCTTGTCCTTTAGCAGCACGGTGCCCCGGGGGCCAATCTTGCGCGCTACCGGTGTGTTTCACTTTGGGGTGCCAAACCGGGGCGCCGGGTTGGGGCGCCAATCCCGGGATCAGTCGCCGGCGGCGGGTTCCAGCACCTCCCGCATGCCGGTCGGGATGCCGTCGATGGAGACCGTGTTCCGCTCCCGCCAATAGGTATCGATGCCGTCGGGGCCTTTGCGGGTCGCCCAGTCCGTCAGCATGGTCCGATCATGATCGAACGCCATCACGGGCACGGCGAAACCGCAGGATGTCTGCACGGACTCGACGTCCAGGGCGATGATCTGGCGTGCGCCCGGGGGTTCGTCACTGGCAAAGGCGGAGTCGAGCAGGGTGCGGTATGGTTGCGATGCGCGTGGCAAGACGCGTCCGTGCCCGTACAGGCGCAGGATCATCGGCGCGCCCTCAAACGCACAGAACATGATGGTCAGCCGGCCGTCGGACCGGATATGGGCGGCGGTTTCGTTGCCGCTGCCGGTCTGGTCGAGATAGACGACTTCCTTGTCGCTGATCACGCGCAGGCAATCTGACCCCTTGGGCGACAGGTTGATCCGGGCGCCCGCCGTCGTGCTGGCGGTGAAGAAGACGTGCTGGCGCTTGATGAAGTCCTGCAACGCCGAGGGAATGTGATCGAAGAACTGGGCCATGTCAGCGCCTTCTGCTTTGGGTTTGATTGTCCTGGGATTGGCTGTCGTTGGTTGGGCTTCTTGGTTTTGGCTTCTGGGGTTTGGCTTCCGGACGATCTTCCCATCGATCGCGGGCGGATCGCCAGGGGAAAACATCAGAGGGAAAACATCAGAGGGAAAACATCAGAGGGAAAACAGCAGAGGGAAAACAGCAGAGGGAAAACAGCAGAGGGAAAACGATGGGGAAAACCGCTGGGTCAATCGCGGCCGGCCGAACGCATGAAATCGCGGCCGATCACGCGGAAGCCGATCACGACGACGACCAGGATGATCAGCAAAAGCAGGCAGCATGCGGCGGCGACCATCTCCAGATTGCCCTGCTCGCTGAAATCCAGCAGCACCAGCGACATGACGCGGGTGCGCGGTCCCACCAGGAACACCGCGGTCGACAACTCCTGCACCGCCGGCACGAAGACCAGGATCCACGCCCCCACCAACGGTCGTTTCAGCAAGGGCGCCACCACCTTGCGCAGCGCCATCAGCCGGCTGCCGCCCAGGATGCGCACCGCGTCCTCCATTTCCGGGTGGATGTTGCGGATCGCGGAACTGCAACTTGTATAGGCGAGCGGCAGGAAGCGGGTGATGAAGGCCAGGATCAGGATGGTCGCGGTGCCATACAAAGCGAGCGGTGGCGGCGCGTAGGTGGCAAAGAAGCCGATCGCCAACACGATGCCGGGAATGACCAGCGGCACCATGCACAGAATGCCCAGCAGGTTGCTGAACGCAACCAATCGGCGGGCGACGATATAGGCGATGCACAAGCCCAGCGCGATGGCGAAAAACGCGGACACCGAGGCGTAGTGCAGGCTGCGCAGCATGGCATCCCGCGCCAGGTCCAGTTCCGTCAGGATGACCACGAAATTGCCGACCGTCAGATTGCCCCACGACAATCCCGCCCCCCAGGCTCGGCTGAACGCCGTCTGGACCAGGATCAGCCATGGCAGGAAGACGGACATCGTGCAGATGAACAGCGCGTAGCCGAAGACCGGCCACCGCAAGGGGCCCAGGCCGATGGGCCGCCGCTCCGCCCCCTTGCCGGTGACGGACACGAAGCCTTTGCGCGACAGAGCGATGCGTTGCAGCGAGAACAGCAGGATGGTGATGGCCACCAGCGGGACGGAGTAGGCGGCCGCGACCTGCACCCGCAACGGATACTCGAAGAATTGCAGCAGTTGGGTGGTGACGACGGGAAATTTCGCGGCCGGCGACAGCAGTGCCGGGACGCCGAACAGCGCGATGGATTGCAGGAAGATCACCACCAGGCCACCGAGAAACGCAGGCAGGATCAGCGGAAATGTGATGCGGAAGGCGGTTTGCAGCACGCTGGCACCCAGGATATTGGCGGCTTCCTCGGATTCCGATGAAACCATATCCAGTGCGCTTGTCAGGTAGACGAACAGGAAGAAGAACAGGTTCGTCGACATCACGAACACGATGCCCCAGTAGCTGAACACGTTGACCAGCCGCTGATCGGATCCTGTCAGTGCGAACCACGCCTGGTTGATCCAGCCCGCGTTCGGCCCGGCCAGCAGCATCCAGGCGATGGCGGCGAGGTACGGCGGTGTGACAAAGGCCCCGACAACCGCCAGACGGATAAACCCGCGCCCCGGCATGTCGGTCCGGCTGCACGCCCAGGCCAGCGGCGCGGCAAACAGCGTGGACAGCACGACCACGCCACCGCCCATCATCAAGGTGTTCAGCAGCGCGGTGATGTGCCGCTGCGTGCCGTAGGCCGCGACATAGTTGGCCAGGGTCAGGGCACCGCCGCGGGCCTCCTGAAAGCTCGACAGCACCAGCCGCAGCATGGGGGCCACGACCATGAAAACCAGGATTGCGCCGACGATCAGAAACACCAGGCTCGAAACAGTGGGACGCCAGCGGCTCCCCGTTCCGATGCGTCCGGTTCCCACGCGCCCGGTTCCGATGCGCAAGGTCAGAAGCCGAACAGGGTCCGGAACGGCTCGATCAGCGTGCTCATTTTGCGCGATTCCTCGGCCGTGGGCGCGATTGTCTTGATCTGGTCAAGGGATTTTCCGCCGGGTGAGGGCACGTCCGGGCGGATCGAGTCGCCAAAATCGGCGACAATGACCCTGGCGCATTCAGGACCGAGCAGGAATTCCATCAGCAGGCGTGCGGCGTTGGGGTGCTTGGCGTTCTTCACCACGCCGGATGGCGAGGCGGCGAGCAGAGTGCCGTCCTCGGGGTAGATGATGCCGATCGGGTTGCCCTTCGCGACACCGGGCCGAGCGGTGGGGGCGGGGGTGGTGCCGAGGGCGCGCTCCCCGGCGGTGACGAGGGTCGTGGTGTCGTTGATGTTGCGGGTGACCTGGGTGTCGTTCTTCGCCAGCTTTTCCAGGAAACTCCAGCCATACAGGGCGTTCATTTTCGTCACCCAGGCGGTGGACAGGGAGGAGAACGCCGGATGGCCGATCGCCACCTTGCCCTTCCATTTCGGATCGGCAAGGTCGGCCCAGGTCTTGGGCATGTCCTCGGGCTTCACCAGCCTGGTGTTGTAGACGATCACGGTCAGCGCGACGACGGTGATATGATAGAACCCATCCGGATCCGCGTCCCGGAATGCCGGCAGCACCTCTGTCGCTCGCCCTGGCTTGTATTGGGCGAACTGGCCGGCTTCTTTCAGCTCCTGCTGCTGGCCGCCGGTGTCGGACAGGCTGACCACGTCGGCGGCCAGCGCGTTCATGGAGATTTCCTGCATGACGCGCTGGTACATCACCTGGCCGGATGACCGGAGCAGGTTGACCTTGATGTCGGGATAGAGGGCGTTGAACGCGCTGACGATGCGCTGGGCGGTCTCTCCCAGCACCTGGGAGGTGTACCAGGTCACCTCCCGTTCCGCCTTCGCGCGGTCGTAGAGCGCCTTTTCCTGGTCGGAGATCGCGTGGGCCGCGCGAATGGGGGCGACCAGTGTCGTGGCGAGGCCGCCCAGCAGGGCATTCCGTAAGACATCCCGTCGAGGCCATTGCAGTGCCTGTCCGATTTCGCGCGTCATGTTTCCGTCCCCATTGGTTTCCAGGTTTCGCCCTTGGTTCGCTGCGTGTCCATCCAAGGGGATCATGTGCCGTTTCGAAGGCACATAATCGTCTCGGATGGAGACTTAGGCCAGAGGGCCCCGTGATCGGGACAAGCCCGGGCATGACGACGGGGGCCCGCGCGATCGGCCAGACGTTGCGTCTGCCGGTATGAAACGAGATGTGGCGCGTCCGACTATGGAGCTTTGGGCCGTGATCGACCGTTTCCTGGCCGAGAATACTGGAGACCTACGGCCCGTCCGACAAAGCAGAGACCGTCATAAAATCATCGCTGTCGTCAAGCGAGTGTCCCCCATGTTCGATTCCCTTCACGCGCGGCGTGATCACTCTGCGCGGAACGTAACAGCGGGTGAATCACGCCATGAAACGAAACTCTGGAGTGGTTTGCCGTTTCCAGTCACAGTGAAGGCGCTCCGGACTATGTCGATTGCGATCCTGCTGGCCCTGTACGGTCTGTTCATGCGGCATTGGACCGGTCTTCTCTGCGGAACGATCCTGTGCACCATCCTGGTCTATTACGGACTGGGCTTCTTCCTGCGGTGCTACGCGGTCAAGCTGTGGGGTCTCGGCGACTCGACCGGCGGGCGGACGACAGCCGTTACGTTCCTGATCCTCGCGGAGGCGATGGGATTAATCGGCCTCGCAGGCCTGTGGAGTAATTGGAGATACTTCCTCGTTTGAGGCGGCCGTTCACCGCAGGGTCGTCGACCGCGCCCAAACCTGTGGGAGACTTGAGCCCGATACGCTGCCAGAGGCTCGTGATGCGAAGGTCTGGCCCCGCCGGCTGTGCGCCGCTTGGTGGTGGGCCGGAGCGGGCAGGGACCCGCAAACGAACCATGCGAATGGCCGCTCGCTCCGCGTTCCGCCTCCGGGGAGCCGCTTGATGCCGGGTGTCCCCTGGCCGGCTGCCCGCCAAGAACCGACCGACCGCGGGGCAGGGCGCCCCTGGTGTGCCTCAGGTCAGTGGCACCAGCTCCTGGTCGTACTGCTTCTGCAGCGCCTTGATCGCCGCCATATCCGGGTTCGGCGCCGCCGCCAGCTTCTCCAGCGCGCGGAAATAATCGCTCTGGTGCCCGGCCGGGTTGAACAACGCCAGCACGCGAGCCGATCCCGGGCCGAGATTGCTGAAGCCGTGATAGACCCCACGCGGCACATGCGCGACCGAGCCGGCCTTGCGCAGGAATTTCTCGCCCGCGACGATGAACTCGATCTCGCCCTCGATGACGCACAATGTCTCATCCATCGTGTGGTGCACGTGGTAGTCGATGGTGAACGGTCCCATGATCAGGTCATACAGTTCGATGGTGTCGCCGGACTGGGCGCCGACCACACGGCTGACGATTTTCAAGGCACCGATGGTGAAGGTTTCTCCTTCATCGGCGGAGGCGACGAAGGTTTGATTCTCCGACATGGCTCACTCTCCCTTGGATCGGATTGGTTGGACGACGAGAGCGTAAATCGACTGCGACTTCCCAAGGTATGAAATTCGTCGCGCTTCAATCCGCGACAGGCTCACGGCCTGGGCACGGGGCTATCGGATGAAGGAAGAAAAGTCCCAGGGCTCCGCCCCGGACCCCGCGAGGGGCGTTGCCCCCTCGACCCCCACCAAGGCTGGGCCTTGGATGCCATTTATTGGGTCAGGGACGAAAGGGGGCCAACCATGGCGTTTTCAATGTCCGTGTCGGCCCCCTTTCGTCCCTGACCCAAAAGATCGCGGTCCAGGGGCCGTGCCCCTGGTGGGTTCGAAGGGCGAAGCCCTCGCGGGGTTTGGGGCGGAGCCCCAAGGCTTTCCTTTCCCCACCCGATTGCCCCGTGCCCAGGCCGTGTGTGCGGGACCGGCCTTGCCCGCGCCGGCTGCACTGATAGAAGGGCGGCCATGAACACATTCCTTGCGTCCATGACAGGTTTCGCCCGCACCGAAGGCAACGCTGCCGGCCTCACCTGGGCGTGGGAGTTGCGCAGCGTCAACGGCCGTGGCCTGGACCTGCGCTTCCGCCTGCCGAACGGATGGGACGCGCTGGAGCAGCCATTCCGGGAGGAAGTCGGCAGAGCGATGAAACGCGGCAACATCACCGCCAATCTGTCGTTGAAACGCGATACGGAATCCCGCCTCTCGGTCGACCCCGCGGCGTTGGAACAGGCGCTGTCGCTGGCCATGGATCTGCACCAACGCATGCCCGGCAGCCCGGTGCCGCGGGCGGAGGCGTTGCTGTCCCTGCCGGGGGTCCTGCGCCAGGCCGCGATCGACCCGGCGGAGGAGCGCGCCGCCGCGATGGGTGACGTGAAGGCGGGTTTCACCGCCGCGCTCGCCGCCTTGGCCACCGCCCGCCAGCAGGAAGGCGCGCGCCTGGGCACCATCATGGTGGGATTGCTGACGGAAATCGCCGACCTGCATGCAAAGTTGGCGGTGGAAGCGGCGGATCAGCCGGCGGCTCAGCGCGCGCGGGTGATGGAGAATCTGCTGGCATTGATGCGGGAATCCCCGGGCCTGCCAGAGGAGCGGATCGCCCAGGAAGTGGCCCTGCTGGCCAGCCGATCGGATGTGCGGGAGGAGCTCGACCGCCTGTCGAGCCATATCGAGGCCGCCCACGCGCTGCTGGCCGAAGGCGTCAACATCGGGCGGCGCTTCGATTTCCTGGTGCAGGAATTCAACCGCGAGGCCAACACGCTGTGCAGCAAATCCGCCTCGGTGGCGCTGACCGCGACGGGCCTGCGCCTGAAAGCGGCGATCGAGCAATTGCGCGAGCAGGTGCAGAACATCGAATGAATCCAACAGCAAACCCGCTCGGCATTGCGCGCCGCGGCCTCTGCCTGATCCTGTCGGCCCCATCAGGCGCGGGCAAGACCGCGATCACGGACGCCCTGGTCGCGATCGAGCCGAATTTGGGGCGGTCGGTCAGTGTCACAACCCGAGCGCCGCGTGCGAAAGAGATCGACGGCGTGCACTATCATTTCCTGTCGGAGGCCCGGTTTGCCGAGGCCGAGCAGGCGGGGGAACTGCTGGAATGGGCCCGCGTGCTGCAGGGCACGCACGCCTACGGGACCCCGCGCGCGCCGGTGGAACAGGCGCTGGCCGAGGGGCGGGATCTGGTGTTCGATATCGACTGGCAGGGCCACCGGGCGCTGCGGGAGAAACTGCCGAACGACGTCGTCAGTGTGTTCATCCTGCCGCCGACCCTGGCCGCCCTGGAGGCGCGCCTGCGCAAACGGGCGGGGGACAATGCGGCAGAAATCGCGCGCCGGATGGCGGTGGCACGCGATGAGATCAGTCATTGGGCGGAGTTCGACCATGTGGTGGTCAATGACGACCTGCCGACCGCGATCGGCGCCATCCGCGCGATCCTGCAGGCGTCCCGGCTGACAACGGCGCGCCAGACCGGGGCGGCTGGTTTTGTGCGCGCGTTGGTGGGCTGACCGATCGGTTGGCTCGGTTGCCCTTGGCCTTTCCGGGATGGGGCTCGCGCCTGATGCGGATCCGATTGTTGGGCGGCGAGCGCTGGGCAGTCCGGCACTCGCCGTACTTATCCCGACCCGGAGCGGACGGCGCCGAGTACCTCAGCACAGAGGTTTTGACAGGTTGCCCGGGCGTTTTTCCTGGCCGCCCGAAGCCACAACCGCCCGGCATTGGCCGAGGGGGCGGCAGTCTTCGAATTGGCCACTGCGCGGATTCCGGACACGCGACCATGCGGTGGCCCCAGCCGAATCACCACCGATCATCGGCGGCTTCTGCTGCGTAAATTAAAAATTCTGCAGCAAGTAAAACCGCTCAGGTCAGTCGCTCTGAAACGTTAGCCGATATTGCTCGCCGGCAGGAGCTGCGATTAACCTCCGCGGAAGACGCCTGGACCAGCCAAGCGTGCGGGAATGTGGGAGAAAACCGATGGCGGAGTTAACCGGTGGCTGTCTCTGCGGCGCGGTGCGATACATGACGACAGCGCAACCGGTGTTTTCCGGCGTATGCCATTGCCGCGACTGCCAGAGATTCACCGGCAGCGCATTCGGCACCGTAGCGGGTGTGCCCAAGGAGGCCATAACGATCGATGGCACGATGAAGACGTTCACCAGTGCGGGTAGCAGCGGACTGCCGATCCTGCGATATTTCTGTCCGGAATGCGGTTCGTCGATCGCCGAGGAAGCGGGAGTCCTGCCGGGCCTTCTGATCTTGAACGTCGGAACCCTGGACGATCCGAAGGTGGTGGCGCCGCAGCGCGAGATATTTTGCGACGACGCGTTGCCCTGGGTCCAACTAACCGGCGGGTTGCCGCGCTTTTCCAAACACCCGGCTTAAACCGATATTTCCCATACGGCCGCCTCACCGGCGCCCGATTGAGAGGACAGTGAGCGGGCTTTTGACCGAAGGGAAGTCTGACCAGCCCGGCGGGGCCGACATCTCTGGCGTTTCCGCCTTTTCGGCTGGTCCGCCCGTCGACGGCGACATCCCCGGCATTTCCGCCCCACTGATTAGCCAGGTTACAGGTGGACAACCACCCATGGCGGTCCCCTCTTGTTGCGCTTATCAACAAATTCGCAGCAGGTCAGAGAGCTTGATTTAATTGGGTTTTTTAGCCGCATAAATCCGCTGCGCAATGGTTGATGGAACTCGGACGCATGAAAGAGGGCTTCGAGCACCCGCTTTGGGCGCCAGCCTCCATACGCCCCGGGGGCCATCCCGACTGGCGGACAGCGCGGAACACGCATACCGCCTCGGCCCGGCCGCCTGTCAAAATCTTGGTGTCGAGGTACTAGTCCGCCGCGGCGAGCGCCTGATAGGTCAGATATCGGATCGCATGCCGGTACGGCGCGGAGGCCCCCGACCCCATCTGCAACATCATGATGATGACCAGCCGTTCCTTGGGGTCGATGTGGAACGATGTCCCATAGGCGCCACCCCAATAATACGACCCGACCGACGCCGGCAGCGGGTTCTGCCCGGCCTCGATCCGGATGGAAAAGCCGAGCCCGAAACCTTGCCCAAGGGCGGGGGTGGGCGAGCTGTCGACGGAACGGAGCGCTTCCGCCGAATATCCGGTTCCCGGCCGCAGCGCATTGGCCGTCATCAGGGCCACCGTGGACGGCGCCAGCAGGCGGACGTTTTCCCTCTGGCCGCCGTTCAGGAACATCTCGCACAGCCGCAGATAGTCGCTGGCCGTCGACACGCCGCCGCCACCGCCCGAGATCCGCACCGGCTTCTTCAGCGGGTCGAACAGCGGCGGGCGCTGACCGGTTGTCGGATTGATCTGTGCTTCCGCGATCCGATCCTTGTTGGCTTCGGTCACGTAGAATCCGGTCGATGTCATGCCGAGCGGCTTGGTGATCCGATCTTCGGTGAAACGATCGAGTTCG
>Ga0082335_1006251_pt1 | contig 15534 bp, 15 predicted proteins | sample Subgrocontami58m_FD_72375 | JGI IMG/M metagenome (GOLD analysis project Ga0082335, IMG submission 72375) | Subsurface groundwater microbial communities from S. Glens Falls, New York, USA - GMW37 contaminated, 5.8 m (SPADES assembly) (version 2) ...
GATCTCGCAGGAGATGATTACCATGCTCTCAACATGGCAGCATTCCGGCTTCAACGTCTTCTGCGGCAACCGTATCTCGCCCACTGATGATACGGCTATGGAGAACCTGGCCCGCTACATCATCCGGGCGTCATTTTCCCAAGAGCGCATGCGGTACCTGGATCAAGAGGGGACGGTCGTTTATACAGCCAGGGACGGCGCGACAACCAGGAACTTCCCGGCGCTGGAATGGCTGGCCGCGATGTGTTCGCACATCCCGAACCGGGGCGAGCAAATGGTGAGATACTACGGATACTACAGCAATGTCTCGCGGGGAAAACGCCAAAAGGAAGGTCTGGATGACGCCATCCCCTGCATCCTCGAACCGCAGCGAAACATAAAGGCTTTCCGGAAAAGTTGGGCCAGGCTGATTCAGAAAATATACGAAGTAGATCCCCTGGTCTGCCCTAAATGTTGAAAAAAAGGTGTGCCGGAGAGGTCTATCTGAGTTGCGCTCACAAATGCCATCTTATCGGGTGAAACGATCAAAAGATGAGCTGATTTCTCAAAAAAGCGGACGTCAATCCATCTTTCTTACACAACCGCATCGCCAGTCCCTGCTTTTTGATGCAAAACAGATGAAAAATGTTCCTTGACAAGCAAAAACAGCCCCCCTATACCCCCCCTGCGAAAAAGGAAGTTCTTATCCCTTCCCTATTTATCCCTATCCCTACCCTGATGGCCAGCGGTGGTAACGAGCCGGTGGCCGATGGTGGTGGAAGTGGACATTCTATATTTGCCGATAGCTTCCTTAAGGCGCTAAGGGAAATCGACACTTCCGTATTTACTGCTGACGAACTCTTTTATCAAAACATCAGGTCGCGTGTAGCCGGTCGTTCCGACCAAGTGCCTGAGTACAGTGAAATCCGAAATTCGGGGCACTATGGTGGGGATTTCATATTTATGAGGCGTAAGTGATACTGTTAAGACGATAATTTCAGGAAAGGAATCGGCCCGTGAAAATAACACTCTTGCTGTGTATTGCGCTCATAGTTTTTCTGATTGCCCCGCTCCTGCATGCCGCCCAATCAACCATTACCGACATCGAAGGTTCTGCCTGCATGGGTGACGACAAATCCCGTAAGCGGACTGAACAGGCCGCCATTACTGATGCCACGAGAAGGGCCGTAGAGTTTAACTTCCCTATTTTCTACGGTCGCAATGATTCTCATGGTTCAAACGGAAATTTCTTTCAACACTTCCGGGCGTAACTCAGCGATTCTGATCAATGTTTTTGCCGCCCCGGATGGCTCGCGCCTCCCCTGTTCCCACTGTTCCAGCGTTCGTTTCGATACGCCTATCAGTGCAGCAAACTGGACCTGGGAAAGTCCTGTCTTTATACGTGCCTTGGCAACTTCCGTTTTCGGTTCGACGACATACCTTTTCCCGCCTCCGCCCTTGATTTCGTCTATGCCGTCCAATACTTCCCGCCAGATGTCCCGTTTCGCCTCATGGCGTTCAAGACCCCTGTCTGACAACTTACGTTCTTTCATATTAAAACCTCTCTTTCATCGCCTTGACTATGTGCGCCGGGATGTTGTCATGCACCGACTTGGCATAAAGGGTCAACATCCATAATTCATTTCGTTTTTTCATGACGTAATAAATAATGCGAATCCCGCCCCGTTTGCCCATGCCCCGGCGCTGCCATCGTAGTTTACGCACTCCGCCGGAACCGGGAATAATGTCACCGGCTTCCGGGTAGTTGATCAGATATTGCTGCAAGTCGCCATATTCATCATCATCAAGATAATTAGCGAGTTCTCTTGAGAATATCGATGATTCAATAAATGTAAACATGGTTTCCATATACGCCTGAAGCGTATAAACGTCAAGGTTAATCTTCTATCCACAACGCCGCACGATCTTCGTATTCGATGAGCGGTTCCAATTTCCGAAATGGTACATTCAAGCGCCGCCATTTTTGCCCATCATGCCATCAGAAACGCCTGGTGGAATTCGGGGAGTGGCTCTGCATGGATGTCCTCAAAAAGATTCCTCACCGGCATTTCGTATTCAGCATCCCGAAAATCCTTCGCCGTTACTTTCTCTATGATCGAAAGCTGCTTGCCGATCTCAGCCGCTGCGCCTGGGAATCCCTGAAGGTTTTTATCCAGGATGCGGTTCCTGAAGACAATCCCATCCCCGGCGCCGTCATCGCTATCCAGACCTTCGGCGACTTTCTCGGATTTAATCCCCACTGCCACATTTTGGTGACGGACGGCTGTTTTTATGGCGATGGCGGCATGTTCCGCGTTGCACCACCCCTGGAACTGAAAAAGCTGGAGACCATCTTCCGGCACAAGATATTCAGGATGCTCCTGAACAAGGGAAATATCTCGCAGGAGATGATTACCATGCTCTCAACATGGCAGCATTCCGGCTTCAACGTCTTTTGCGGCAACCGGATATCTCCAAATGACGATACGGCCATGGAAAATCTGGCACGTTACATCATCCGAGCCTCCTTCTCCCAAGAGCGGATGCAGTACCTCGACCAGGAGGGAACGGTCGTTTATAAATCCAAGGACGGCGCGACAACCAAGCACTTCCCGGCACTGGAATGGCTGGCCGCGATGTGCTCCCATATCCCGAACCGGGGCGAGCAGATGGTGCGTTACTATGGATATTACAGCAATGTCTCGCGGGGAAAACGCCAAAAGGAAGGTCTGGATGACGCAGCCCCCTCCCCTGCATCCTCGAAGCTCAGGGAAACGTAAAGGCTTTCCGGAAAAGCTGGGCCAGGCTGATTCAGAAAATATACGAGGTAGATCCCCTGGTCTGCCCGAAATGTAACGGGGCGATGCGGATCATCAGTTTCATCGAGGATCCGTCGGTCATCCGAGACATCCTCAATCACCTGGGACTTTGGCTGGTAAGGGCGAGACCACCGCCGAAAATTCATGCGCAATCCGTCTGTGTGCACAGCGCAGGCCGGCCGGCTGCCTCATACATCATGGATGACGTTTCTCAAGTCCCCGTCAATGACGATTACCTTTATCGGGACTCCGAATATTCCTGGGATGAATACATCCAGTCATAATGCATTTTGAAAAAAGGCGGGCCGGAGAGGTGTGTCTGAAATGGGCTCAAAACTTGTTACTGCGAAGGCGGAGAATGCCCCCTTGTCGGCTGACTCGACCAAAAGGGGGGCTGATTTCTCAAAAGGGCGGCAACCGATCCACCTTCCTCACCAAATTGCATCGCCAGCCCCTGCTTTTCGATGTAAAATAGATGCAAAATACACATTGACAAGCCAAAACAGCCAACCTATACTTCCCCCACGAAAAAGGAAATTCTTATCAATTCAATCTTTGACATCACGGTTCGTCTGCCGGAAAAAAGAAATTCCCTCGAAGCCATCAAAAATATTCTCATCACAAGCAAATCGGGCATGAGTATTCCGCTCGCACAATTAGCAGAGGTGAAGATGATTGAAGGACCGGTGCAAATAAGCCGTCAAGATGGAATCCGCAGGATCGGAATCGAGATGAATATCAGCGGCAGAGATATCGGCGGTTTTGTTGCTGAAGCCAAACAAGAGATAAAAGAGAAAGTTATGTTGCCGGCGGGTTATTACGTTACCTGGGGCGGGCAATTTGAGAATCAGCAGCGAGCAATGAACAAACTGATGATCATCGGACCTGTAGCCATCGGATTAATACTGCTACTCTTATATGTGACGTTCAGATCGATTCGCCTGGCGCTGCTGGTAATCTGTAATCTGCCGTTTGCTTTAATCGGCGGCATCTTCTCTATTTACATATCCGGACAATATTTATCCGTTCCGGCTTCCGTGGGATTTGTCGTCTTGTTTGGCGTTGCCGTGTTAAACGGTCTGGTGCTGGTATCGCGCATCTCGCAGTTGCGCGAGGAGGGACTCGCTTTGCCGGAAGCCATCAGGAAGGGAAGTCTGGACCGATTGCGCCCGGTATTGATGACCGCATCTATTGCCATTTTCAGTTTGATCCCAATGCTGCTTGCCGGCGGTACCGGTTCGGAAATCCAGAAACCGCTGGCCACGGTTGTTGTGGGCGGACTGATTACTTCCACCCTGCTGACACTGTTAATTATTCCGTCGGTTTACAGTTGGTTTGAAAAGAGAAGCATTGAAGAAGAAATGTAAATGAATGGCATATGGGTATCTCATGTGCCAATGGCTGAATCAGAGAGGAGACAGATCATGAAAAAAAGGGACTTATTATTTTTGGCAATGGCCGTGACAATAATAAGCAGTTGTGCGGATAGCTCCGCGTTGATCAGAGCAAACAGCACAAGCATTCGCTCTGATGTCTTTGAGGAACTGGCGGGTGGAGGCCCCGTACCCCCGGGTTATGCGGTTTTGCGCATCGTCTCTGCACTGAAAACCCACAAGCCTGGAATCTATTCCGTAAAAGACATCCATGGAACGTCTGATTACAAGTTGTTGCTGAATATTGACGGCCAGGCTGTGCTGTTGCAGGGCAGTTTGCGTGAGGAGCGTGTGGAGCCGCGCGGGTCGGGAGAGGACGAGGCCGGGGAGGGGATAAGATACCGGTTCAGTAAAAAAATGCGTTTGAAGGCCGGAACTCATAAGGTTGTCATTGCCATTCCTGCTGACGACGTGGCTGTAGAGGGCAAGGTTGCCCTGACGGAAGGCACAAGCAATATGCTGGTCGTGGAACCCGTATACCGGTCAAAGCCCGCAAAGCGGCGCCCCGGATTCTACGCTGCAAAGAGCTTTGAGAAAGGCATCACGGGGTTCCGCATGTTATTGAATGGCAAGACGATATAAAGGAAAATGCCAAGAAATTACCACCAGGAAAGTTCAAGGAATATCGGGGATATATCGGGATAGCTTTGTTGCTTAACCTGGGCTTTGCCCTATCCGAAGTCGTTCTGGGACTCTGGGCGAACAGCCTGGCGATTTTATCAAGCTCCCTCCATGATTAAGGAAACGCTCAAGTCCCTCCATATTGATGAACACTCGACTATCGAGCTGGAAAGCACGAGTAATTGCTCCGGTATTGATTGTGAAGTAAAGCCATAATTGCCTTTTTGCTCGCCGCCATTACACGGGAATTTCGGATCAGTTAAAAAAAAGCTTGACAAGAGCCTTGATCTTAGATAATAACGATAGTCGTAATCAATATCGTTCTGCTGGGGCCGAAGCTTTCTTCCACAGCCGCGGTTTTCATCGGTAATGCAGAGGCGTTTTTGTAAGTTTCGTGTCACGCCACTGATAATGATATTCATAATTAAGAAGGAGGGTTGCTTGCCGTGGAATTGTATAAGATGCTTAAGAAGCTTAAGAAGCTGATGGTGATGTTTTCTATTTCGTTAATGGTGACCGGCGCGACAGTAGCGTACGCGGATGCGGGAAAGACGGACGACGGTTCCGCGACCGTGCAGAATCATGCTGCGGGCGGCGCTGCAGATGACGCTGACCAGGGGATTCCGGCACAGGTTAATAATGACCATTGGGCTTCCACCGCAGTGAAGGAACTGCTGGAAAAGTACGGAACGGAAAAGAGGCTGCCCGAAGGAAAGCCCTGCCCCAAGGAGGAACTGCTCGATTGCTTCATGGCCATACTGGTCAAGATTGTGGAAGTGTACGACAAGGAGGGAGCTCAGGCTGTTTCGCGGGATGACCTGGACAGCATACGCACCCTCATAGTGGCCTTGGAGGCTGATCTGTTCAGGATAGGCGGTTACCGGCAGATCAGAAGGACCATCGAGCAGCTCCTCGTCCAGATCGAGCCCCCCGGCGTCCCCTACTACAAGTACAGGGTCGGCGTAAACGGCTTTCTCCGGGGCGAGGGGCAAAGCAATTTCAGGATTCCCGATGCGAGCTTCACGCCGGGGCAAAGCGAGGGGCGTCTCCTCTACCGCGTGCAGCCGTTCGCCTACTGGCACCCCAATAAATACCTGGATATCCACCTGGAGGGGCAGGGGTACGGCTATGCGGGGGGGAACCAGAATCTGGACAAGTATTCCCTCTATCAGGGATTTGTGGAAGCAAAGCTTCCCAGGGAAGATGTGGCCGGCAAGAATTGGGTTGCCCTCAAGGGGGGACGCCAGGAATTCAACTACGGCAGTTCCTTTATCCTCGGCTCGGACACGTTTTTCAACGGCCTGTCGTTCGACGCGGTCAGACTCAGGCTGCAGCCGGCGCTGCCGTGGCTCAATTTCCTCACGGTTGACCTATTGGGCGGGAGATACGCCTCCCCCTCTTCCGACGGAACCGCGGGGAACCTCTACGGCGCCTATCTGACCTATGAACCTGCCGAGGACAATACCATCGAGGCTTACGCGTTCCGCGACACCGGGGCGGAAGACCACCGCTCGGGGGAACGCCTGGACACCTATGGATATCGCAGCGTCAGCTCCGCCGGTATTTTCACGCTGGAGCACGAACTGGCCTACCAGGCCGGGAAGCTCTTCAATCTAAATGCAGGAGAAAATGAGAATATCAGCGCACTAGGCGGGCATGTAGATTTGACGGGCGAGTTCAAGGTAGGGAAATACGACAACGCAGTCTTCATGAGCATAGCCATGGGGGCGGGCGACAAGGACGCAGCCAACGGCATAGGTTCCAGCAAGGAATTCCGCAATCTCAACAACGACTCCTCGCTTGTGGGTGATATGGGCGTGGTGGGAGACCTTTCCGGCATCGACGTGGGCGACCACCATGCCAGCGGCATACAGGTTTACACCCTCGGATGGGGGATAGATATCCCTGTCGGCACCGCTACGGACAGGAAACTGAATTTCAGCGCAACCGGCCGCAAATTCATGGCTGGCAGCGTGGAAGACGGCTTCAGCCGGGACGTGGGGATCGAGACCGATTTTACCCTGGCCTACACTCATAACAAGGACTTCACGCTGATTGTCGGCTATGACCGGTTCTTTACCGGCAAATTTTTTCGCGACGCCGCCGGCAGCGACAAGGACATAGATTACGGCTACGCCATGTTGGTATTCAACTATGACTGGACGAAACGGATACCCTTTAAACGTTAGCAGTCAACAAATGCCGCCCTCTCCCGTCGTCATAGGGGGGGCGTCTTTACAATCCTTGCGGATGGTGAGGGGAGATTTCAGGCTCGAGGAGGCAGATATGATTAAAGCTTGGCGAACGTTGAAGGCTGCGGGCGTTGTTCTTGCCGTAATCGCGATGGCGATAACGGGTTCCCTCGCCGATGTCCGGGCCGGGGAAAAACTTGATTACCAGGGAATGGCGGATGAAATCGGGGGCATCTTCAATGATGCGCTTGCCCTCTACAGGAAAGGGGATGCCCAGGCGGCGAAATTAAAGGCCCAGGCTGCCTATCTCGAAGTGTTCGAGAACCTTGAGGGGCCGATCAGGATCAACGTCTCCGCCAGGAAAAATTACGAGCTGGAGCAGGAGTTTGTCGCCATCCGCAAAATGATCGTGGCGAACGCGCCTGCCGATGCGATCGAAAAAAGGATCAGCGCCTTCATGGCCGACCTGAGGAGCACGACCGCCAAGCTGGAAGGAGGGTTCGAACTGGTCGCCGAAGCCTCGGACGATGCGACACCGCAAGATGGGGGCCAGGGGAGGGCGCAAGCGGAGAATATCGCGCCTGTCTGGCAGCAGTCCTGCAATGACATCCAGACCCGGCTTGGCAAGGCCCTGGATGCTTACAAGAAGGGGAATGCCAAAGGGGCGGCGGAGCTCGTCATCCAGACCCAGTTCGATAATTACAAGAACTCCCTTTTCGAGACCGCAGTTAGACGCTACGTTTCCCAGAGGAAGGATTACGAGAACAACGCCGGCTTCACCGAGATCGCCGGCATGATCCAGAGCGGGACCGTGCCGGAAAAGGTGGAAACGCGGATCGCCGCCCTCGTGAAGGGCTTGCAGGAAGACCTCCCCGGTCTTCCCGTTGTCGAGGGGGCCGTATCCACGAGAGAGGCCGGGAAGTCCGCCGAAAGCAGCCTGCCCGAGCAGGACTGGAAAAAGGTGACGGCCGATCTTTTTGCCGAGTTCGGCAAGGCACTCGCCCTTTATGAGAAAGGAGAGCAGAAGGAGGCCGGCATTCTCGTCCAGGAGGCCTACTTTGACGTTTTCGAAGCGAGCGGGATGGAGGCGAAAATCGGTGCGCGGGACGCAAACTTGAAGGCGAAGCTGGAGAGGCATTTCAGCATGATCGCGGGCCAGATGAAAAACGGCGCACCCGTTGAAAAAATCCAGGCCGCCTTCTCAGCCATGAAGACAGATTTTGAAAAGGGGGCTGAACTGCTCGGCAAAGGGAAAGATTCCCCCCTGGCGCTATTTTTTTACTCGCTCTTGATTATTCTCCGTGAAGGGATCGAGGCGATCCTGGTCATAACGGCGATCATTGCCTATCTTCTAAAGACCGGCCACCGGGACAAGCTCAGGGTCATCTACAACGGCTGCATCACCGCTATTGTGCTGAGCGCTGTCACGGCGCTGCTCGTGAAATGGGTCTTCAAGGTCTCCGCTGCCAACCAGGAGGCCATGGAGGGATGGACCATGCTTCTTGCTTCGGTGGTTCTCTTCAGCGTCAGCTACTGGCTGATCTCCAAAGCGGAGGCGCAGAAATGGGTGTCCTACATCAAGGGCAAGGTCGGAGACTCCCTCTCCTCCAAATCGCTGAAAGCGCTCTGGTTCGCGGCATTCCTGGCGATTTACCGCGAGGGCGCCGAGACGGTTCTCTTTTACCGGGCTCTTGCTTCCGGCGCCTCCGGCGCGGGAAGCATGGCGGTGGCGGGAGGATTTTTGCTAGGCAGTGTACTCCTGGTCGCGTTTTTCCTGGGGATGCGGTTCGGCGCGTTGAAGCTCCCGATCAGGACGTTCTTTCTCTGCACTGGCGCGCTCCTCTATTACATGGCGTTCGTCTTTGCCGGTAAGGGGATGATGGAACTGATCTCAGGAAAACTGTTTGAACCTTCCCTGATTGCATGGATGCCTACCGCCGATTTCATCGGCCTCTATCCATATGCTCAGACTGTGATCCCGCAGCTCTTCATCGCCCTTGCCGCTGTTGTCGGTCTGGCAATGCTGGCGCGGCGGAGGGTGGGAAAGGGCGAAGAATTAAGAAATTTGCCGATGTGAATATAACAGGGCCTAGTCCCGAAAAATTAAAGGAGGAAGTTTGCATGAAAAAAAAGTTTGTCATCAGTGTAATTGCCGGCCTGCTGGCGTGCTCGGCGGCTCTGCCTTGCGGAGCGGAAAAGATCAAAGAATATCCGATTGACGCAATTGGGAAAAATATCAGCGGTATGAATATTGCGGCCGTCTATCTTCTCCCGATTGACATGGAGCCGCGCGGTACGGACCTCCCCGCGTCACAGGCCGATGTCCATCTCGAAGCAGACATCCATGCTATTCCGGGGAATAAGAACGGTTTCGGCGCGGGAGAATGGATACCATTTCTTACGGTGGGTTACAAGCTGGAGAACCTTGATACCGGCGCGCGGAAGGAGGGGAAGTTCATGCCCATGGTCGCCAAGGACGGGCCGCACTACGGCAGCAACATCAAGATGATGGGGGCGGGGAACTACAAGGTCAGGTTTACCATCGAATCCCCGGCCAAGCAGGGTTTCGGCCGTCATACGGATACGGCAACTGGGGTCGGCAAATGGTTCCAGCCCTTTGCGGTTGATTACGAGTTCAAGTACGTGCCGATCAAGTAGAGCGAAACGGAGAAGAGGATGCTGGCCTATCTGGTAAATTTCATCGCTTTCTTTCTACCGGTCTCCCTGGCTGCCGGACTGCTCATCGCCGTTCGGATGCCAGCCGGCGGGGAAAAAGGGATGCGCTCCATCGCCGTGGCCCTGGTTTGCGGGCTGCTTACGGGGAGCGTGATCTATCTCGTTTCCCGCCAGCAGGAGGCCGTCACTGCGGCGCGTACTTGGCTACACGCGACAGCTCTCCTTGCGGCGCTCCTGCACGGGGCGCTGCTCGTTCTTCCCGGCCGCCGCTCGGGTGCGCTATCCGCAATCGGGCAGGCGGCGGCGGCATGCTTTGCAGCGACCCTGACCGCCGCCGCCACCTTCTCCTTTGCCGGCTTTGTTGCCGGCCAGGCCCTTTCCGCCAGCGCCGTGCTCAATACGGAACTGATCGTGAACGTCGGGGGGATAGCGGCGGGCCTTTCCCTTGTCGTCTTCCTCATCCCCCTGACCGCCGTCCTGGGCGCTAAAGGAGGAAAGGGGGTCGCGAAAGCGCTTCTCCTTTTGGTATCGCTCCTCCTTGCCGGGCAGTGGGCGGGAGATATCCTGCTCGGGCTGATGCGGCTCGAGCTGCTGGAGCTTACCAGCCTCCGCGTCTCCCTGGTGGCCAAAATCGCCAAGTACGGGAAGCTTTTCCCTTACTTCCAGGCGCTCCTGATCGCCGCCATCGCGATCCTTTTTTTCCATAAAAGGACAAAAATTACTCCCCTGTCGCTTGACCTGATGGGGAAGGCCGAGCGACGCAAAGCGAGAGGCCGCGTCATGCTGGAAACGCGATGGTTCCGCAGCGCGCTCGCGTCCGTACTCTTCATCTTTGCCCTGCTTTGTTACCACGACTTGTACGCGTCGCGTCCCCCCCGTATCTCCAAGCCCCTGCCCCTGAAGCCCGATGCCGCGGGGGAAATCAGGGTGCGGACCGGCGACCTCGCCGACGGCCGTCTCCACCGTTACGCCTATGTAACGGCTGACGGCCGCGTGGTGAGGTTTTTCATGATCACCAGTTTGGGAGGCAAGAAGATCGGCGTGGTTTATGATGCCTGCATGCTCTGCGGCGACATGGGGTATCTCCAGGTGAAGAACGAGGTCATCTGCATCGCCTGCAATGTGCGGATATTTACTCCCTCCATCGGGAAGACGGGGGGATGCAACCCCATACCCCTGCCCCACAGGCTCGAAGGGGAGGATGTTGTCGTGGCCGCGGAAGAATTGGACAAGGGGGCGAAGTATTTCTCCCAGGTGGCGGCCGCGCCGGTCAAGGAGCAATAAATGTTTTTTCGCATGCTGAAGCAGTCCCTTTTCCGGGGACGAAGGAGAAAGGCGCTGGCTGTCGCCACGATCGCCCTTTCGGCGACCCTGATCACCGCGCTGATGAACATCGCGATCGGTGTGGGGGACAGGATGTCACGGGAGATGAAGTCGTACGGGGCCAATATCAACGTGGTTCCCAAGGGCGAGGCGCTTCACCTGGAGATCGGCGGCGTGGACTACAACCCTCTCAAGGGCCTGGTCTTTCTGAACGAGGCCGATCTGCCGAGGATCAAGGAAATATTCTGGCACAACAATATCATCGGTTTTGCTCCTTTCCTGGAAAAGTCGGTGGAAATCGCACGTCCCGGAAAAAAGCACGTCAGGCTAATCGGGACGAATTTCAATCGGCCCGCGCACATCACGGGCGACGAGGACTTCCGCAGCTCCGTGAAAACTGTCTTCCCCTACTGGCAGGTGAAGGGGGCATGGCCCCGTGATGAGGAAGCAAGCGGCCTCCTTGCGGGGGCCGCCCTGGCACGCGAGCTGAACCTGAAGGCGGGAGACGCAATCACAGTGAAGCCTCCGGGAAGGGGGGGGCTGGAACAGGTTTTCACGGTGACGGGGATACTCGCCACCGGCGGGAGAGAGGAGGACGTCCTGGTCGCGCCCCTGCACGTGGTCCAACTCCTCGCCGGGCTCGAGGGGAAGGTCAAATCGGTCAGCGTCAGCGCCCTTACCGTACCGGAGGACAGGCTTTCCCGCAGGGCGAGAGCAGACGCCGACAGCCTCGACAGCATGGAGTATGACCGTTGGTATTGTACGGCCTACGTTGGCTCCATAACTCACCAGATCGAGGAGGCAATCCCGAATGCCACGGCGCGGCCCATATGGCAGGTCGCGGCCGGCGAAGGGGCGGTGGTCAACAAGATCCAGCTCCTGATGGCAGTGGTGACGCTGGCCGCGTTCATCGCTTCCGGGTTGGGCATATCATCCCTCATGGTCACCACCATCATGGAGCGGGCAAAAGAGATCGGGCTGATGAAGGCCCTCGGCGCCGCGGACTGGGAGATATATCTTTTGTTTCTCAGCGAAGCGGCGCTCCTGGGGGCGGCCGGCGGGATGCTGGGGTGTGTGGCGGGGGCGGGATTGTCCCGGGTGATCGGTCTTTCGATCTTCGGCACCATCGTCCCCATAAGCCCCATTGTCATCCCGGTGAACATTGTCGTTTCGGTCCTGATCGCGCTTTCCGGCTCTCTCCTGCCTTCACGGCTGATCACGAAACTCTATCCCGCGGAGGTGCTCCATGGTCGGAGATAAGGGACGGGCAATGACAAAAAGGGCGATGTTTCTCCGGATACTTTTCAAATCGCTCTCGGTCCGCAAGAACCGCGTCTTCATTACCTTCTTCTCCATCATGACCGGCGCGTCGATAATCACCGCCCTTTCGTGCGTTTACTTCGACATCTCCGCCAAGATGAGCCGGGAGTTGCGGGCCTACGGGGCGAACTTTTTCCTCGGCCCCGCGTCCGCATCCGGAAGCCGGACCCTGGATGCCCGGACCGTCGAGGAGGCGATCAGGATGGTCCCCTCGGAAAAACTGGCGGGCGCTTCGCCCTATGTTTACGGCATGGTGCGGCTCGACCTGGGCAATGCCGTGCTCGCCGGCGTGGATTTCCGGGGGTTAAGGAGGCTTTCTCCTTACTGGCAGGTGGAGGGCAAGTGGATCAGCGTCGATTTCGATGATGAGGCGTGCCTGATCGGCAAGAGCCTGGCGAAAAATATGGAGCTGAAAGTGGGGGACAGGGTCAATGTTATCGGGACGGAAACGGGGTTTCAGAAGAGCCTCACCATAAAAGGGGTGGCGGAGACCGGCCAGGCGGAAGACGAGCAGATCTTCGTCAACCTTTCCCTGGCCGGAAAGTTCCTCGGAATGGAAGGTAAGGTCAATCATGCCATGCTGAGCATCGTCGCCGAGGGAACCGACATTGACGGCCTGGCTGTGCAAATGGGGAGAAAATTTCCCGGCCTGGAAGCCAGGGCGATCCGGAAAATATCCCATTCCGAAGGGAAGATACTGGAGAAGATCAAGGGGCTGATGGCCATTATCGCCGTCATTATCCTGGTCATCACGACCCTCTGCGTCATGACGACCCTCATTGCGGTTGTTTCCGAGCGGACCCGGGAGATCGGGCTCATGAAGGCGATCGGGGCCGGCGACCGGGACATCGTGCTCCAGTTCCTGGCGGAAGCGCTGATCATCGGGATGTCTGGGGTTGCGGCCGGGCTTCTTTCCGGCTTCCTTCTCGCCCAGGTCCTGGGCCGTGCGGTGTTCGGCTCCGCCATAGCTTTTCGGATGATCGCCCTTCCCATGATCATGGCACCATTGGTTGCCGCCTCGCTGCTGGCGGCGGCGCTACCGGTGCGCATGGCGGTAAAGATCGTCCCGGCGCAGGTGCTGAAAGAAGAATGAAGGAGAAAAAATGCGCAAGATAGTGCTCGAAACGAAGGGGCTGACCAAGAGGTTCGGTAACGTCACCCCCCTCGATCAAATTGATATGCAGGTGCGGGAAGGGGAGTGGGTCTCGATCATGGGGCCGTCCGGCTCCGGTAAGACCACCATGTTGAACATCCTCTCCTGTCTGGACACCTCGACGGAGGGGGACTACATCCTGGACGGCGTCAACACGGCCACACTGACCGAGAAGGCGCGCGTGGCGGTGCGGCGTGAGAAAATTGGCCTTATTTTCCAGCAGTTCCATCTCGTTCCCTATCTCACGGCCCTGGAGAACGTAATGCTTGCGCAGTATTACCATAGCACCATCGATAAGGACGACGCCCGTGAGGCCCTTGCCCTGGTCGGCCTTTCCCCCCGGACAAGCCATCTCCCCTCCCAGCTTTCCGGTGGGGAACAGCAGAGGGTCTGCATCGCCCGTGCCCTCATCAACGAGCCCGCTATCATCCTGGCGGACGAACCGACGGGAAATCTCGACGAGGCGAACGAGGAGGTAATCATCGCTCTCTTCAAGGAGCTTCACCGGGCAGGGAGGACGATCATCCTGGTTACCCACAATCCTGAGTTGGCCGAGTTTTCCGACCGGGTCATCAATCTGCACCATGGGAGGATTCAGAAAGATGTCCAGGTTTAATAACCTGCCGAGGCGCCATGGCTTCCTGTTCCTCTTTACCCTTGGTTGTCTGCTTCTGGTAGGCTGGAAAGCGGACCGGCCAGCGAAAACGGGCGAGAAGGCGCCCGAACTCAGCGTCCTCGATCTAAGCGGCAAGACGGTCAAACTTGCCGATTACCGGGGCAAGGCCGTGGTATTGCGGTTTTGGGCCAGCGGTTGCCGCGCCTGCGCAGCCGCTATGCCCATCCTCGATAAATACGCCCGGCGATACAAGGAGAGAGGGCTGGTCGTGCTCGCCGTAAATAAGGGCGATTCGCAGGAGACAGTCGAGCAATTTGTGCGGGAGCGGAAGATTTCCTATCCCGTCCTTCTTGATCCGCTTTCGATAACTCTGGATAAATACGGTGTTTCCGCAGTTCCCAAAACTTTTTTTATCGACCGGCAGGGGAAGGTGAAAATGGCAGTCGCCGGGGAGATGCCCTGGGCGGCTTTTGAAAAGACCGTTGAAGAATTGCTTTAAGCTTAGGCTACGGGCACGCGAAAAATGCTCCGGTGAGACAAAAAATTGCGGCATTTGTACGTTGCGCGATTGTTTCTGCGCGCTCGGAGCGGAGAATCGGGGAAGGGAGACGGCGCCCTTTGACATGAAAGCGGGCCGTCCTTGTCATGGCAAGCAGTGTAATGGCGATGCTGCCGATTTATCGTCCCGTCGGGTTGACAAAGGAGGATTACCATACTTAGGTTAACGAATCATCGGCAGCATCCAATTTAAATCTTCTGGGAGTAAAGTCATGGATGTAGCAAGCCATTTCCCGGGCAGGATACGTCTCAGAGACGAGCGGTTAAGGAAGGAGCGGGTTGCCGCGCGCGTCCGCGAAACTCTTCTCGCCGAGCCCGGTATCGCCTGTGTTGAGGCCAACAGGCGGGTGGGCAGTGTGCTGATCCACTACGCTGCGGATGTCACAGGGAAGGAAACGCTGCTGAAGCGCGTCGCCGATTTGCTCATCTCGGCGAGTCAGATGCGAGCCGCGGCATTGCCCAAGCCTCCGCCCCGGCTCGCCAATATTAATTCCACAAAAGTAAAAAGGGGGGCGCTGAACAGGGGAATGCTTGCCTCGCTTTTGTTCAGCGTCGCCGTTGCTGGGATGAGCCTGAAGAAGCTGCACTCTCTCTCCGGTGTTGTCTTTCTGGTCTTGGCAGGCGAGCACATTTACGAAAGAAGGCATCTGAACCTTTCTCCAAATCTATGATGAGTATTTCTCCAGGCAACACGGATTCTGGCGGCCCTATGTCGAGCAGGTAATCTATCGCTATCTCGATTGCGGCAATTTGCATAACGGCTTTGCCCGTGTGAAATGCAAAGACTGCGGCCATGAATATTTGCTGGCATTTTCCTGCAAGCGCCGCCATTTTTGCCCATCAT
>Ga0082335_1006254_pt1 | contig 15530 bp, 17 predicted proteins | sample Subgrocontami58m_FD_72375 | JGI IMG/M metagenome (GOLD analysis project Ga0082335, IMG submission 72375) | Subsurface groundwater microbial communities from S. Glens Falls, New York, USA - GMW37 contaminated, 5.8 m (SPADES assembly) (version 2) ...
AAATTAAATTCATCTATGTCAGAAATGCTCATCTAATTCGCATTTCTGAACAGACAAAAAATCAAACATGAAAACACCACATTTTTTGTATATAGAAACATACGGATGTTCAGCAAACCAAAACAACAGTGAGATTATAAAAGGAAAGCTAATTGAGTCAGGTCTGCAGCTTATTTCAAATCCCGTTCTCGCAGACATAATTATTCTGAACACCTGCATAGTTAAAGAGCCAACCGAAAACTCAATAAAGCAAAGAATTGCCGAATTAGAAACTCTAAACAAGCCGATAATTATTGCAGGATGCATGCCCGAAGTCAGAAAATCGTGGCTGAGAAGAAAAAATATCTACTTGCTGGGAATTTCCCATACAACCGAGATTACCAAGCTAATCAGAAGAGTAATCGAAAATAAATATAAAGAATCAGAATTCCTGGAAAAAAGCAAAGAAATAAAGTTAAACTGCTCTAAGCAAAACAAAAACAAATTAGTCGGAATAACTCAGATAAGCGAAGGATGCCAAGGTAACTGCAATTATTGCCAAGTAAAGCTCGTCAAAGGAGATTTATTCAGTTACCCCCAAGAAGACATAGTTGAGAATATCAACCGAGATATAAAGCAAGGATGCAGGGAAATATGGCTCACAAGTCAGGACTTGGCAGCTTACGGCTTAGACAGAAATGATAAAACTGCCTTTACCAACCTGCTAAACAAGGTATTGGCAATTAACTCTAATTTTAAATTGAGGCTCGGAATGATGAACCCGAATCACATCCTTCCAATCATTGACGAGTTAATCGAAATCTACAAAAATCTAAAAACATACAAGTTTCTCCACATTCCAGTTCAGTCAGGAAGCAATAAAATTCTGAAGCTGATGAACCGAAAATATTCAGCCGACGAATTTACAAAAATAATAAAAAAGTTCAAAAATAATTTCCCAGAAATGATAATCGCTACAGATATAATTGCGGCCTATCCGGGAGAAACAGACCCTGACTTCCAAGAAACTCTTAACTTGTTGAATGAAACAAAGCCAGACGTTATTAACTTCACGCGATACTGGGCAATGAACGGAACGAGAGCCGCAAAACTTGAACAGCTTGACAGAAAAATTGCGAGCAGGAGAGCAGCAGAAGTCCAGAAACTTCACCTCGAAATTTCCCTGGAAAACAACAAGAAATACGAAGGCAGAGAGCTTGTTGTTTTCGTTAACGAGCAGGAAGGCACAAATTGCCTTGCCCGCGATGAAAATTACCGATTAGTCGTAATCAGAACAGAAAAAAATATCTTGGGAAAAAAGTTAAAAGTCAAAATAACGAAAGCATTCTCACATTATTTACTGGCGGAGATAACTTGAGAATGCCCGCTATTATGAAAGGAAGTTTAATCTGGATCAGAATTCATGTGAACATCTTGTAATCCCGATAAAATCTTATCAGACATTAGTTGGAAAACTTGCTGAACCTGAACAAGCTCTGGGGGGGACAAAGCAACTTTTCTGCCAGCAGATTTTAATGTTTGATAAACTCTTTCAGAATAATCTGCATCTAAAGGAACTTTTAGTTCAATAATCTTTCCATAAAATATAGGTCTTAATCGTGTTGCCATTGCAGATAGTTCTGGATTCTCGTGCCTTTTGTAATGTTTTGATCTCCAGTCAATCTCTCCAAATAAATCTCCAAAGCTATCAAGCCCATCCCTTTCTCTATCTTCTAAAAGTTCTCCACCGATTATTTTTTTTAATCCTGTTGCAACTGTTTGCAATCTTGAGGCCGCAGAAAGAAGTTCAGCTTCTATTCTCATGTCGGACATGGTTTCACTCATAATTTTAGTAGGGAAGTTGATCTTTTAAAGATTGTTGTGTTGAGATACATCTTTCGCAGTGAATGAAGTAAGTGCGAGGCGGTACCCACAGTTCGTTAAAGTAGTTATAAAATTCGATTTTGATTAACTAAAATACTCTCCCCACCTTTTCATCCACCTCCAAATCTCAAAATCAGAAATCCTACTTAATCTTCAACTTGCTAATCGGCTTAAACTGATTCCATGCAAGTTCGAACATTTGCTCCAGCGCACGGGCAAAAAACTCAGTATTTATCCAAACGCCCACATCATAATTAGGATGAACCTTTTCATCATCCAAAAGCATAAACATCAGCTGTTCAGAATCGATAATCGAAAACCTTGCCTTAAACGCAGGATCAACGGACTTAATTTCAGCAACCCTGCTCAGTTCCCTTGCCACTTTTGCATTCGCAGCATTAATCGGCGCCGCAATCCTTATCTTCACCCCTCTTTTCCTTGCCTTCTCAAAACTCGGCATCAACGCCTCAAGCTTCCTGTTAAGCCCATCAGCAGTAGTCACAACAGTAATCGTCTTCTCAGCATCCCTAATCATCATATCAAGATGATTGTACATATTCTGCCTTCCCCTTAAGCTTCCTGACAAATCACTTGGCTCGATAAACTTAATCCCCTGAGTAAATAAAGAAGTCAGTTCATGCAGAACTTCATCACCTTTAAGCGTTTCAAGCCTCTTTGATTTATTCTGCGCCTCAACAACAAGATTTCGCTTAACCCTCTCAACAACCTCTTCCGGTTTAAGGGCAATAAACTTAATCGGCTTTCCAATTTTCATAATAATAAATCCTTTCTTCTCCAGGCTTTCAAGAATGTCGTACGTCCTGCTTCTCGGAACATCAGAAATATTGCTCAATTCACCCGCAGTAGAAACGCCTCTGGAAAGCAGAGCGGTCCAGACCTTAACCTCATACAAATTAATGTCAAAGATTTTCCTCAGCCTGCTTAAAAATTCCTCTCTCACTATCATTTTTTATTTCAGGAATTCTTTACCCCTTTTTGATGACTTATAAAATATTAGGACTTTGTAGTCATTAAATTCCTGTTGATAGAATTAATTAACGCCCCTATTTAAACCTTTTCTTTATACTTTTTTTAATTCACTATCGCTGAACAACAAAAGATATCCCCTCTTGCAAAATATACTTCTTTATTTTATACTCGGCGACATCGGTACTTATCCATTTTGTCGTCGAGTAGACAGGGAAAGACTTATGTCTTTCACTTTATCTTTGCAAAGTATATTTTGAAATCTATATCTTTTATTTTCAGTTTTATATTTTCTGATTTTTTTTTGTTTTTCCCGTCGCTGATTTCAATTATCTCGATTTTTTTGCTGCCTGTTCTCTCTGCGATAAATTTTTCTTGGCTCTTCATCCTATTCACAAAATTTTCACGCGTGAAAATTTTTAAGTTTATCCTATCGGACTTAACTAATCCCGCATTTTTTCTCGCAGACTGCACCGCTCTTGAAAGTTCTCTTGCGTATCCTTCAGTTTCAAGTTCATCAGTCATTTTCGTGTCAAGTTCAACAGTTATAGCTCCATTTTCTTTATTATTCCTGATTTCAACATTCTTCACATTAATTTGTCTCATAACTATTTCCTGCATTTCCTTCCCCAGCTTTTTCTCGCAATGAACAATAGCCTTTGCTAACGGCCACTTCAGCCCAATATGAACTTTATCTCTCTCCCTCAGTCCAACTTCAATCACTTTCATTACATTTTCCATTTCTTCCTCAAGCTTCCTGTCAATTTTCTTCTCATCTGCCTTCGGCCACTCAGTTAAATGCACAGATTCCTCATCAACAATTTTTCTTTCGCGCAATTCCTGCCATATTTTCTCGGTTGTAAACGGAATTATCGGAGCGGATAATTTAAGTAATCCGAGCCTGATTTCATTTAAAACATCATAAACTTCGTCGCTTCTTTCGCGGATGATTTGAATATACGCCTTGGACAAAGAGTTAATCATAAAATTCTCCAGTAACTGAACTGTTTCAGGAAACTTGTACTCATTATAACTTTTCCGAGACTCTTGAACGCACGAGTTAAATTTCGAGATAATCCATTTGTCCTCAATACTTTTTTCAGATTTTTTCTTGGTTTCAAGCTGATTAACAAAAGTATTGACATTCAGTAAAACTCTGAACACTTTTTCAATTTCCTTGAACTCGCTCTCGTCATATGAAAAATCTTCTCCCTTTGAAATTTTGGCAAAATAATATCTCAGATAATCTCTCGAATATTTCTGAATAATCTCAGCAGGAGTCGTAGCATTTCCTAAACTCTTGCTCATCTTTCTTTTCTCAATGTCAAGTATCATCCCATGTTCAAGTATAGAGTCCATCGGCTTCTTCCCCCACTTTATCTCGGACAAAATTAATTGTGAATTCCACCATCCCCTAACCTGGTCCTTTCCCTCAAGATTCAAATCAGCAGGCCAGTATTTCTTAATCTCGTCCTTATTCAACGCGCCCCAGCTCGAGACACCAGAATCAAACCAGACATCAAGAACTTCAGGAACTCTTTTCATTTCCTTCCCGCACCTGCATTTTATAGTTATACTATCTATTTCGGGCATATGAACCTCCTTAACTTTTTTCCCAGACAATTTTTCTAGTTCTGCCCTGCTGCCAATAACTTTTCTCTCGCCGCATTCGCATGTCCAGATAGGCAGCGGAGTTCCCCAGTATCTCATTCTCGAAACAGGCCAGTCGCTTAATCCTTCCAGCCACGCCTTCATTCGGAGCTTCATCCAGTCCGGTATCCAGTTAATCTCCTCGTTTCTCTTCAATAGTTTCGGCTGTATCTCAGAAACTTTTAAAAACCACTGCGGAAGCGCAATCATCAGCAGGGGAGATTTGCACCTCCAGCATAACGGATAATCGTGAGAATAACTTAATTTGTACAACAGCGCCTTATCTTTCTCCAAGTCAGCAATAATTTCCGCGTCAACAACTCTTGCTTTCTTTCCAGCATACTTTCCAGCCTCCGCAGTCATATTTCCGGAAATATCAACAGGTGAAGGCATGTCTATCCCTGCCTCCTTTCCAACCTCATAATCCTCTTTTCCGTGTCCAGGCGCGCAATGAACTAATCCTGTCCCATCTTCAAGATTAACATACCTCGAAGATAAAACAACTTTATACGCATTCTTCAATTTCAATTTCAGATTCTTTGCCAGCGGATTTTCATACTTCCATCCTTCCATTTCTTTTCCCGCGTATTCTTTTTTCGAAGTATATCCATATCCAATAGTTGTCATAATCTTCGGAAGAAGCTCCTTAGCCATAATCCACCTCTCCCCCTCGCTTGTCTCAACTTCCTCATAGATATAATCCGGATGAACCATTACTCCGGTGTTTGCCGGCAGAGTCCACGGAGTTGTGGTCCAAATTACTAAGAATGCTTTCTTCTTGTCTTTTAACGGAAATTTAACATAAACCGAGGTGTCATCCTGTTTTGCATACTCTATCTCATTATACGCAACAGCAGTTGCGCATCTCGGGCAGACATGAACAGGATACTTTCCAAGATAAAGCAGTTTCTTTTTTTCAGCCTCCTTGAAAGTATCCCAAATCGTTTCAACATACTCTGGAGAAAGTGTTAGATAAGGATTTGAAAAGTCAAACCACGTTCCAAGATTCAGGAATTCATGGTTCATAACTCCTATGTATCTTGTAGCAAATTCCTTGCACTTCTCAATGAACTTTTTAACCCCGTATTTCTCAATATCGCTCTTTGATTTGCTTCCAATTTCTTTCTCTATCTGAAACTCAATCGGAACTCCGTGAGTATCATATCCCGCCCTGTCAAAAACATCGCATCCCTGAAGGCGGTGGCTTCTCATTGCAATATCCTTCAGAACCTTGTTCAGCGCAGTTCCCATGTGAATGCTTCCGCTTGCATATGGCGGCCCATCCATCATGTAGAATTTCTTTCCCCTTGCATTCTTTTTCTTGCTCTTCTCGTAAATATTCTTCTCTTTCCAGAACAAGAGTACTTGTTCTTCACTCATTCCTTTGCTCTCCATATTACTTGTTATTTTTTGATGTTTTTAAGTTTATTTGCTGTCTGCTTTCCCCAGTTTTTTGTAAATATAATAGTTTAAACCCTTGGATATTGCCTCAATGCCGCTTGCAATGACATTCTCATTTACTCCTATAGCCTCAAATGCTTCAAATTTATTTCCATCGCTAAACTCTATTTTAGTTCTTACTGTGCTCTCTGCCCCTCTCGCCCTTGCTATTCTAACCTTATAATCAGCAATTTTCAGCTCTATATCATACTTTTCTCTTACAGACGAGATTATTGCATGATAAACTGCATCAACAGGCCCGCCGGAAACTCTGACAGTTTTCTCAATATTGTCGCTGCCTACGCTGCATTTAACATAACACTCACTTTCTTTTTCTTCAGTAAGTATATTCCATTCAACAACTGAAAAAAAGTCTCTCCAGTTTCCAAAATACTTTTCAATAAGAATTTCCTGTTCAGCTTCTGTATTCCCCAAATCATATCCTTTAGACTCAAGTTCAGCGAGTTTGCCAAGGAGTTGCGTTATTTTATCCTTCTCCTTCCTTTTATCAACAGCGTATCCAAACTTAGCTGCAGTATTCACAATGCAGGCTGCCCCTCCAAGGCTGCTGAAAATAAGATGATGCTCTAATCCAAGATGTTCGGGATTTATATGCTCGTAACTCGCTCCCTTTAATGTCGCGTCAATATGAACCCCGCCTTTATGCAGGAAGGCGCGGGGGGAAACAAATGCCTGTGTAATTTGCTCTGGCAAGTTAGCCGCTTTGTAAACTTCCTCGCTCAGTTCTTTTAATTTTTCCAGTTTAATATCCATCTTCAGTCCAAGTTTCAGAACCAAATTAGGCAATAGCTCGCATAAATCGGTATTTCCCACTCTCTCCCCGATTCCATTTACTGTTGCCTGAATCTGATTAACATAGGGCAGGCAGGCAAGCGAATTAGCTAAAGCCAGCCCGCAATCATTATGAAAATGAACTCCGACTTCAGCATTCATGCTATTTTTAACTTGTCTCGTCATGTTACTTGCTTCTTCTGGTAATGTTCCGCCATTAGTATCGCATAAAATAATCCTTACAGCTCCCGCTTTCACTGCTGCTTCAAGTGTTTTTATTGCGTATTCCGGATTATCTTTATAAGAATCAAAGAAATGTTCAGCATCATAAAATACTTCTATGCCCCTGCTTCTCAGGAACTCCACGCTTTCAGATATCTTTCTTAAATTATCCTCCGCTGAAATTTTTAACTGCCTTTCAATATGGCTCAGTGAAGTCTTGCCAAAGATACATGCATATCTTGCGCCAGATTCAACAATCGAATTTAAATTTTTGTCCTCACTCACTGCATCAGAAATGCTTGTGGAGCCGAATGCAACAATTTTTGCCTTTTTCAGCTCCAATTTGCCCGCCTGTTTGAAAGATTCCATAATGTCCTGCCGTGCAATAGGCCATCCCATCTCGATATAGTCTACCCCAAGCCCGTCAAGAAGCCTGACAATTCTCAGCCTGTCTTCCAAATTAAAACTGGCTCCGTCTGCCTGTTCTCCTTCCCTCAGCGTGCAGTCATAAATCTCTGTCATAAGTTTCCTGCAACCATAAAAATGGCTGCTTTAAATAATTATAATTCCAATTATGCTTAAAATAGAACTAGCCATCAGCATAAATGTTTCCATGTTTATTCCACTATTCTGAGGTTTATAAATTTTTCTCAAATCAAATTAAAAAGGTTATTAGATTTTAGAGATACCGCCCCCGCTCGGAGGATTGGCTTAATCAAACAGAAACAGTCCCGCCTAACATTTTTACAAGTTCAGAATCCTCTCTTTGGTATTGTTCCATAACTCTCTTTAACGTTGCTTTGTCATAATCTCTCCGTAATGGCTCAAGCGTTGTTCCAGGCCATTGGTCTTCTTCCCACCAAATCTCTCTCGCCAGTCTCTCATAAGGAGTTGAATTATTTGGATTTAATTGAATCGCAAGTTCATACCAGTGAATAACATGCCCCATATGTAACGGACAATCACATGCGCATCCTTCATATTCTTCTGATTTGTGGTCCAACCTCCCGCGAATGTTTTTCCTCATTTCTATTATTAAATCTGCTACAGCAACGGCATCTTCGCTTGTGGGAGGTTGTCTCTTTAGATACTTTTTCAAATCAGATGCGCAGGTATACTCTTGATTATCAGAACTCACCAACTCCCTAAACTTCGCTAAAAGTTCTGGAGCAGGCTGCAGTTCAGATTCTTCATCATCTTCATGTCCGCCCATATAAAAAAGATAACGGAAAGATTATATAAAGATTGTTATACTTCAAGATAATCCCCCTGCCCCGTGACATTACTAAAATTCCTCAATCATCAAAAATTAACCTATTCTTACAATGGGTTCATTCATCAAATTAAGGTTTATCTTATGGACGTTTAAAATTTCAGAATATTCCCAATAAAAAATAACCCCTCAGCCAAAACAATACCTGCTCGGAGTAAGGCTAACTTTAGCCGAGCCGCAGCGAAAGATATTTAAAGGATATGCGGGTAATATATTCGGAGGCGATTAACCTCAGTAAATTCTGAGAGAAATAAAATGAACCTTAAAGCAAAATTAATAGGAAAATGCGGAGTTTTAGGACTTTCTGCAATTGCAGTGTATGAGGGAGCCTCAAGAGCTTTCGAGAGCGTGAACCCAACAATAAATGGTCAAGCCCTGTGCTATGCAACTCTTGCAGGAGTCGGGTTTGCAGTATTTATAGGCACGACGGGGAATCTGGTGGACAATTATAGAACTCCTGAAAGTCCTCTATGCGAAAAGTAATCGTGTGAATGTGAATATCGCCTTCGTCTTTACTATCTAGAAGGAAAATTCTATTGTGTATCTTTCACACATTCGCCAGCTCACTCAAAGCTTCCTTCTCCATCTCATGCAAGTTAGTTGAAGGAATAACTATGCAGAACGGTTTGTCAATCTCGTTCGGAATATTGTCCAGCTTCTCATAATATATCTTCGAGTTACTTGCTCCCATCTTCGAGCATGCCAACACCTTGTCAAGATAGATTTTATGATTACCGCAGGCAGTTCTCAATTGTTCCTTTGCCTTTTCTAACTCTAATCCTATATCAACAAGCAAAAGCGTATGTGCCTTTATCTTCAAATTATCCTTGATTATCTCTGCAAACGAGTCAGGAGTAAAATTTTCCTGCCATTTTGGCATTGAAGCAGTCTTTCCAAACTTATACATCTGCAATCCTGTCTCAGAAATTGCGTCAAATATGCTCGCATTTTCAAAAATATTAAATTTAATTTCCTCCTTCTGACATTTGAGAATCATGGAAATATGAGTGGTTGCAGCAAGAGGCGCCCCGTAAATCAGAAGTGCAATATCCTGCTTCTTTGCATCCTCAAGAAATTTCTCGCCCTCAACTTCTTCTCGATTCAGATTGACAATTTTCAGTTTAAGTTGATTTTCCAGTTCAGAAAGTTCGTAGGGAAAATCAATGGTATATCCTTCTAAGTAGATTTTCTTGCACTTCTTGAGTGTTTCCAGCGCTTCAATCGTTATGCTTCCTACAGTCAGTCCGAGTCCTATAAGATAAAATGTCATTTTTAATGATTGTCTTCTGCTTCCCGCGAAAACACTTCCTGTTTTCGGGGCCCTGAAAACTTTCGTTTTCTTGGTCTTGAAAGAGAGGGGGGCTTTTTATATTTATGTCAGAGAGGCTAACATAATCAAACAAATCGCAGGATATAGAGAACTGCATAGATTATGTCTCATTTATTTTGCAGTTCTCTATCTGGAAAACTGCGGCTATATGTGCTATAAGTCACGCAGTTATCCATAACTCAAATCAAATCATCTGGCTTCAGAGTATTTCTCCCAGAGAAATCTGCTTTTCTTGATGCCCGTTTTACAATGCTCAAAATAAACTCAGTCACTCTTCTGTCTATTTCCTTGACTACTTCCTTTCCCGCCTTTTTAGAATAAGACTTATTAATCAGCGCCTTAACCTGTTTTTTTGATATCATGCGACTAATGAAACCTTTAATTTATACTGGACGTTCCAGCTTTTTAAAAAATCTTCAAACAAATAAGTATTTTCAATCGGAACAAGGATAGCTCCTTTTCCAATAGGCTCTGCTTTTGATTTTTTAATTATGCCATCTCTTCCCCTGCCGATTAAAGAGTAAGTAAATTTTGTCTTTTCATTGTGATTAAGATTCTTTAAAGAGTAAGCAAACAAAGAGTATCCTTTAAATCCGAGCCTTGATGAAAAAGAAACAGAATGAATAAGGCTGTATCCCTCTGCAATAATCCCCTGCCTTGCAAGAAAGTTAGAATCAAACAATTCAGCTAAATTAATTGCCCTAACATCCGGATTTTCAGCTATTTTTTTTATTTCTAAATCCGAGTTTAATGCCCCGCAGCTTGCTGCGTCAGATTTAGAAAGACTGAAATTGCCGGTCGCCAAAAGCGAAGTTTTAGGCAATTTCTTTATGATGCTTTTAAATTTCTGCGCCAGTTCCAGCCTTTCTTTTAAGGGCATATTATTAAGAATTATAACAACATCCAGGTCATTAGGCTCTTCTTTTGACTTCATAAAAGAGCCGTAAACAACTATGTCAAACACTTCACTAGTTGCAAATTTTTTAGATTCAGTCCTTAAGCAGCTCAATAAGTCGGGCGACATCTTCTCTTAGAACCTCGCAGATTTCCTTATTTAATTTAATTCTATAGCTTTGCTGGTAATATGAAAAGTTTTTATCAATTAAAGCGTATATCTCCTGATATTTTGATTCAAGTATCCTGAACCTTTCAGAATGGCTGCTTGGAATTTTTCCTTCTTTTCTGAAGATATACAAATCAGCTAAAACAGCCAGTGTTTTAAAGTACAAAGTCACAGCGACATTATAATGCTTTTTTTCTTCAGCGCTGATTGCAGAATTATGGAACTCGCTTATGTTTTCGTTAAGTTCTTTCTCTTCGGGCTTTTCATTATTTAGCTCCGCCTCGCTTTCTTTGATATCCTCCGCCATGTTATATGAAATAACATATTTTCAAGTTTATAAACCTTTTGTTGTATAATATTAATAGTTATATCATATAACAACATATCTTTTATCTCGCTGTTATGTTGTATATGATAACCGACAAGAACTGCCCCTGCCTCGCCACCCCTCAAATCTCCATCTTTCTATAATCTTAGAAAGATTTATAAAGATAATGCATATTATTATAACCATGGTTATCATAAGTAGAAGGGAATCAAAGACAATTGAAGAAATACATAAATGGATTTTTCTTTACGGAAGAAGAAAAACCGGAAAGACATTTCTGATAAAAAATTTTGTTAAATTTGACGAATACTTTTTCGTCAAACGGGACAGGACAATAATAGACAAGAAAGAAATAAGCTATGAAACACTCAAAGAGTTGATAAAAGAATACACAAAGAGCAATAAAACAATTGTCATAGATGAATTTCACAGGCTCGGAGAAGATTTTCTTGATTTTCTCCACTCAGTTGGAAGAGGGGGCAAAATAATACTGGTTTCTTCAACCCTGAATTTGAGCAAAAATCTTCTGGCAGGCAAATCGCCCCTGCTCGGGCTTATGGCTGAAATTTCTCTCGGCATTATCCCTCTAAACTCATGCATCAAAGAAATTTCAAAGTTAGGATTTAGCAAAAAAGATGCTCTGGAGCTTGCAATCTTCTGCAGAGAGCCGCTTTTAATAGAATACCTAAACAAGGGGAAGAAAGCAAGGGAAATAATAAAAGAAATTCTAGTCACAACAAAGCACACTGTCCCTGCTTTAGTCGGAGAAATATTTTTAGAGGAGGAAAAAAATATCTCAAAAGTTTATGAGGGAATTTTAAGGGCAATTTCTATAAGAAAGCGCAAAGCAGGAGAGATAGCAAATTATCTTTTTTCAAGAAGGCTTATAGAAAAAGAGAGCTCTGCTATGATACAGCAATATCTGAAAAATCTTGTTGATTTTGGGATTATCAGAAGAATATTAATCTACAACAAAAAGGACTACATTTACGAGCTGGTTTCGCCTTTAATGAAAGCATACTTTTACTCTGACGAAAAATATAACTTCAGTGAAGAAGCAACAGCGGAAAAAGCAGAGATTATTTTAAATGAGCTAATGCCAAGAATTGTAGAGGACAACGTCAGAGAGTTTCTGGCAGAGAAGCACGGCCTGACAGAAGCGATTATTGAATCCAAAGACTTTGAAGTAGACGGGTGCCTGCTGAAGTTCAATAAGCCAGAGATTGCATTAGAGGTTAAATGGGGCAAGCTTGAAGCTAAGGATATAAAAGAGATAGAGGAAAAGCTAACTAAAGTTCAGGCTAAGAGAAAAATCTTATTTGTCCAGAATAAGGAGAATATAGATTTAAATATTGATTCAAAATTAGAAGTTCTTGATATTGACGATTTCGTTTAAATTTTGCTAAAGTTAAAATATAGTTAAACTTTAGTATGGCTATGATTAAAGTCCAACCAATCCTCTGCCCATAAGTCCCTATCTTTCTACAAATACAGAAAGATTTATAAACTAATAGATAAGACTATAGAAAGGAGAAAAAGCAAGAAAAACCCTAAAATAAAGAAAATGAAGAATATAGAACTAATATTCAGGGAAGTGCTTTATCAGGCAATTGAAGCAAAGAAATTCACATCAACCCAATCAGAACTCTCAAAAAAATTGGGCATCTCTTTAAGCATTGTAAACTCGGCGCTGAAAAAACTTGAAAGAATTGGAGCAGTTAAAATCAATCGGAGAAGTTTCCAACTTCTTGATGTAAAAAAAACACTTTACCTCTGGGCATCACTAAGAAACCTTGAAAAAGACATAATCTTCAAGGCAAGAATTGAATCTCCAGTCAGAGAAATAGAGAGAGCAATGCCAAACATACTCTTCACAGCATTTACAGGTTATAAATTGCTTTTCAATGATATCCCCGCAGACTATTCTGAAGTTTATGCATACGCAGATAAATCTGAATTAGAGCAGATAAAAAAAAGAGTCTCAAGCTTTAAGCTCTCAGAAGATAATCCCAACTTTTTCATTCTTAAGAAAGATAATTCAATTAAATTATATCCGAAAATTCCAAAAGCCCAGCTTTTCGTGGATTTATGGAATTTAAAGCAGTGGTATGCAAAGGAGTTTATAACCGCTCTCGAGTCTAAGCTATAAAATGGAATACTGGAACTCGCTTTTAACTGAAAAAAGCTGGAAAATTCTACAGGAAATAAGGAAAAAGTACAATTTTGTTCTAATCGGCGGATGGGCAGCTTATATGTGGGCAAAGAAGCAAAAGTCAAAGGATATTGACATAGTTGTAGATATCTCAGAATTGCAGAAATTAAAATCAGAAAATCTCGCTAAAAACGATAACCTGAAAAAATACGAAATAAAATCTGATGATTTGGACATAGACATTTATGTTGCGCATTTCTCAAAACTTGCAATCCCGCCGGAAGACATAGAAAACTATTCAGTAAAAATTGAAGGGTTTAATGTTGTTTCAAAAGAAGCATTGTTAATCCTGAAGCAGGGCGCCGAGATAGACAGGAGAAACTCGGTCAAGGGGGAAAAAGACAGGCTAGACATTATCTCTCTGCTTTTTTCAGGCATTAACTTTCGCGAGTACGCTTCAATTTTAAAGAAATACTCTCTCACTTCATATATTCAAAATCTTCTTGATTTAGTCAGGGCTTTCCAGGACTATAATTCTCTTGCTATTTCCCCTCGCGAGTTCAAGCTGAAAAAGAAGAGTTTAATCCGGCAGTTGAGGGCGGTTTGATGATTACTTTTTTCGTTATGCCCCCCCAAACAGGGTGCGGGGTGAAAGCTGAATAAAACCTCTTAAACGCCAACTGCTTCTAAAATAAGTTATCCTATTGCAGATAATAAATAGGTTGTCAAGATATGGCAGAGTCAGGGCTTATCAGAATGGGTTGGATGTCACAAAGCCTCCTGCCTCGCGCTCACTTCCCGCTCACAAACTTAGAATCATAACTCTTCCTGACTGAAATAAGCGCAACAATCGCAATATAATCCAGAGTCAGAATAATCGGAGCATTCCTGTAAAAAACAGCTAAAATTAATGCCAAAATAATGCAAATAGCTGCAATTCCCCTGAACCACCTCCTTCCCATCTTAAGCTCATCCCTGCACAAATATGAAAGCAAATATCCGGCAGGAAACGCGCTTGCTAAAATGGCAATTTCAAGTATTATCTGTAGTCCATTATCCATGTAGGTTCATGCATTGTTTAATTTATAAATATTGGGTTTATTTCTGTCCCATGATTTAGCTTATGTAAATCCTTCAAAAATTTAATCTCATATACTCTGCCATATAAATCTTTAAAAACAATCATGGTATTCCTCTCAAATGCCAAGAAAGCTTTATACATTACCAAACATGGGAGCGAGCGATGTTTGTAAGAAAATTCATGAAATAGAAAAGGTATTCCGGTCTAACAATGCTAAAAGTCCATACATTGAATGTGTTACAAATTCTTCAGATGCGAGGAGATACAGAGAAATTTATAATGTTGAGGGATGTTCAGCTATTATTTATGATTATCAACCAATATCAAGTGAATCTAAGACTGTATGCGTAATCGAAGTAGTTGGAGGATTGCATAGAATCGCCAGAGCAAGAGATAGACTGGCTGAAATTACTGACGCAAAATTGGTAGAGCAAACATAAACATAATTTACTATGCACCCTTTTGCCTGTATCGCACATTAAATTATAGGTCAGTTTTGGGTTTAATTTATAAACATTAGGTTTATGCTAAGGAAAGGATTGCTTCTCATCAGCTTTCAACATGCATACCTCCCCCGCTAAATTTGTGATTCAGAACAATTTAAAAGTAGAATATTTAAATATCTCTCCTGCAATGAATTAATGTTAAAATGGCACTTCCTAAAAAACCTTCATCCGAACAGATAATTCAGGCAATAAAACAGGGCAAAATCTTCATTTACCCAACTAACACAATTTACGGATTAGGATGTGACGCAACTAATCAAAAAGCAGTTGAAAGAATAAAGGAAATAAAATCAAGAGACAAAGACAAGCCTCTTAGCGTAATTGCGCCGTCAATTGACTGGATTAAAGAGCACTGCATATTTCACGAAAGCCTCGAAAAATACCTTCCCGGCCAGTATACCCTTATTTCAGAGAAGTTAAGGAAAAACTTTCTTTCTCACGTATCCTCATCATCAACTCTCGGAGTAAGAATTCCTGCAAATAGTTTCACAAGGGAAATTCAGAAAGCAGGAGTTCCATTTATCACAACAAGCGTTAATTTATCCGGCGAGCCCTTTGCCCTCACAATTGACGATATTCCCCAGTCAATCAAATCAAAAGTTGACATTATCATTCCCGCAGATGAAGAATTATCAGGAAAGCCTTCAACTCTAATAATTGATGGCAAGATAGTGGAGAGAAAATGAAAATCTCAGTCGTAATCTCAAAGCAGGATAAGGCAGGAATGAACATAGCGTGCCATCTTGATAAACTGAATATTAAATATAACCTGATTGAGCAGGACAGCATTAATTTCGAGCAAGAATTATTAGAAAAGGACAAAAGATTGAAAGACGCAGAATT
>Ga0082335_1006258_pt1 | contig 15524 bp, 15 predicted proteins | sample Subgrocontami58m_FD_72375 | JGI IMG/M metagenome (GOLD analysis project Ga0082335, IMG submission 72375) | Subsurface groundwater microbial communities from S. Glens Falls, New York, USA - GMW37 contaminated, 5.8 m (SPADES assembly) (version 2) ...
GAGGCTGCCCTCTTTGCCGCCGAGCTTTTCCGCATGTACGCCCGCTACGCCGAGCGTCTGGGCTGGCAGACCGAGGTCCTGACCACCTCGGAGAGCGAGCGGGGCGGCTTCAAGGAGATCATCTTCGAGGTGCGGGGTCAGGGCGCCTTCAGCCGCCTGAAGTTCGAGAGTGGCGTCCACCGCGTGCAGCGCGTGCCCCTCACCGAGGCTCAGGGCCGCATTCACACCTCCACCGCCACCGTGGCTGTCCTGCCCGAGGCCGCCGAGGTTGATGTCCAGATCAGCCCCAACGACCTGCGCATCGACATCTATCACTCCGGCGGCGCCGGCGGGCAGAACGTGAACAAGGTGGCCACCGCCGTGCGCATCACCCATCTGCCCACGGGGTTAGTGGTGGCCTGCCAGGACGAGCGCTCCCAGCTCAAGAACAAGCAGAAGGCGATGGCCGTGCTGCGGGCCCGCCTCTACGACATGAAGGCGCGGGAGCAGGAGCAGCAGCAGGCCCAAAGCCGGCGCGCCCAGGTGGGGACGGCGGAGCGGTCGGAGAAGGTGCGCACCTACAACTTCCCCCAGGATCGCCTTACCGACCACCGTATCGGCCTGACCTTGCACAACCTCCCCGCTATCCTCAACGGGGAGCTGGACCCGCTCCTGGATGCCCTGGCAGCCAGCGCCCAGGCCGAGCAGCTTGCCACCGCGGCGTCGTAGAAACCGGAGCCTGCGCCTCCGGGCGGGTGTATAGTGGGTGTATACGCCAGGGGGTGCTCCAGAATCACTTGGTTTTAGCCACCTAATTGCGGAGCAAAACTAGAATGTCCTCGCTCCGCTCCTCTTCTTCGAGAACAATTCTTTGATGCATTCGCGGGACAGCACACCAAGCTCATGGGCAGCCGCCCCGGGGGCTCGGGATTTGAGGAAAAGGATAATCCAGTCCCTCAAGGCCCAAGGCTTTCGCGTCCGCAATGGCACAATCCTCCCCCCGAAGGACCTGTCGAAGGACAGCGTTCGCCAGCTTCATAAGACGGCCGTTGAACATCGGCTTGAGCGCGCTAGGGACGGACTCTTCCGGAAGGAGAGCGCACTACTGAGGCACATCGCTTCTGGGAAAGACGTGGCTCCCACGAAGATTTCCCCTCGTCTGGTCGAGGTGCTTCCAGAGACTGACGAAGAACTCCTCTTTAGATATGCGAGTCTGCATTGGAGCATCCCGGTCTCGTCGGGTTATGGTAGGCGATTGAGATTCCTTGTCGTCGACGACCACAACGGGAAACTCATGGGACTGATCGGCTTGGGAGACCCTGTCTACAGCCTAGGACCACGTGATGAATGGGTTGGTTGGACTACCGCAGACCGTAAGATGCGCCTAAAGAATGTGATGGACGCATTCGTACTCGGGGCGGTGCCGCCTTACTCCTTTCTGTTGTGTGGAAAGCTCGTGGCCATGCTGGCCGCCAGCGACACGGTTCGTGATGCGTTCAAGAGGAAGTACGGGGGCACCCGCTCGGTCATCAGACGAGAGGTGCATGATGGCCGTCTTGCGATGATCACCACAGCCTCGGCTCTTGGGCGCTCCTCTGTTTACAACAGGCTCCGACTCGGAGAGCGGCTACTATATCAAAGTGTAGGCTTCACGAAGGGGTCTGGCGAGTTTCACTTCGCGAATGGCCTGTATAGGGAGATCTCTGGGTTTGCGGAGGAGCATTGCGAGCCCACGGCGAAGCAGGAACGGTGGGGAACAGGGTTTCGTAACCGGCGAGAGATCATCAAGAAAGGCCTGCCTATTCTTGGGCTGTCAAGCGACTGGATTTATCACGGAATCGAACGGGAGGTGTTCGTCATCCCGCTCGCCCGGAACACCCGTGAGTTCCTTCGAGGAAAGCACTCCCGCCTGATGTGGTATCAACAGTCCGAACCACAAATCCTCGAATACTTCCGTGACCGGTGGTTGCTCCCCAGATTCTCCCGGGATAAAGAGTTCAGGTCGTGGTCCAAAAACGAATGGGCCATCTGGGCGAGAGGGGGAAACCAGCATGGCTGACACATTCTCGGACCTTCCTGACGCCCTCGTCCGCGATCTACTTGCTCAGGCGACGCCCGTCGCAGAGCGAGTTTCTACGCACCTCAACCGGCTCCGGCAGGCCCGCGATTCTATGCGCCAACACGTCCAATCAGAGGGGTTGATCGCGCGGAAGGCCGACCTCGACGTGCCTCGAGAGCCCTCGGTCGTTGGTATTGACGGCTCTTATCAAATGCATCGACTAACCGCAATCGACCTATGCGCAGCGGCAGCGGTGGCTGTCGAAGGCACCGCAAAAGAGGCGCGTCGCCACTGGCAGGAGCCGTATCATCGCATGTGGGTAAACAGCTTCGAGCACAGCAAGAACGCTACCAACACTCTCCGAGGGCTGATGATATCCATGGAGCTTGACCTTGCGGCAATAGCACCCCACGACCTCGTTCTCTTGGATGGCTCTTTTGTCGTCCTGCTGATTTACTTGAATCAAGGCCTGACGAGTTCTACCTCCCCCAATTCACCAGCACCTTTGCGCGAGGAGTTTCAGCGCAGATGGCACGAGGAACACGTATTGGACCGATTCCTTGACCTGATTCAAAGTGACCGGACTGTTGCCGTGCCGAAGTACAGCGCAAGAAACGAGCTGATGACTCTTGTGAGAGGCGAAGACATTCCAGAAACCGATGGAAAGACACTAGCGACCATCATGCTCCAACCCGACGAATACATCACACCGCTGCCTATTTTTCATTTCGGGGAGGAGGATACGGAATACCACCTACCGGAGGCCTACTGCCCCCGGGAACGACAGGATGCTATGAATCGAAGTATCGAGGGTATGCGTGTCGTTTTTTACAGACCCTACGGATGGGCGCCAGCGGTGCGCCTTGAAATCACGGCACCGATTGCCGCTAGCCAGCCGAGGCTTTCAATGGTTCTCGAAGGGGTCAAGCGCCAGTTCTTCAGCCCGGCGGTCACAGAGCCGTACCCCTTGTTCTTGGCGGACCGTATGGTGAAGAGCCTGGGGGCTGGTGTCGCGGTCATAGAGCAGGCTATCGCCCAACACGCTGTTGGAGTGTCTCCGGACGTTGAGGCAACGCTGCTCTGTCTGCAGAATTATCGGACGGAGGGCGGCCGAGGAGGAAGCTGATGACGAATGACCGAACCCGAGATGTTGCGGTCGTAGGGAGCCCGTCCACGAACACAGAGTTGACCGTGGATCTCCTACAGGAGGCGACCGAAGAAAGGCTCGTCGGTGCACTTACTGCCTTCGAGGCCGTCCAGAATGGTCAGCGAATTACATCGGTCGGACAAATCGTAGGCATCGAGCTGAGAAACCGGTGGCACGAGGACTCGGTATTTCGAAACCTGGTGAAGCGTACCGGCGAGATTCCGCCCATCACGAACCGGCAGGACACGCGCATAGCAGACCTCGTTGTAGGTGCCACGTTCCGCCAGACAACAGATGGGTTCGAACCGGAAGTCTTAGGGATGGTGCCTCCTACCGGGACAAGGGTGCATCGAGTCGACCAGCCTATCCTCGACCGGCTCTTAGAGGTCTACCGCTCCGAGATCGTCTATCTCGGGAAAGCGTATGCCAATGACGTCCTTTATCCGATGTGGTTCAAGCACTTCGGGAGCGGGGCTGGTGGTGCCGGCGAAGCGTATCATCTGGGCGTCTTCGGTAAGACCGGCTCCGGGAAGTCCGGACTAGCCAAGATGATGCTCTGCGCCTATGCCCAGCACCCGTCTCTTGGCATCTTGGTTATCGATCCTCAAGGAGAGTTCACACTGGAGCTCTCCGGCACTCGTGTCGGCCAGCAGAGGCTGGTACTTGACCACATCATGAGGGATCAAGGCCGCGCGATTCAGGTCTATAGAATTTCCGATATACAGCTAGACGAGTGGCAGACATTCGAGGAGATGCTGGTATCTCTCGGATTCTGTGAGGAGCTAACCGTTACTCATAGTAGCAATGCCGTGCGCGCAGCCGAGGTAATTCGAAACGCACTAGAAAGAGCACATGACCAGGCAGGGAGGGCCAGGTTCCCATTGGCTCAGTTGGGAGCACGCGATGCACTCCGAGAAGCGTTGAATGCTATTCTGGACCAGCAGAGCATCCAATACATCTTTCCTAGTCGAGAGCCACGTATCCGTCTTCAAAACCGCGCCCAGGATATAATCACCAACCGTCTGGACGAAGTGTTCACCAACCGCTGGCAGCCAATAGCTCAACTGTTTGCGGAAGGGCAGAATAGACGGAGGCTTTTCGGCATCGTGTCCGATCTGATGGGCACCGCCGGCGCAAGCGGGCCTCGCCCAGTTGTGGTCATCGATTTGTCGGCGCGAGGCAACCAAGGCCGACTCTGGACCGAGGAGTTGGAGAGGCGCCTCTTGGGCAAGCTTCTGAACGCCCTGATAGCACAGTCTACGTCTTCCCTATCTACGCAGCAGAGCGCCAACGTCCTCGTCCTGTTGGATGAGGCCCATCGGCATGCGCCCAGCGGAAGGTTGGATGCGGATTCCGAAGCAGAGCGGCTGCGTTCTCTGCTACGCCGGGCCGTGCGAGAAACGCGGAAGTACGGCATCGGCTGGCTCTTCATCAGTCAGACGCTTGGCGGCCTAGACAACGATATCCTTCAGCAGTTACGAATCCTGGCATTCGGATTCGGCCTCGCGATGGGAACAGAATTCGACCGCCTCCGAGACTTCGTGGGAGGCGACAAGCGAGCGCTCGAACTCTACCAATCCTTCCGCGACCCTCAGAGCTTTCCGAGGCGGGACCTCCAGGAATTCCCGTTCATGGCAGTGGGCCCGGTTTCTCCGTTGGCGTTCAGCGGGAAACCCTTATTCTTTACCGCGTTTACGGATTCAGAGGAGTTCACACGGGTCAACAATCTGCAGATCCCACCCCGCTCGAAAGGATGAGGGCTCCTGGATGCCCTGGCAGCCAGCGCCCAGGCCGAGCAGCTTGCCACCGTCTCCTCGTGAGGAGGCCTTTAGCCTAGGCCGTGCGCACGGCCGAGAGGCGCAGCGCCCGGAAGTGCCCCTCGCGCAGCTCTGCCACTAGGTCCTTGACGTCGCTGACGGGACGCTCGAACTCGGTCAGGCAGGTGCCGATGTTGCTGACGAAATGGGCGTCGGAGCCGGCGATGCCGTGGCAGCGCCCCTTCTCCGCCAGGGTCTTGGCGCGGTCGTTCTCCCAGTGACTGCTGCCGCCGTTGATGAGTTCCACCACCGGCACCCGCTCCAGGGGGAAGCCGTTGCTTAAGAACTCGATGAGGCCGTTCCCCCGGCGGCCGGGGTGGGCGGGCACCGCGATGGCGCCGCAGCGTTCCGCTTCGGCGACAAGGCGCAGGGGGTCCATCTTGACATCGGTGAAGTCGATGGCCTGCTGGAGCTCCGGGGTGACGCCGTAGACCAGGAAGTGGCCGCAGGCCGTGTCCAGCTCGGAGCCGCGCAGGACCAGCACGTCGTACTGGGCGGCCAAGTCGGCGTAGTCATGGTCGGCGTCAAAGCCTCGATGCTCGGTAAGGACGATGCCGTCCAGGCGGTGGTTCTTGCGCAGGACGGTGGTGACCCACTTCAGGTACTGCTCGACCGTGGCGCGGGCGTCGTCCGAGAACACCGAGTGGGAGTGCATGTCGATGACGGTAGGCAAGGTTGGCCTCAGCTAGCTAGTTCCGCCGCGCCTCTAGCGCTGCGTTGATCCGCTGCGCCCATTCCGCGTTGCCGTCGAGGGCCAGGACCACCCTGGTGTAGGCGGCCGTGGGCTTGGTGTGCAGGACCAGGAAGCCCTTTCCACGGGTAATATACCAGAACTCCTTCCTGCCCCACCAGCGATAGGTCCCCGCCTTGATTAAGCCCGGCACGTAGGTCCCCGGCAGGCGGAGCTCCGCCCAGCGGCCAGATGGCCGTTCGGTAGTGGCCCGCTCAATCTGGGCCAGGGATATCCGCAGCGTCCCGTGGAGAGCAAACAGCCGCTCCAGCGGCCCCAGCTCTACCAGCAGTAGATCGCTTTCGAGGCTAAGGCGCATAGGCGGTCTTTCTTCCCAGGGCCCAGGGCGGCCTTGCACAAAAAGCCGCCGAATTCCTGTCACCCTGAGCGGAGCGAAGGGTCCGCGCTCCTGTAGGGCGGATTCTTCGCCCGCCTGCGGCGGACTCAGAATGACATTTGTGTAAAGCTACTTGTTATGCCAAGGCTCCTAGAGCCTAAGGCCAGAACAGTTTCTGGGCGGCTTTGCGCAGCTCGGCCCGGAAGTCGGGATGGGCGATGGCGATGAGCTCTTGGGAGCGCTCCCGCACTGACCGGCCCAGCAGGCTGGCGACGCCGTATTCCGTCACCACGTAGTCGGCCCAGTGTCGGGGCACCGTCACCACGGCGCCCGGCTCCAGCCAGGGCATGATGCGGGAGGCGGTCCCGTCCTGAGCGGTGGACTGGAGCATCATGATGGACCGTCCGCCGCGGGACTGCAAAGCGCCGAAGACGAAGTCGGGCTGGCCCCCGGCCCCGCTGTACATGAGGGGGCCGATGCTCTCCGAGGCGGTCTGGCCAGTCAGGTCAATGGCCATGGCGCTGTTGATGGCGACCATGTTGTCGTGGGCGGCGATGGTGGGGATGTTGATGACGTACTCCTGCTCATAGAGCTCGAACATCGGGTTCATATGGATGTACGCCATGTCTTCGAGGTCGCGCCCGAAGTTGGTGGCCACCACCTTGCCGGGATGCAACGTCTTGCGGCGGCCGTTGATGACGCCATTCTTTACCAGGGGGACAATGCCCGGCACCAGGTTTTCGGCGTGGTAGCCCAGGTCGTGTTTGTCGTCGAAGGGGCCCAGGGTGGCCAGGTGGAGCCCCAGCAGCCCCGCTCCGATCTGGAAGGTGTCGCCGTCCCGGACCAGGCTGCCGACGTAGCCAGCGATGGCTTTCAGGGCTGGGGGCGGCTCCCGCCGCGGGGGCCGCGGGTGCTGGGGCGTGCTCTCCACGAAAGCGGTGATCTGGGAGACGTGGATGGCGTTATCGCCGTAGGTGCGGATCAGGTCCTGGTTCACCTCGGCCAGCACCGCGCGGGCAGCGGCGCAGTGCTGCTTCTTGGACCAGATACAGGAGCCGAAGGAGCAAAAGCCGTGCTCGTCGGGAGGCGAGACCGTCATCATGAAGACGTCGGCGGGCCGGGCGCCGGGGCGTCCCTCGCGGATCGGCTTCCAGTAGTTGGAGAAGAGGTTGGGCACCCAGTCGGCGCGCCTCTCCTGCACCAGCGGCCGGCCGTGCACGGACATATAGGTCTCGAAGCGGAACTGGAAGCTCTCGGCCCAGGCCGGGTCGAACCAGCCTGGGTCCACCACCGGCGTGCACTGGAGTATCTCGATGTCGTGGACCTCTCCCAGGCGCGCGGCCAGGGCCTCCAGCAGGGCCTCGGGGTCGGAGAGCAGGGCGATGGCCACCCGGTCTCCCGACCTGACCAGGCGCACCGCCTCCTCCGCGGTCATGAGCTTGCGTTGGTAGTCCTCGCGCCAGTCCACGCTCCCCTCCTTCAGGACCCCAGGCGGTGGGGGTACGTCCCGCCGCCCATGATATACTCTCCCGACAAGAGGGGCGCGACCGCCAGCCCGACACGTTATGATCCGCCTTGCCTTCAGCCACGGCATCCTCCTGCCCGAGGTGGACCTCTGGCTCGACCCCGCCCGCGCTCAGGACCTCGCCTTCATCTCCCACGCCCATTCGGACCACGTGCGCCAGCACCAGCGGGCCATTGTCTCCCCTGGCACCCACCGTTTGCTGGAGCATCGCAGCCCTGGGGTCCGCGCCGTCCACATCCTACCCTTCGGCCAGCGGACGTCGTTCGCCGCCGGCTTCGACGCCACGCTGTACCCGGCGGGCCACGTCCTGGGTTCGGCGCAGATCATGATCGAGAGGGACGGCACGCGGCTGTTGTACTCCGGCGACTTCAAGCTGCGGGAGAGCCTGTCCTGCGAGCCCATCCAGGTACCCCAGGCCGATATCCTGGTGATGGAGAGCACCTTCGGACGCCCCCACTACCTCTTCCCGCCCAAGGTGGAGGTAATGGCCGGCATCGTCGCCTTCTGCAAGAGCAACCTAGACCGCGGCCGGGTCCCAGTCCTGCTGGGCTACTCCCTGGGCAAGGGGCCGGAGCTGCTGGCAAGCCTGGCGAGCGCAGGCTTCGAGTTTGCCCTCCACGAGGCGCTGTACGCCCACGTGCAACTCTACCAGGAGATGGGGGTCAAGTTCCCCCCTTACCGGATATATCAGGCGGGCGAGGAGGCGGGGCGAGTGCTGATCTTCCCGCCCAGCATCAAGCGGGCGGCCCTGCGCGCCCGGATACCGAGCGCCGCCACCGCCTACGTCTCGGGCTGGGCGGTGGACTGGGGGACCAGCCGGCGCCTGGGGGTGGACGCCGCCTTCCCGCTGTCGGATCATGCCGATTACGCTGACCTGATCACCTACGTGGAGCGGGTGCGGCCCCAGGAGGTGTATACCGTCCACGGCTTCGCCCAGGAGCTGGCCCGCGACCTGCAGCGCAGGGGCTGGAATGCCCAGGCCCTGAGGAGCGGCCAGCAGCTCAAGCTGCTGTAGCCGCACCGCTGACAGCGTCCCCGGGGGCGGCTACAATGGCCCCATGAGCACCAATGAGATCGGCCTTTTCGAGGCTATCGACACCCTTCGCAGCATGCGCCACCTGAAGCCAGACCCGGTGCCGGAGGCCGCGCTGCACCGCATCCTGGAGGCGGCCATCAAGGCGCCCAGCGGCATGAACAGCCAGCCCTGGAACTTCCTGGTGGTGAGGGACGCCGACCTGCGCCGGCGCGTGGGCGCGTTTTATCGCCAGGCGTTCCTGGAGGTCTATGGCGATGGCGGGCCAGGGACCCGCAACCTGACGCCGGCGGATGAGCGCGTCAGGGCCTCGGCCCAGCATCTCGCCGACCACATGGGCGAGGCGCCCGTCCTGCTGCTGGTCTGCCTGCGCCACTCCTACGACAGGCCGCCCGAGGGCCGGGCCTACTCCTCCATATTGCCCGCGGTGCAGAACATACTCCTGGCCGCCCGGGGCCTGGGCCTGGGCACGACCCTCACCAGTCTTCACAAGCGCTATGAGCGCGAGGTGAAGGAGCTCCTGGGCATCCCCGACCATGTGGAGACGGTGGCCCTGATCCCCATCGGCTACCCCGAGCGGGGGCGCTTCGCCCCTCCTCCCCGGCGGCCGGTGGAGGAGGTGACCTTCGGGGAGCGCTGGGGCCAGAAACTCTGGTGAGCGGGCTCACGCTCAGCGACATCCAGGCCGCTCGGGCGCGCATTGCCCACGTCGCGCGGCCCACGCCCCTCATCTCCTCCCCCAGCCTTGATGCCATCCTGGGCGGCACCCTGCTGCTCAAGGCGGAGAACCTGCAGCGCACGGGCTCTTTCAAGGTCCGTGGCGCCGCCAACAAGATCGCCTGCCTGGGGGCCGAGGAGAGGCGCCGGGGAGTGGTGGCGGCCAGCGCGGGCAATCATGCCCAGGGAGTGGCGCTGGCGGCCCAAGCCGCGGGCATCCGGGCCGTCCTCGTCATGCCTCGCCATGCCTCCTTAGCCAAGGTCGCGGCGACCAGGGCCTACGGCGCCGAGGTGCTCCTGCATGGCGACAGCTTCGATGACGCTCTAGTCAGAGCCCAGCAAGTGAGCCAGGAGCAAGGGCTGACCTTTATTCACGCCTTCGACGACGCCGCGGTGGTGGCCGGCCAGGGGACCATCGGCCTGGAGTTGCAGGAGAGCGTCCCCCAGGCCGACGCCATCCTGGTGCCGGTGGGCGGTGGGGGCCTTATCGCCGGTGTAGCGGCCGCCCTCAAGGAGTCCGGCTGCCGCGCCGAGGTCATCGGCGTCCAGGCGGCGGCGGCGCCGGCCCTGGCGCGGTCCCTTAGCGCCGGCCGGCTGCGGCCGGTGAGGCCCCGTAGCACCGTGGCCGATGGCATTGCCGTGGGCCACCCGGGCCAGCTCCCCTTTCAGCTCATCCGTCGCTATGTGGACCGCATGGTGGTGGTGGACGATGAGCTGATAACCCAGGCCATGGTCATCTTGCTGGAGCGGACCAAGCTGATGGTGGAGGGTGCGGGCGCCGTGGGCGTGGCCGCCCTCCTCGGCGGCCTGGTGGAGGGCCGGGGGCGCAGGCTGGTAACGGTGCTCAGCGGCGGCAACATCGATTCCAATCTCATCGCCCGGGTCCTGGAGCACGGCCTGGCCCACGGGGGCCGCTATCTGGTCTTGCGGGTGGCTGTCAGGGACCAACCGGGGCGTCTGGCGCGGCTGCTGGAGTGCATCGCCCAGGCCGACGTGAACGTCCTGGAGGTGGCCCACCATCGCGCCGCTACCCACCTGCCCATCGGTATCGTCGAGGTGGAGGTCACCGTGGAGACAAGGGACGTCGCCCACGGGGAGGAGGTCTGCGCCCACCTGGAGAGCCACGGGTACTCCCGGAGCTCCCCCGGCCCGGGCCCCTTCGGTGTCCCCGTGCGCTACTTCGTGTCCAAGGAGGCAGAGTGGGAACATCCCACCCGGAGGCACCGGTGAGGGCCGTCATCTTCGATATGGACGGGGTGCTGGCGGACAGCGAGCCCCTCTACCACGAGGCCCACAACCGGGTCCTGGGCGAGCTGGGGCTGGCCCTCTCCGAGGAGGAGAACCAGCAAATCCTAGGCACTACCGTGGGGCACTCCTGGCGCTGGATAATGGAGCGCTTCCACCTGACAGGTTCCCTGGAGGAGTGGCTGGCCCGCTATGACCGCGCAGTGGTGGAGGTCTTGCAGGCCAAGATCGAGCCCAGCCCCGGCCTGTACGCCCTGCTGGCCCTGCTCCAGGCCCGCGGGCTGCCCCTGGGACTCGCCTCCTCATCCCAGGCCAACTGGGTAAGGGCGATCCTCCAAAAACTCGGCCTGGAAGGACGGTTCCAGACGGTTATCTCCGGGGAGATGGTGGGCCAGGGGAAGCCGGCCCCGGACTGCTATCTCCTGGCCGCTCAGGGCCTGGGGGTGGAGCCCAGCCGCTGCCTGGCCATCGAGGACACGCCGGTGGGGATCAGCGCGGCCCGGGCCGCAGGCATGCTGGTGGTGGCTGTCGTCACCCCCTTGACGGCGGGACTGGACCTCTCCCAGGCGCACCATGTAGTCCCTTCCTTGGAGCGCTTCGACCCCGCCTGGCTGGGCGCCAGAGAGCCCCTCTGAGGCTCCCAGTAGCTTTGCACCAAAAGGGTATCCTGTGGGGGTCAAAGGAGGTGTTTCCCTTCCTCCCTTACCCCTTCCTCGGCACGCCCCTTGACGGCCCCGCCGGCGTTGGAGTACGCTGGGGAAGAAAGTTGACTCTCGGAGTCAACATTGGGGGAGGTGCGCATGCCGGTACTGGAAAAAACTCCGATAGTACCCAAGAAACCCGGGGCTGTGGTCATCGATGTCGACAAGTGCAAGGGCTGCGAGCTTTGCGTTTACTACTGCCCTCAAGACACTCTCGCGATGTCAAAGTACGTGAATAAAAGGGGCAACCCCGTGGCCATCGTGGTGCGCGACAACTGCACGGCCTGCATGGAGTGCGCGCGGGTCTGCCCGGACATCTGCATAGCCGTTTACCGGTAGACGGCCGGCAGACGGAGGGGGAAAGGAGGGGCCGATGCCCGAGAAGCTTTTCATGCGGGCCACCCACGCCCTGACCGAGGCGGCTTTGCGCAGTGGCTGCAAGTTCTACCTCGGCTATCCGATCACGCCTATCACCGAGGCGGGTGAGTACTGGTCGGAGCACGCCGAGGAGCACGGCGCCTCGCCTTTCATGGTGGAGAGCGAGCTTGAGGCGGGCGCCATGCTGCTGGGCACCTCCGCCTCGGGCGCCCGCACCATGTTCGGCGGCAACGGCGCCTCCATGAGCCTCATCGCTGAGTCTCTCTCCACCATGGCCGGGATGGAGCTGCCCATGGTGCTGGCTGACTTCCCTCGGGGGGACGGGGGCGCCGGCTCCCTCACCATGGGGCAGGGCGACTATTTTCAGGTTACCAAGGCCATAGCCCAGGGCGACTTCCATCTTGTCACCCTCTCTCCCCATACCGTGCAAGAGTGCGTGGACCTGACCTTCGATGCCTTCTGGCTGGCGGACAAGTTCCGGGTCCCGGTGGTCATCATGGGCGATTGGATCCTGGGCATGTCCATGGAGGCGGTGGCCTTCCCCGACCGGGACCCCTTTGAGGGACTGGAGCCCAAGACCTGGGCCCTGGACGGCGATATGAGCCGGCCCAAGCGCCACGTGACTGGGGGCTCCACCGGTGGCATGGTCACCTCCGTCAACGTGGGCGACGTGGGCAAGGAGACGGGCGACAAGCGCGCCCCCGTGGGGCCGGGCGAGCGCAGCGTCCGCTGGAGGTACGATAAGTACAGCCGGATCCCACGGCGCTGGGACGCCCTCTTTTGCGACGACGCCGAGGTGGTGGTCGCGTCCTGGGGATCGCTGGCGCGCATCGTCAAGACGGTGGTGTACAAGCTGCGGCGCGAGGGGTTAAAGGTGGGCCACTTCCGGCCCATCACCCTCTACCCCTATCCCTACGAGGCCTTGGGGGAGGCCACCAAGAAGGCGCGTGAGGTGCTGGTCCTCGAATGCAACACCGGCATGATGTTGGAAGACGTGAAGCTGGGGCTCAACGGCCGGCTGCCGGTCGAGTTCTACGGGCGTCCGGGTGGGGTGTGTCCCACCATGGCTGAGATCGAATACGAGATACGGCAAGCGTATCAAAAGAAGAAGGTGGCGGCATGAGTAACGAAGCCCTCGCCGAGATCAAGCACGATGTCGCTGGGCGCAAGGCGGTCTTCGAAAGGACAGTGCCCTTTGTTCAGCGGGCGACGCCTTGGTGCATGGGCTGCGGGTACGGGGCCTTGGCCCGGGCGGTGATAGAGGAGATAGAGGCGCTGAAGCCCAAGAAGATGATCGCCACCATAGACACGGCCTGTCTGGAGTTTATAGAGGCGCACCTGCCCTGCGACAACGTCCACGCCGGCCACGGGCGCGCCGTGTCGGTGGCGCGGGCGGTCAAGAAGGTGCACCCTGATGCCCTGGTGGTGGCCTTCCAAGGCGATGGTGGCATGCTGAACGAGGGGCTGAACGAAGTGATGCACGCCGCGGCGGCCGGTGAGAGTATCTGCGTCATCATGGGCAACAACGGTGTCCTGGGCGACACCGGCGGCCAGTTCACGGTGGCCGCCGAGCCCGGGCTGGTAACCTCCTCCTCGCCCCTGGGGAAGAACCCCAAGCACCAGGGTATGCCAATCAAGATCGCCGATATCCTGGCCACCTTTCCCACGGCGGCCTACGTGGCCCGGGGCTCCACTCATGACCCGGCCTACGCCTACCGGCTCCAGAAGATGATCCGCAAGGCCTTCCAGGCCGCCAACGAGAACGCCGGCTTCGTCCTGGTGGACGCTGTCACTACCTGCCCCACCGGGTGGGGGATGACCTCGGTGGAGGCGGTACGCTACGCCGAGCACCGCATCGAGGGCTACTACCCCGTGGGGGTGCTCAAGGACTGGGAGCACGGCGAGAAGGTGGAGATGCCGTCCTTCATCTCCAGCACCCAGAGGGTCGAAGGCATGAAGACCGTGCCTCAGCCCACCCATTAGACCAGCGGACCATAGAGGAGGTCGAGGTATGGAGCAGGAGATCATGCTCTCTGGCGTCGGCGGCCAGGGCATCCAGGTCAATGGCCAGCTCCTGGGTCATGCGGCCGCCAAAGAGAACAAGGACGCCCTCTACTACGCTCTGTTCGGGGGCGCTCAGCGGGGCGGCGTCTCGGATTGCATCGTCATCATCTCCGACTCCGGTATCACCGCTGCCCCGCTCACCCTGCAGCCCATCTCAGCGGCGCTCTGCATGCACCCCAACTCCATGCGCAAGTTCGAGGAGTGGGTGCGGCCCGGAGGGTTCATGGTGGTGGATGGCTCGATCACGGAGACACAGATGGTCTACCAGGGGGAGGGTGGCCAGGTGGACAAGCGTGCGAAGAACCCCCTGGGCGTCGAGCGCACCGATATCGGCCTGATGAGCCTGCCCTTCAGCAAGATCGCTTACGAGGAGCTGGGCAACCAGTTGGTGGCCACCCTGGTCGCCGTGGGGGCTTTCCTGGAGGTTTCCAAGGTACTGAAGCTGGAGTCGGCGAAGGAGGCCCTGAAACTGGCCATTCGCCCGGGGCGGCACAAATTCTTGGCTATCAGCGAGAAAGCCCTGGAGCGCGGCGCCGCCGCCGTCCGCAAGGGCGAGGTCCAGTGGCACAACCAGAAGGCGATCACCCTCTGGAAGATGCCCCAGACGGCCCGGGCGTAAGGTAACGAGGTCAGGGCAAAGGGTCGTTCCTCCGGGAGCGACCCTTTAGTGTGAGTCGCGGGTCGAACCCCTGCAGGGGGGCCACGCCCTCTGGGAAAGGCGGTGGGGTCCGTGGCAGCGACAGGGGCCAGTGGGCCTGTCATCACCTCCCTGGACGAGCTGGTGGAGGCCTTCTGCCACCACTTCGAGTACGACCAGCAGGGGCGCGCTAGCTTCATCTCCGGCCGCGAGCCAGAGATGGCGATGCGGAGCTGGTACCTGGACTTCCTGCACCTGGAGGTTACGGGGCCCAATTCCTACGCCTGGGTCTGCCCCGGCTGCCGCCAGCCTCGCGCCGCGCAGCACGCCAGCCTATACACCCTGCGTTACGACTTCGACTTCTGGCAGCTCTGCCCTCAGTGCGCCCGGCCCGCCGATTAGCAGTCGAACGCGGTGTCTCACCTTGCGGAAGCAGGGTGTGCACTTAGTGCGGACTGACGTGTGAGCCACTGGCGCAGGACAAAATAGAAGTCGTCGCGAACGGCCTTTTCAAGCCACGGATAGTGTCCGCAGCGCTCCCATTCGCGGTACTCCAGTTGTGGGAGATAGGGCCGGAGGCTCTGCTGGATCATCCCTCCCGGGTGGGGATCGACCGCTCCGTGCAACATGATGACAGGAACAGCGATCGCCGCAAAAGCCGCGGGGTAGATGCCTTCCTCCTGCAACCTCACCATATCGTCCCAGGACTCTCGGTTGGAACGTGCGTCGGGCGGTTGGTCCCCCAGGTCAGTTGGGAGGAGATCATAGGAGGAAAGCTTCAGGATGAGGCGGGCCCTGAATCTGAGCCTCTCGTTAGGATCAGAGTATTGCTCTGGCAAGCGCGTCATTTGTTGTCGAAGGTCGTCGTCCATTCTCTGGTCAAGAATGCTGTCATGGCGAGCGCGTGCCGTGGTATCGAAGGTGCCGCAGCCGATGAGGACAAGCGCGGCTACGTGGCCGGGGTGCGCTGCGGCGTAGGCAAGGGCAAGCATCGCGCCCCAGGAGTGGCCGACAAGGGCTGGCGGCGCTTCCCCGCACTGCGCCTCAATCAATTCGTGCAAGTCTGCGACATGGCGGGCGACTGTGAGAGGCTCGCCGCCGCTGCCGCGCTGCAAAGGCTCAAAGATGCGGAACAGGTCGGACAGTTCGCGCGCC
>Ga0082335_1006261_pt1 | contig 15518 bp, 10 predicted proteins | sample Subgrocontami58m_FD_72375 | JGI IMG/M metagenome (GOLD analysis project Ga0082335, IMG submission 72375) | Subsurface groundwater microbial communities from S. Glens Falls, New York, USA - GMW37 contaminated, 5.8 m (SPADES assembly) (version 2) ...
GCGCTTCGGCGCGGAGCCCCCGAAACAGTTCCTTCGTCTCCTCGGCAAGCCTGTCATCCGCCATGCCGCCGAGGCGTTGGCCAATCATGCGTCGTTGATTCAACCCGTGGGCGAAGCTACTCCGATCGCCGACGCGTTGGACGGTCTGGTGCATCTGCCGACCGTACACGGTGGCGCCACACGCCAGGACAGCGTGCGCGCCGGCCTCGACGCCCTCCTGCCCCACGCGCCCGACATCGTCCTTGTCCACGATGCCGCTCGCCCGCACATCCCTGCCGGCACCATCGAGGCGCTGCTGGCAGCTCTTGAGCACAGGCCGGGAGCGATTCCCGCGGCACCGGTCGCCGACACGCTGAAGCGCGTTGCCGGCGGCGTCATCACCGAAACCGTGCCCCGCGATGGGCTGTTCCGCGCCCAGACGCCGCAAGCGTTCCGCTTCGCGGTCTTGCTCGCCGCTCACCGGTCGGGTTTCATCGGAGCCACCGACGATGCCTCCTTGCTGGAAGCGGCGGGGGAGCCGGTGGGGATCGTCCCCGGCTCGGACGACAACATCAAGCTGACCTACCCCGACGACCTTGTCCGGCTGGAGCGCGCCATGTCCTCTGCCATGTCCCCTGCCATGTCCCCTGCCATGTCCCCTGCCATGTCCCCTGGCCTGATCCCACGCGTCGGCACCGGGTTCGATGTCCATGTGCTTACCGCCGACCGCAAGCTGTTCCTGTGCGGCGTCGAAGTGCCGCACGACAAGGGGCTGGCGGGACACTCGGACGCCGATGTCGGTATCCACGCCCTGTGCGATGCCATCTACGGCGCGCTGGCCGAGGGCGATATCGGCCGGCATTTCCCACCCAGCCAGGCCGAGTGGAAGGATGTCGACAGCGCCCGCTTCCTGGCCCATGCCGCAGCCCGGATCACCGCCCGCGGCGGCCGGCTGGCCAATGCCGACGTGACCCTGATCTGCGAGCGACCCAAGATCGCGCCACACGCCGCCAGCATGATGGCCCGTCTGGCCGCCATCATGGGCGTGGCGCCCGGCCTGATTTCGGTCAAGGCGACGACGACCGAACGGCTGGGGTTCACCGGCCGCGGAGAGGGTATCGCCGCCCAGGCCGTGGCCACGGTGCTGCTGCCGGCATGAGATGACCCATGACTCGGTCAACCCCTCATGTCGGATGCTCACCTCAGATGGCTAGGCAACGGGCGCTTTACGGCGGAGCGAGGGGGCGGGCGACGCTCGCTCGGACACGCCCTCGTAGGCGACCCCATGAACAGCTCGACAAACGCCCCCAATGGACACACGTCATTCGCATCCCCATGTGATTGGCCGTTGAACCAGAGACCAGGGATACCGGCCCCATGACCTTACGCCATTGGCATGCCGCACTGTTCGGACTCGTCCTGCTGACCGGTTGCGCGGACACCGGGCCCCCATCGGCCGTGCCGCCACTCCAACCAGAGGCAATCCCGAAGCCACCGGTCTCGGGAGAGGTGTTGAACTGGCGGCCGGGGCATTGGAATTGGACTGGCTCCGGTTACACCTGGACCCCGGGCCAATATGTGCAGGCTGCCGGACATGGACCGAACTGGATGCCTGGCCATTGGACCCGGTATGGCGCCGGATGGACCTGGATTCCGGCCCATTGGACTGACTGACGGCGAATCGGGCCACTCATCCGCCCCCCGGGGTATCGTTCTGGCCGACCGCCGATCACCGCCAATAACCAAGATTCCGCGACTGCCGCCTTGCGGCATGGGGGCGCCGGTGTTAGTGCCCGCCACCTTTGCAGGGGTATACGCATGGCGTCGACGTTCGAAACCGTGGCGGGGATTATCGCCGATACCAGCGATATCGGGCGTGATACGATCACGCCGGATAGCCACGCGATCAATGACCTGGGGATCGACAGCCTGGACTTCCTCGACGTGGCCTTCGCCATCGACAAGGCGTTCGGGATCAAGATGCCACTGGAGCAGTGGACGGCCGAAGTGAACGACGGGAAAGTCTCGTCGGACGAGTATTTCGTGATCAAGAATCTCTGCGCCAATATCGATAAGCTGGTCGCGGCCAAGGCCGCCTGAGGGCATTGGGCGCCCGACATGCGTCTCGAATATTTCCAGATGATCGACCGGATCACCCTGCTTGATCCGGACGCGCGACTGGCGCGCGCCGACTGCCAGGTCCCTGATGAGAGCCCGGTGTTCGAGGGACATTTCCCCGGCCATCCGCTGCTGCCCGGCGTCCTGATGATCGAAACCATGGCTCAGATCGGCGGCTGGCTGGTGCTGGCCACCTTGCGCTTCACCGCGATGCCGTTCCTGGTCCAGGTGAAGGAAGCCAAGATGCGGACCTTCGTCGTGCCCGGCCAGAAATTGGAAGCCGAGGCCCGCTTGGTCCATGACGGATCCGGCTATGCCGTGGTGGAGGCGTCCATCGTCTCCCAGGGCAAGAAGGCCGCGGAAGCCGAAATCCGCTATCGCGTTGTGCCATTCCCGAACGAGACATTGCGGACGACAATGCTGGAAACGGCGCGCCGGATCGGGGTGCCGGAGGAATTTTTCCATGCCGCATGACCGCGACACGCTGATCACCGGAATCGGCCTGATCTCCTGCCTGGGAGAAGGCCTGGACGCCCATTGGACGGCGCTCAACAATCCATCCGGTTTTGTGCCCGTGGTGGACGACACGACGTTCCCGCCGTTCCTGGTGCATCCGATGACGGTGCTGGAACTGGATAAACAAATCCCCAAGCGCGGTGACCAGCGGCAGATGGAGGCATGGCAGCGGATCGGCACCTATGCCGCCGGGCTGGCTTTGGACTCCGCCGGCATCAAGGGCGACAAGGATCTGCTCGCCCAGATGGACATGATCGTCGCGGCCGGCGGCGGGGAGCGTGATTACGCGGTGGACGCAGCCATCCTGTCCGGGCTGCCCAAGGCGGAAAACCCGGGCGCCTACCTGAATGAGCACCTGCTAAGCGATCTCCGTCCGACCCTGTTCCTGGCGCAATTGTCCAATCTGCTCGCCGGGAACATATCGCTGGTTCACGGTGTTACGGGATCGTCCCGGACCTTCATGGGAGAAGAGGCGGCAGGCACCGACGGCGTGCGGATCGCCTGCCAGCGGATTCGCGCCGGCCAGGGAGACATCGCCCTGGTGGGCGGCTCATACAACGCGCAGCGACCGGACATCCTGCTTGAGTATGAAATGGGCAGGGTGTTGTGGAACCATCCATTTGCCGGAGTCTGGGCGCGTCAAGCCGAAGGTGGCGGGATGGTGCTGGGATCCCTCGGCTGCTTCCTGGTCATCGAAAGCCGATCCCATGCGCAAGCGCGCGGAGCCGCCGTCTTGGGACGGATTGGGGAGGTGGTGACCGATCGTTGCCATCGCCGCCCTGGGGAAGCGACCGCCAATGCCCGAAAGCAGCTTGCCATTGTGGCCCCAGCGCTGGATCGGGATGGGTCGGCGGTAATTTCAGGCGCGTCAGGCGTGCCAGCGCCGACCGTTGAGGAACAGGGTTTCCTCGCTGAACTGGGGCTGCCCGTGCGGGCGACCGGGACGGCACTCGGTCACGGGATGGAACCGTCATTTCCGGCCAATCTGGCCCTCGCGACGGTTTGCTTGCGGCATGGGCGATTGTTTGCCCCGCTTGAGGCGGCGGAGGCCGCGATGGACTCGCCGCTGCGGCAGGTTCTGGTAACATCCTGGGGACAGTGGCGGGGCGAGGCAATGGCGACGGTGACGGCCGCTTAGAGCATGATCACGCTGAGCGGAACGTAACAGCGCGTGAATCATGCGATAAAACAAGCGGCTAGAGCGGTTTGCCGTTTCCAGTCAGGGTGAAACCGCTCTAGTCACCCGGGTCTTCCCGGAGCACCCGACCTCGTCAGGTCGTCGCCGGCCGACCATCCACGGTTTTGGCGGCGACAGCCGGACGAAGCCGCGGATAGCCTGCCTGTGTAAGCCGCGGTGGGGATGGACCCTGCGCTGTGTCAGGGTTTGCACGGCTGATAGGAATGTCCTGCCCCTGCAGGCCATGTGGAGTCGAAATGGGACAGGATACGGATCACCTGGGCAGACCAATCGTCGTCGTGACGGGTATGGGCGTGCTGACGTCCCTGGGTCAGGGCAAGGATGATAACTGGCGCGCGCTGACCGCGGGGCGATCCGGCCTGAAGCGGATCACTCGCTTCCCGATCGACGGCATGCGCACCACCGTCGCGGGCACCGTCGACTTCATCGCACTGGACGCGGTCTCCGCCCCCGCCCTGTCGGAGCGACTGGCCGAGTTGGTGGTCGAGGAAGCGATTGCGGAGGCCGGCATTGGCCATAAGGGGGACTTCCCCGGCCCGCTGTTCCTGGCCCTGCCGCCAGTGGAGATGGAATGGCCGCAGCGTCTGGCCCTGGCCGCCGCGTCGGGCGCCAACGACCAGGTTGGATACGATGACCTGTACCGCGCGGCCGGCTCCGGCAAGTTCACGCGTCTCTATGAGCGGTTCCTGTTCGGCTCGGTCGGCGAGAACCTGGCCGAACGATTTGGGACGAAGGGATCGCCGATTGCGACGTCGACCGCCTGTGCCTCCGGCGGAACGGCGATCCAGCTTGGGGTCGAGGCGATCCGCCGCGGAGAGACCGGGGCGGCGCTGGTGTTGGGAACCGATGCCTCGGTCAATCCGGAAAGCCTGATCCGGTTCTCGCTGCTGTCGGCACTGTCCACCCGCAATGATCCACCGTCCTCCGCCGCCCGCCCGTTCAGCAAGGACCGGGATGGCTTCGTGATGGCCGAGGGCGCCGGCGCGCTCGTCATCGAAAGCCTGGCGCATGCGCGGGCGCGGGGTGCGAAAGTGCTGGGCGTCGTGGAAGGATGCGGCGAGGCGGCGGACGGGTTCCATCGGACCCGGTCCTCGCCGGATGGCAAGCCGATCATCGCCTGCATGCGCCACGCTTTGGCCGATGCCGGGTTGTCGCCGGACCAAATTGGCTACATCAACGCCCACGGCACCGGGACGCCCGAGAACGACAAGATGGAATGGGTCGGCGTTTCGGCGGTGTTCGGGGAGCGGGCGGCCGCCATACCGATCTCCTCGAACAAGTCGATGATCGGCCACACCTTGACCGCTGCCGGCGCAGTGGAGGCGATCTTCACTCTGCTGACGTTGCAAACCGGGATCTTGCCGCCGACGATCAACTACGACATTCCGGACCCGGCCTTGCCGGTGGATTGCGTGCCTAATGTCGCGCGCGCCGTCCAGGTCCGGCACGCGATATCCAACTCCTTTGGCTTCGGCGGGCAGAATGTCTGCCTGGTCCTGGGGGCGGCATGACGGGTCGCGCCCTGGTCATTGGCGGGCGTCGAGGGATTGGGGCGGCGGTCGTCCGGGCGATGGTCGAGCGAGGATTTGCCGTCTCCTACACATATCGGACTGATGCCGGGGACCCGCCGGAGGGGGTTTCCACCATACCGCTTGACCTGTCAGACCGGGCAGCGGTGGACGCGTTCGCGGCCGCGCAGGAGGACGCCCCGGCGTGGGACGCGCTGATCCAGGTGGGGGGCACGACCTATGACGCCCTGGCCGCGATGATGGATCAGCACGCTGCCGAACAGGCGATGCAGGTGAATTTCTTCTCGTTCGTGCGGATCGCGCGGGCGGTCGTCAGGCCGATGATGCGGGCTCGAACCGGGCGGATCGTGGCCATCGGGTCGGTCATCGGTCAGGTCGCCAGCCAGGGGAACGCGGCCTACGGCGCCACCAAGGCCGCCCTGCTGGCCTATGTCCGCACGTTGGCGATCGAGAGCGCCCGTCGCGGGGTGACGGTGAACTACGTGGCGCCCGGATTCGTCGATACCGAGATGATGGCGCCCTTCGCCGCCTATCGGAAAGCGACCGAGGGCCGGGTTCCGGCGGGTCGTTTCGCCAATCCGGAGGAGATCGCCGCCGTGGCCGCGTTCCTGGCGTCACCCGAGGCCAGCTATGTGAACGGGGCCTATATCCCGGTGGATGGCGGCCTGACCGCCTCGGCAGGGATCCCCCGGAGCTGAAAGCGGAGATCCCCCGAAGCTGAAACCCGTATTGACCGGGCCGGGGGTACGGACTACCGGCCGGTAGCTCTATCGATGGGACCATTCCGGTGTCGGCATTCACCTTTCCGCCTCCCCCGCCCTCTCCGGCCGCCGAGGCTCTGCGCGCCGAAGTCCGCGACTTCCTCAGGACCGCCCTGAAGGACCGCAAGCCTGTCCAGAAGGCGGAATCCTGGACCGGCCATGACGCTGAATTCAGTCGGGAGGTCGGGCGGCGCGGCTGGCTTGGTATGACGCTTCCCAAGGAATATGGCGGACATGGCCGGACCGCTTTGGAACGCTACGTGGTGCTGGAGGAAATGCTGGCGGCCGGCGCTCCGGTCGGCCTGCACTGGATCGGCGACCGGCAATCCGCCCCCCTGATCCTGCGCGTCGGCACCGAGGAACAGCGCCAGACCATCCTACCGAAAGTGGCCGCGGGCGAGGCCTTCTTCTGCATTGGAATGAGCGAACCCGACACCGGATCGGATCTGGCGTCGGTCCGCACGCGCGCCACCAAGGTCCAGGGCGGCTATCTGGTCAACGGCACCAAGGTCTGGACCAGTTTTGCCCATCTGTCCCACTACATGGTCCTGTTCTGCCGGACCGGCCAAGGCGCGCAGTCGCTGGAAGACCGGCATGGTGGGGTCAGCCAGTTTCTGGTCGACCTGAAGAACACCCCGGGCATCACCATCCGCCCGGTCCATGCCCTGACGGGGGAACATCATTTCAATGAGGTCGTGTTCCAGGACGCGTTCCTGCCGGACACGGCTTTGCTGGGCAAGGAAGGCGACGGCTGGCATCAGGTGACCAGCGAGCTCGCTTTGGAACGCAGCGGACCGGAGCGGTTCCTGTCCTCCTTTTGGCTGTTCGTCGAGCTGGTCCGCGCCCTGGGCACCGAACCGACCGATGCCGGCGCCGTCGCAATTGGGCGCCTGACCGGCCATTTCATGACGTTGCGCCGCCTGTCACGCTCGGTCGCCGGCATGCTGCAGAATGGTGAGAACCCGGCCTTGCAGGCGGCCATGGTCAAGGATCTCGGCGCCTTGCTGGAGCAGGAACTTCCCGAAATCGCTCGCCAATTGGTGGAGGCCGAACCGGACGCCAAATCCAGCCGTGATTTTTCCGCCGTGCTGGCCCACACGATGATGCACGCGCCCTCCTTTTCGCTGCGCGGCGGCACGCGGGAAATCCTGCGCGGGATCATCGCCCGCGGGCTGGGCCTGCGCTAGAGCGGGCTCACTCCGACCTGAACAACGGCTCTACTGTTCTGTTTGATCACATGATTCTGGCCAGCACGCGCCGCTCGGCTTGATCACGCTCTAACCCGATAAGGAAACAATCACCATGACCGACAAGGTGCTGTACCAGCAGGACGGCCCGATCGTCACGATCACCCTGAACGATCCCGGCATGCGCAACCCCATCTCAGAACGGGACATGGTGGAAGGCATCGTCGACGCGATCGACCGCCTGAACGCTGATACCTCGGTCCGCGTGGCGATCCTGACCGGAGCGGGCAGCGCATTCTCCTCTGGCGGCGATCTACGCAAGATGCGTGACGATTTCGGTGTCCGGGCGGAAAAACCCACCTTGACCACCCGCTACTACCGCTACGGTATCCAGTTGATCCCGCTGGCATTTGAGAAACTGGACGTCCCCATCATCGCCGCGGTGAACGGGCCGGCGATTGGCGCGGGGCTCGATCTGGCCTGCATGTGCGACATGCGCATCGCCGCCGAAAGCGCCCGTTTCGCGGAAAGCTTCGTCAAGGTCGGCATTGTCCCAGGAGACGGTGGGGCGTGGCTGCTGCCGCGCGTCGTCGGCTTCTCCAAAGCCTGCGAGATGGTGTTTACCGGCGACATGCTGAACGCGGCCGAGGCCCTGGCCTGCGGTCTGGTGTCCCGCGTCGTCCCGGATGCCGAACTGCTGGATGCCGCCCGTGCGCTGGCGGGCCGCATCGCCGTCAACCCGCCGACTGCCGTGCGCATGGCCAAGCGCCTGGTGATGGAGGGCCGCCACACCCGCCTGGACACGCTGCTGGAAATGTCCGCCGCCATGCAGGCCCTGGTCCACTCCACGGCCGATCACCGGGAAGCGGTCAGTTCCTTCCTGGAAAAGCGCGCGCCCCACTTCAAAGGGGATTGATATACCCGATCGCGGGAGGAGTCTGGTCGCCAAAATCTGCAACCAGTTGATAATAAATGGCGAAAAATGGCCTGGACACCAGATTCCTACCGCGGGCGCGCATACCAGCCGACGCTATCGTCGGCTGGTATGCGCGTTGGTGTGGCGGCCACGCGCAAAATCAAAGGGATACGAGCCAGCCGACCGTCTCTTGATGAGGCAATGGTTCGGCCGGTTTAGATAAGCACAGCGTGCACCGGAAGGGCGCTTACCGCCCCTCCCCCACGAACCCATTCGTCAAAGTCGCCAGCCGGTTCAGGGCGGCCTGGGGCAGCGGGCCCTTCAGCACAGCGGCAAGGCCAGCCTCGAACTCGTCCGGGGTCGCCATGCCGACCAGGATGGTACCCATCGCCGGATGGGAAATCGCGAACCTGGTCGCGGCTTCGGGAAGCGAGCCGACAAAGCCCTCGGTGACCAGCGGCATCAGCCGGCGAGCACGTTCCAGGTCGGTGTCGTATTTCAGCGCGGAGCCGATCGGGTCCGGCGGCGGGCTGGCGATGGGGTGGCGTTCGGTGGTACCGGTCAATGCGCCTCCGGCCAGCACGCGGATGCCAACGACGCCGACACCGGCTTTCTGGGTATGGTCGAACAGCCTGCCGTAATCCTGCGCCGGATACCCCGCCGGTAGTGGCTGGGCGGCCGATGGGTTCAACATGTTGTAGCTGACCTGGGCGCTGTCGAAGACATTCGCGTCCACCACCTGGTGCAGGGCCGCGGTCTCACCCACGGCGGTTATGCCCAGGAACCTTGTCTTGCCCGCCTTTTGCAGCTTCTGGAAGGCCGGCACCACCTGCTCCAGCACTTGTTGGGCGCTCAGCGTATCGCCGCCGCCATTCACCGTGATGGCATTGTGCAGGTGGAAAATATCCACGTGGTCCATGCCGAGGCGCTTGAGGCTGCCGTCCAGGGATTTTGTGGCCGCTTCTTCGATCCGGTTGAAATCACTGGCGGGAAGCCGGACCTTGGTGCCCACGAAGGCATTGGCCGGCTTCAGTTTGGCCCAGACTGCGCCAAGATTGGTCTCCGACGCTCCATGGCCGTATTGGACCGCGGTGTCGAAATAGTTGATCCCGACCTCCAGCGCCCGCGCCACCGCGCGTTCCTGGTCCTGCGGCGCCCCGCGCACCATCAACCCGCCAACCGCCCCGCAGCCAAACCCAAGGATCGAGATCGGCATTCCCGTCCGGCCGAATATGCGTGTTTCCATGGTCCTGGCTCTCCCCATTCGCGGTTTCGGCCGATATAGCGCGCCGACGGCCCCCGGGCCATGGGTCTATCGGTCGTAAAGTCCCGCGGCGGATGCCCGCATCTTGCACAGGGCCACCAGCAGATCGAGCGTCGGCGTCTGCACGCCCGCCATCCGAGCCAGAGTGAGGGGCGCGTCGAACATCCCATCCACCTCCATCCGCCGCCCCAGCTCCAGATCCTGCAAAATGCTCGGCTTGTGATCCATGGACGACTGGCTGGTCACCCGCGCCTCATGGTTCGTCGTGGGCGCCGCACCCAGCGCCTGGGCGATCGAGGCGGCTTCGCCCATAGCGAGGAGAGCGGCGGCGCGCAGGGCCGGCTCCGTGTAGTTGGTCTTCGGCGCGCAGCCGGTCAGCACCGCCAAAGTCCCTCCGGCGAGGTTGCTGATCAGCTTGTTCCAGATTTCCGTGCGGATGGCGGTGGTTGCTTCCCCGCTGATGCCGCCCTTGGTGATCAGATCGGTCAGCACACGGACGCGGTCGCTGGCGGTATCGTCGGGCTCGCCCAGGATGAAGCGGCTTTTCGGTTGCTCGACCTCGATGACGCCGGGGTCGGTGACGGCGCTGGCGGAATAGACCACCCCACCGATGGTTCGGTAGGGGCCGAGCACCTTGCGCAGTGCGTCGTTTGGGTCGATCCGAGGCAGGGATTTGTCCCGGTGCGGGCCGGGCAAGTGGTTGAAATACCACCAGGGAATGCCGTTCATGACGAAGGCGACCGGCGTGTCGGCGCCCAGGAGAGGTCCGATGCCCGCCGCGACCTGGGGCAGCGCCGGGGCTTTGACGGTCACGAACACCGCATCCTGTGGGCCGAGCGTGGCCGGATTGTCGGTGGCGGTGACGCGGGCGTGGTGAATGCCGTCGACGGCGTGGACGGTCAGGCCATTTTGTTGGATCGCGGCCAAATGGGCGCCTCGGGCGATGACGGAGACATCGGCTCCGGCACGGTTCAGACGCATCGCGAGGTGGCCGCCAATCGCGCCGGCGCCGTAGACGGTGATTTTCATGTTTCCGTGCCCCGAGGAGGTTTGGGGTAGGGATTGGAGGGGGTGTTGGCCCCTGCGGTCAAGACGGGGTCGCGCAGGAGCCTGAACGGTTAGATTACGAGATTTCGTGCCAAGGAGACAAATGTGGCAAGTTACGGTGATATCTCACGTTAATATGCCACCCCAACAGTCTGATAATAAATAATATTAGATAGAACCCAAACATTAAACACTTGTGCCACCATTTGAAGTCGTCGTTGCAATTTACTGAATGCGTCAAAAGCACGCCGATTGCCTAATCAAGATGGTGGTTTTCTTACCATCAAGGATCAGAATCACCGCGCAAGTGGTTGAAATAGAGTCGCCCGCACAAAGCAGGGTTCCCGCCCGATCTGTTGCCAAATTGGACAGGTAGTCCGACGATGGTAAAAGCTAGGTTACCGTGACTTTCCTCCCGATTTCCTACTCATCACCCCACCGCAATGAACGGCCCGTGTCGAGGGCGGCACCGAGGAAGCAGATGATGCGCATTTTTGGACTCGATGGCGGGATCGCCTCCATCGGCTGGCAGTCCCGAACTGTCCGGGGCTCTGGGACATATCGCGCGGCGTCGGGGCTTCTGGTCGAACTCGAAACATGATTGTTGGGCCAATGTCGTCAACGAAACGTCCAAGATGCTGAAGGCCATCGCCGCGACCCGGAATCGGCTTGGGGAAGACCAGACGGTCGGTCTTATGTTCGACCGGTACCCTGACTACCAGGATCGGAAGCCCAACCGTGGTCAGAACTTCGATCGTTCCATGTTACGTGCCGCCCTCGCAGACGAAACCCGGCTACTGTCTGCCGCGTGAGGCGGCAAGCTCGTGGAGGTCAGCAGCAAATATGAAGCTGCCCGGAATGCGCTGATCGAAGTAGAGTCGAGGAGAGGCGCGGTACCACCGAGGCGACCCGTTTCCCCTCCCCGCTCATCAAACCGGACGTGCGGATTTCCCGCATCCTGCTTTCCGACTGGATTCACGACAGACCCACGATATGGCGTCCTTCCGTCGCAGATGGCGCAGTCTCGGCATACCCAGATCGCCGAATACCGCTTCGACCGTGCATCGCACAGCCGGGTTTTCGTCAGGTTCAAGGTCAGTCCAAGGCGCCCCATCACCCCATCCGTCCACGCTACGGGAGTCGCACAATTGACTGGATTTGTATTTGTACTCCAACAGTAAACCCCACTACCATTGTTTCCAACCGCGCCCATCCCGCCCGCATGGTTTTGGGACCGGGCGGTTTATAATAGTAGTTCCAGCCTCCGAGCCTCGCCGCGATCCAGGCCAACCAGGCAAGCGAATGGAGCGGATGAGGGTTTTTCTGGCGTCGGGTTTTCCCTCAAGGCGACCGGAATTTCCACGCTTGCAGGCCCCTGCGTCCGACTTGTCGGACTTGGCCGTGGTTGCTGCGGCGCGGGACTCGAGCAGGACCGCGGTTGTGCGATCGCTCGGAAAACCATGGTCCTGCCGCAGTTGCTCCGCGCATCGCGCCTCCAGCTCGGCGTTATCGATTTGATCGAAACCACGGCCCGGCCAAGCGCCTCGCGGATGGTTACTTCGTCGGCCGATGCTGCGAGGGCGGCGTTGTGCGGCTGCCGCATGTCCTTGAGCTTGCCAGTGTCGCCGCCGGCGACGTCCACAACGGCGAAGGCTGCGATCAGCGCCTTGACTTGCGTGGAATTGATCCGTGATGCCGGGTGGCGTTCCCTATGCCAAGCGCGGCCCGCGAGATAGACCGAACTTGCGTCGGCCGCTCATGACGAGCGGCGCCACACGGTCCGAGGTCCTGGTTCGTTCCGTCCCGTTCATAGCCTGAAGGTCACAGGTTCAAATCCTATCCCCGCAACCAGATCAATATAACGATGGCAATCTGATACACACCACCCCGGAACCGGTGGTCCGAGGCGTTTTGCGTCGCGTCCGAAAAACGCCCGCGTCCGCCTGGCTGTCATGCCGTGAAATCGGAGCCACGATCCTATCGTGCCCCGACCCAGCCCGTTATCACCGTGCGACCGCTCGGCTGGGGTATTTCTCCCCCCCCCCGGGCCAGCCGTCACCATGGCCTCGACACGACAGCAGGATTGCGCGAAATCCCGGCAGGTTCGGCCCCAGGCATGCCGAACCCACCAGTGCCGACCCCGTCAGTTCCGGTGCGCGTGGTACCAGCTATTGCGCAGTACCCGACCGGGCAGAGCCCCGGTATGCACGCCATCCTCCAGCAGCACCGAGCCGTTCACGATCGTGTAGTGAACCCCGATCGCTTCCTCCCGAATACGCCAGCCGCCGGCCGGGAAGTCTCGCACGACCGTTTCCTTGCCGGCGTTGACCGTCGCCGGGTCGAACACCACGATATCTGCTGCCATTCCCGGCCGCAGCAAGCCGCGATCATGCAGGCCGAACACTGACGCCGACTCGAACGTCAGTTTCCGCACCGCTTGTTCCAGGGTCAAGACCTTCCGCTGGCGCACCCACTCACCCAGCAGCCTGGTTGTGTAGCCGTAGCCGCCATGGAACTGCACATGCGCCCCACCGTCGCCCAGCCCGACAATGGCGTTGGGATAGGTGAGGATCTTCGTCATCGCCTCATCATCGATGTTGTTTTCGGCCTGCAGGAACCGGGTCTCCAGCTTTTCTTCCACCACCAGGTCCAGGAACGCATCAATGATCCGCTTGCCGGTCATCTGGGCGATCTCACCGATGCTCTTGAACTGGAATTCCTTGTTTTTCTCCAGCGCCGGCTCATTCACCCACATGTAGTCCCACCAGGTCTTGGAGAACCCCATTGCATTGCCGATCGGCACCGAGCGTTCCACCGCCTCGGCGTGCAGTTTGTCGCGCACGGCCGGGTCGGCATAGGCGCGCAGCTTCTCCTCGTCGGAGGAAATCAGGATTGGGTGCCAGACCGGCAGTCCACGGAAGACCTGGCAGTTCTTCATGGTGAAGTCCTGTGTCACCCGGTTCGGGCTGCACATCGGGTAGGCACGAATGCCCTTTGCGACGGTTTCGTCGACCCGTGCCATGTGCTGCTTCCACTTGTCGGGATTGCGCACGGTCTGGCTCAGGCTATTGTAGACGACAACGCGGCCGGTGGCCTCGGCCAGGCGGGCCATCATGCCGTCCTTCAGTTCCTGGTCGACGCCACCGCCGACCTGGATCGTGCCAGTGGACAGTTCGCGCAGCACGTCACCGAGGGCGAAGATTTCCTCGTCGGACGCCCAGAGCGCGGGGATCGGCACGCCTTGCGGGTCGAAATGCCCCTTCTGCCGGGACAGGGACAGGCCGAGCGCACCGGCGGTTAGGCCTTCGCGGACGACGTCCTGCATGGCTTTGATTTCGTCTTGTGTCGCGGCGCGCTGTTGGCACTCGTCGCCCATGACGTAATAGCGCAGCGGTGTGTGGCCGATCAGTGTGCCGGTGTTCACGCCGAGGCGTTTGTCCAGCTTGTCCATGTATTGCGGTATCGTTTCCCAGTCGACATCGATGGTGGACAGCACCTCCATCGGGATTGCCTCGACATAGGACAGGAATTCGGCTGTCCGAGACGCGGCCTTTGCCCCGGGCCGCACCGGCGCAAGCGCCAGGGAGCAGTTGCCGAAGATCACCGTCGTCGCCCCGTGCTGGGGAGAGAAGGTGCAGAGCGGGTCCCACGTCACTTGCCCGTCATAATGGGCATGGTTGTCGATGAAGCCAGGCGCGATGGCGCGTCCGTCAGCGTTCACCGTCTTTGTCGCGGGGCCGCTGAGATTGCCGATTTCGACGATCTTGCCGTCTTTGACGCCGACATCGCCATGGAAGGCCGGCATGCCGGAACCATCGACGATGAGGCCATTTTGTACCAACAGATCATATGCCATTTGGTCGCCCTCCCGCTGGGTGGGTCGCTTGCCTGGGACCCTGCCGCCAGCCGGTTGGGATTTTGGCATGAGGGGGTGGGGTAGGCAAATCGGGGCTTTGGCCCGGAACCCACCAGGGCTCTGCCCTGGACCCGCCAAAGGCGCGGCCTTTGGAATGCGATCCTTTTGGTGCGTTTGAGGATACAGTCCTACATGGACGCTGACAGGTCCGCGTAGGGCCGTATCCTCAAACGCACGAACGTTCCGGTTCCAAGGCCCGTCGGCCTTGGCGGGGATCCAAGGGGCAAAACCCCTGGTATGGATCCTACCGGATTCGCACATCTGCGGAACGAATTGCCAGATGCCAACCGAACAGGATGTGGTCAACCTGGATGAGACCGTGATGCATGGTTTTTGGCCCAGGTGGTTTGTATCCGCGCGATGTGTAACCGGACCATCCTCCCAGTCGGGCGACGATCCAGGCGTACCAGGCGAGATGGCTGTCATCATGCGGGTTCTTGAGTTTCGCCGTGCGCCCTTCCAGCGTGGCGTTGAGTTGTCTCAGCGCCGTCATCTCGGCTGGAGCGACCGCGTCGGTGATCGGCTGGCCGGTGGTACCGTCGCGCGCCAGCACGAGTTGCATCGCGCGCACCGCCGCGATCAGCGCTACGACGGCCAGCTTGAGGAAGCCGCCGGCTTCTTCCATTTGCGAAGCCTCGATGTCCAGGCCGTGCGATTTCAGCGAACGGAACACCTGTTCGATGGTCCAGCGCATGCGATACCACGCGACGATCTGACACGCGTCTACGAACGTCGTGACCGAGTGTGTTGTCAGCAGGCGCCAGTGCAATGGCTCCACGCCCTGGGGTGGGTCGACCTCGCTCACATCGACGACCCAAAGTGCCACCGATCTGGCTTGCGCGCCGGCGCCGACGCCCACCGGACGCTTCAGTTCGATCGCGCCGGAGCGCACCGTCACCGTGGCCTGGCGCGCCTTCTGTTTGCCTTTTGGTGGCACCTCAATCGTCATGCGCCCGGCTTCAGGCAGGCCTGCGCAGTGTTCCGGCAGCAGATCGCCGGTTGCCGTGGCGCGAGGATGCGCCGAACGGCACAGCAAGTGCACATTGACGGGCCGGCGCGCGAACAGATCGTAGATGTCGCTCTCGCG
>Ga0082335_1006262_pt1 | contig 15517 bp, 16 predicted proteins | sample Subgrocontami58m_FD_72375 | JGI IMG/M metagenome (GOLD analysis project Ga0082335, IMG submission 72375) | Subsurface groundwater microbial communities from S. Glens Falls, New York, USA - GMW37 contaminated, 5.8 m (SPADES assembly) (version 2) ...
CTCATTGAAAGTCGGCCGGCTGCATGGGATGCGGTTTGAAACCCGCAGGCAGGCGATGGATGAGGTGATCGACTGGTTGACGTTTTACAATCACAGAAGGCTTCACTCGGCGCTGGGTTATATCAGCCCGATGCAGTTCGAGAATAACTGGACCGCGGCACAGTTGAAGAAAGCCGCATAATGGACCGGTTAAGAACTACGGAATTCAGGGGCAAGGTCAGACAGCTTGGGAAATAGGGAGGCACTTCATGATCATTGCACGTTGGCACATTGACGCCCGCTTCGGTCACAAGCAGAACGTAATCGACGCTGTTAAAACGTGGTCTCGGGACATCGCGAGCCAGATCGGCTGGAGTAACGACAAGGTTCGTATCGCTACGGGCTCGATTGGCGCCCTCGAATCCACCGTAGAAATTGATGTTCTGGTTCAGGATCTGACAGAACTCGACGCTTCGTGGAACAAGCTCGGCTCGATACCTGCTCACAAGGAATGGAGCAAGCAGATCGAGCCCTACATTGTCTCCGCTACACCTCGATGGGAGATTTTCCGGATTGTCGAGTGACTTTGCATTGATCGCTGTACGCTGCCCAACCACGACGTGCAGCCGACGCCCGTGAGCGGGCGCGGCTGAGCCGGACGTCCGGCATCTTCTACGGAGACTCAATGACCGGCGCTTACGTACATGGTTACGATCAGAGAGAAAATCTGCGGCTGCAAGATCAGGCGTCTACGCTCGTGGAACTATTGCATTCGGATACGACCTACCCGGAAGGAAGCAGCGTTTTGGAGGCTGGGTGCGGGGTCGGCGCGCAAACAGTCACCTTGGCATCCAATAGTCCGAGGGCGCTGATTACGTCCATTGATGTGTCTGAAGCATCGGTTGTCGAAGCCAGAAAGGCTGTTCATGCCGCAGCTATCAATAATGTGACGCTGCGGCAGGCGGACATCTTCCATTTACCGTTTCCGCCTGAGTCGTTCGATCATGTCTTCCTGTGCTTCGTCCTTGAGCATCTGGCCCGACCCGTTGAGGCGCTGAGAGCACTGAAATACGTCTTGAAGCCCGGTGGAACCATTACCGTGATTGAAGGCGATCATGGCTCCACCTTCTTCTATCCGGACAGCGATTATGCGCGCAGGGCTGTTCGTTGCCAGGTGGAATTGCAGGCAAGAGCAGGGGGGAATGCGTTGATAGGACGGGCGCTTTACCCCTTGCTAAGGGAAGCTGGTTTTGATGAGGTTCATGTCTCGCCGCGAATGGTCTACGTCGACTCCAGCAAGCCCGATCTGGTCGAGGGATTCACGAAGAAGACTTTTACTGCAATGATCGAGGGCATTCGGCAGTCCTCCCTTGAATCGGGGATCATGAGCGAAGCCGACTTCGACAAGGGCATAGCCGATTTGTACCGCACTGCAGAAGCGGACGGCGTTTTCTGCTACACTTTTTTTAAAGCAAGGGCAGTTAGCCATGCCCATGCCGAACAACGCGCTCCAGGGGCCGCGCCGCAGGCGGCGCGCCCCTGAGCTGGCAGGTTGAGGCTGTAGAAAAACCCTGATTTCTTGAAATTCACGCTCGCAAGCCATTGATCTGTAAGATAGCAAAAATGCGAAAACAACTTTTTCTACAGCCTCGTTGGGCGTCATAGAGTAATCACGCGGAGAGTTCATCATGCATGCAGAAGAGTTGCGGTCTGTCCAGGCTCCTCTGAAAGAGCGTTACCGAGAGTCCCCTGAAGCGGCCCTCATCACACTTCGCGCCCAAGGGCGTCTGGGTGAAGGTGTCAGCTGCAAGATCGAGACAGGCAAGGCACTGGTTATTGCCGGCTTGCATCCGGCCACCGGAGGAAGCGGACACAGCGCCTGCTCAGGCGACATGTTGCTGGAGGCGCTGGTGGCCTGCGCTGGGGTGACCCTGAACGCCGTTGCCACGGCACTTGGCATTGAGTTGCGAGACGCCTCGCTACAGGCGGAAGGTGATCTCGACTTCCGTGGAACTCTGGGACTGTCAAAGGAAGTGCCCGTCGGCTTTCAGAATATCCGGCTGCAGTTCACGCTCGACACCGATGCTTCGGAGGAGCAGCTTGCCACCCTCCTCCGCCTAACCGAGAGGTACTGCGTGGTCTACCAAACGTTGGCGCATCCACCCGTATTGGCAGTTACGCGCAAGTCCGCCACCGCCTGAGCGCCTTTGAACGTGACGCCCAACCCTTCCATCGAGCGGACAGCCACCGGCATGCCAGCGTCTGCCGTTCATGTCAAACGTTAGACCGCAGGGTCCGAATCGTATCGACTTGCCATATTAAATCGAGATAACCATGACAACTCTGGGATTCACCGTAACGCATGCACGAGACGCGACTTTCAAGCGAGGTCTTCGATCGTTCTTCGAGTACCGCGATCTCGGCATCAAGCAAGTGACCGACGGACGAGTTGTTGCCCACGTAATCCGCGCGGCGGCTGGTGCCAACTTCTCAGGTCAACCCCACCTTCACCAGACGAGCTTTCAACTCGTCTACATCCTGAAAGGCTGGATCGAGTTCGAATACGAAGGCCAGGGCATGGTGCGGCTCGAGGCTGGTTCGTGTGTACACCAACCGCCCAAGATTCGTCATCGAGAGATCGGACACAGCGACGACGTTGAATTGCTGGAGATAGTAATGCCGGCCGATTTCAAGACAGAAGAGGTCGCCTCTGTCGAAGGTTAAGCGTGTCAATGCGCCTGGTTGGCGCCTTTCGGCGTTCGCCGATGCGGCCTAACCCTTCTATTAAGACTTCCCTGTCAACCCCGCGATGTAAGCGGGGTTGACAGGGAAGTCTTAATAGACGGATTAGAGATTAGATCTAGGCTGACTATGGAGGCGAACTTGAACAACATTCTGGTGGGGCGCGCTGGATCAGCTGTGCAGGACGCACGCGAACCTGTTCGCAGATGCGCGAGCCACGCACTCATTCGTCGAATCCTCATTCTTGCCTCGGTGGGCGCCGTCATGTCTGTCATGCTCATTTCTCCGGCGCAAGCCGAGCCGCAGCAGCTAACCTTTCCGGTGAAGGTCGCAGAGCGCGCCGGTGAGCGCCGGGCGCTGGTATGCGCGCCGAAGGGGCCGCCGCCCTTCGCCGCGGTGGTGTTCAATCACGGCAGCATCGTGGACATGATGGGTTGGCCGGGCGCCACGCAACGTGGATACCGCTTGGACCGCGTATGCGAGGCTCTCGCCGAAGAAGGCTACTTCGTATTTGCGCCGATCCGCGAGAACTCGGCGCGTGGGCGCGGCTTCCAGGATTACGAGGATGCTTACCGCGAGATCGTGCTGCAAGCGATCGATCACGTCAAGGCGCTGGCTGGGGTGGACAGCACCCGTATCGCGCTGGCCGGATTCTCGATGGGCGGGCTGGTGTCCTTCAAAGTGGCGCTGGAACGAAGCGACTTGCGCGCGGTGGCGCTGCTCGCTCCAGCATTCGGGCGAGGCCTGCTCGGGGAGGCGGCGAAGAGTGCCGACAGGATAAGCGCGCCGATGCTGGTCATGGTCGAGCAAAGCGATGGCGCGCCGATTCTGCGCGGCGTTGGCATCCTCGAGCAAGCGCTGGGCTCGCGCGGAAAACCGCTTCGGCTGGTTCGTTATGACCGTGGCGGCGGCCACGAACTGTTCTACGACATCGGCTACTGGTGGGACGACCTTAAAGCATTCCTGCACCAACACCTCGTGGCGCGCTGACTGGCGAATCGCATGCACCTGGCGTGCATCGCTGTGATGATTTGGCTGGTCCAATCGGCATCGGGGGGCGGCATGGAGTACAAGCGACCCAACCATGCGCTCAACGCAGACGCCGCCAAGCGGCGCCGGTTAGCTCTGCGTTGAGGTTGTAGAAAAACCCCCTTTCGCCACGAACGGGCACACCGATTGAGCACGGAAATTTCCGCGCACATTTCTCCTGATCTTCGACAATTTGTGATTAGCCGCGTGTACCTGGGCGACTCACGCGCTCATGCGCACACGTGAGAGGTTTTTGCCTCTTCTCCCTACTGCGCATACCCGCGATGCGCCAGCTTCTCGATGTTGTGCACCAGACAGAAGAGCTTCCACTGTGTATCGACCTTCTTCTGTCCGCGTAGTGTGAATCGATCCAGTCCCTTGTTATAGCGAATGTTGCCGAACACCGGTTCCACCGTCGCAAAGCGTCTGCCGTAAAGCGCTTTGCCCTCGGGACTATCGATCGCTCGCTTCATGATGTCGCTGTAGTTCTCTGCCGTCGGGTCTGCCTTGCCGCGGAAGAAACACACCTGCCGGGTCTTGGTCTTCTCCGGTGTGCGCAGACATTTGTCTCGTTCTGTGCAGGGGATGCAATCCCGCTGCGCACCCTGGAACTTCACCGCTATGTAGCCGTTATGAATACAGTTCGCGCCGTTCTGGTAAAGCACTTTGCCCGCCGGACAGATACAGGTGCCCGCTTGCCGGTCGTAGTCGAAATCTTCAGGGCGATAGAGGCCAGCCTTCTTCGGTTTCATGCCTTCCTTATTGTAGAGCGGATCAGGTTTGGCCTTGTGCTTGCCCTGATCCTTGAAGCGTTCATCACGCTGCCGCATGCCGTTGTCGGCGATGAGCGCTGGGATGTTGCCTTCGGCCAGCGCCGTGACGTTGGCATCGGAGTGATAGCCGGCGTCGGCAGTGATCAGGGTTTGGTCAGTCCGCAGTGAGGCGGTGGCTTCAACCACCGGCATGAGCAGTGCCTGCTCGGAGCCGGTGCCATGGGCTTGCGCTTCGACAATGATCTGGTGTTGGGCATCGACGGCGGCAACACCGACGTAGCCCTGAATGACGCCCTTGCTGGTGGCCATCTTGGCCGACTCGTTGTCGCTGCGGTTGCTCTTGACGATCTTGCCCTTTGCACCCTTGCGGTCTTCGGGATTGGCACTGAGCCACTGGCGCATTTGGGCGGCATCTGTCGTCAGGCGTTTGATGTGGCGGGCTGCTTTGTCTGCCAGGTCGGGCTCAATGGGCAGAGCATCATTCTCGCGGTGGCGCGCGAGCATGGCTTGGGCAGCGGCTTCGAGCTTGGTCGCCCGCTCCCTGAACTCGGCCCGGGTGCCGCTCTTGGCTTTGCTCGCATTGCTGGGCAACTTGACTCCGTCGATGGCGAACATCTCCCGACCGATGAGCCCTTGGCGGTCGCAAAGGAGGAGCACTTCACCGAACAGCGGTGCAATCTCGTCGCTCAGGGTGCTAACGAAAGCAGCCAGTGTGGTGAAGTGCGGGGCGCTATCGCCTGACAGCGCAATGAAGGTGACGTGTTCGCGGCAGGCGCGCTCGATCGCGCGAGAACTCACCATGCCGCGGGAGTAGGCAAATAGCACGACCTTGAGCAGCATGGCTGGGGAATACGCGGCAGCACCGGTGAGGTCGTTGCAGTAGCGCGCGTCAAAGCCCTTGAGATCGATCTCGTGATCAATGAGGTAGTTCAGCGCGTGCTCAAAGGTGCCCGGGAGAAGCTGTCGTTCCAGATCAACGGCGAGAAACCTCGGACTGGTGTCGATGCGTTTGTAGCGTGCCATTTCTTTCCCCTTTGAACATCCTTACCTACGACACTTGAGTTTCATTTTGGTTCAGGGCACAGTGCGAAGATGAAAAGAGTTTTTCTACACCCTCGTTAGCTGTCATACGTTCGGACTGGGAGATCCAACCATGAAGAAACTCGTTTCTCTGCTGGTACTGCTATATGCATTCGCGGGAACGACCATCGCCGAAACACGCCAGACGGTTGAAATCCCGGGACAGGAAGGCCGCACGCTTTCGGGGGTACTGTTTTTGCCAGACCGGACAGATCCGGCGCCCGCGGTAATCGTGTTGCACACAGCCCACGGCTCGGTCGAGAATTTCGACGAGGATTATGCGCGGGCGCTGGCCAAAGAGGGGTTCGTTTCCTTGGCGGTCAACTACATTCACCCATCGTTTGGCGCGGCCATTTGGTCGCCCGGCATCATCGCCGACTTGGCAGCTGTTGTGGACTATCTGCGACAACGCCCCGAGGCAAAAGACATGCCGGTCGGAACAGTAGGGTTTTCACTCGGTTCGCGTGGGCTCCAATTGGCGGCGCGCCATCCTCAAGTAAAAGCGGTCGTGGTCTATTACGGTACCTACGATGTGAGGAAGGAGAACCCCAGGCGGGCCGGCAAGCTGCCACCGAGCGTACCGCTCCCGATCTCGGCTGCTGCCCAAGTAAACGCGGCAGTACTGTTGCTGCATGGTGAGTCCGACAATGAGGTTCCCGCGAGTAGCGCCCGTGATATGAAGGCCGAATTGGACAAAGCCAACAAGAAATCGGAACTGGTCGTCTATCCGGGCGCTTACCATCGTTTTGATCGCGGTCCGGCTGCAGGGGCACGGAGTGAGATGAGCCGCGACGGCTATACCTACAGGAAGGACGCCGCGGCAGCAAAGGACGCCTTAGAGCGGACGCTCGCCTGGTTGAAGACTCATCTTCGTCCATAGGCGGAGATTGGCGCAAACTGTTCGATCTCAAACAATGCCAATGCACTGTGCCTTATATTCGCCAAGCCAGCTAACCACACAGTCGAGCGGGACGCGCGCAAGAGCGGCACGCGCCCCTCACTGTGAACGTTGAAGCTGTAGAAAAACCCTCTCGAATCTGGAACTGAGCGCATTGCGTTGGCTCTAATGAAGAGTGAAATGAAATTGCACGCGAGGGAGGATTCGATGGCGCGCTACAAGAGCTACAACTATGCGCAGATGAAGATGGTGGCGGTGAGCTACGAGCGCCAGATTCTGCCGGGGACATTCGAGCACACGCTGAATCACCTGATCGATCACGATATTGATCTGGCGCCTTTCGCCGCGCGCTACGTGAACGATGAGACGGGCGCGCCGGCCTATGATCCGGCGATTCTGCTGAAAGTGATTCTGTATGCGTATTCCCGTGGCGTGACATCGAGCCGCGACATCGCGGGGCTGTGCCGGGAGAACATCATCTTCATGGCGCTCTCGGCGGACAGCACACCGCACTTCACGATCGAATTGCCGGGTTTGTGGCGAAGCTGGACCGGGAGATCGTTGGGGTCTATCGGGAAGTGCTGCTGGTGTGCGACGAGATGGGCCTGATCGGACGCGAGATGTTCGCGGTCGATGGGGTGAAGATGCCAACGAATGCGAGCAAGGAATGGAGCGGCACGCGCGAGGACTTCCAGAAGAAGGCGGAGAAGCTCGAGCGGGCGTTGGGGTATTTGACCAAGCGCCACCGCGAGGCCGATGCCGCCGAGCGGGAAGGCCAGATTGAGCAGGCGCGCGCGAAGCAAATGCGCACGCTCAAGCGGGCGCTGGCCAAGGTGCGCGGGTGGCTCAAGACGGGGAAGGATCGTCTTGGGGTGAGCGGCAAGGCGGTGAAGAGCAACATCACCGACCCCGAGAGCGCGAAGATGAAGACATCGAAAGGCGTGATCCAGGGCTACGCCCAACGGAAGTCCCCTTGGGGGACGACGGCATGGCGGTGGTGGATGCGAAACACCAGATCGTGGTGCACAGCGAGGCGTTCGGGCAAGGCCAGGAGCACAACCTGCTTGCGCCGGTGCTCGAGGGCGTGCGCGAGAGCTTCAAAGCGCTGGGACGCGATGAGGACATCCTGGAGGGGATCCGGGTGACTGCCGACGCCGGGCTACACAGCGAGGCCAATCTGCAGTACCTGCAAGATAGCAAGATCGACGGCTACGTTGCCGACACGAACTTCCGCAAGCGCGATCCGCGCTTTGCCGGTGCCGAGCGCCACCGGGTGCGGCACAAGGAGGACAAGCGCATCGAAGACAAGAAGAAGGGCAAGCACCCGGGCTGCTACACCAATGAGGAGTTCCGCATGGCCGAGGATGCGAGCAGCTGCCAATGCCCGGCGGGCAAGACCTTGTACCGCAACGGCGAGCGCACCCACACCGGCGCCTACGAGATGGTCAGATTCCGGGGCGCGCAGCGCGACTGCGAACCGTGTGAACAGCGCTCACAGTGTCTGCGCACGCCGGATAGGACATCGACGCGACAAGTGGCGTTCATCCTGGGGCGCAACACCCAAAAACCCGAAACGCACACCGAGCGCATGAAGCGAAAGATCGACACCGACGAGGGGCGCTATCGATACAGCCTGCGCCTGGGGACGGTGGAGCCAGTGTTCGCCGACATCAATCACGCCACTGGGCTGCGCCGATTCAGTCTGCGCGGCCAGCGCAAGGTGAACGCGCAATGGATGATGTTCTGCCTCGCCCACAACATCGGCAAAATCCAGCGCTACGGTGATATCGGACGATGGAAGAAGGAACGCAAGGCGGAGATCAGGCAGTAGAGAAGAAAATCCGGAGCGACATGCGTTCAATAACGCAATCGCGCCTCCTCAACTTCAAACCACTCGCCATTCGGAATCGGCGGCGGTAACATTGCCGCGTGAAAAGGCTTTTTCTACAGACTCGTTAGGTGGCAAGCCAAGTGACCGCGGTGAGTCCTCCATACACAGGTCGGTGTCTATGCGACCGCACCCGGTACCGCGTGACCGAAGAACCCCTTACGGTCTACGCATGTCATTGCACCGACTGCCAGAAGCGTAGTGGTAGTGCGTTTGGTCTCTCGATGTGGGTACATCGGGCTGCCATTGAAGTCATAACGGGAGAAGCCACCCTTCACGCATCATCGACTAGTGATGGCCGTATCCGGAATGGCAGGATCTGCGGTCACTGCGGTACCCGCTTATGGTCTGAACCACAAAACCGCCCTAATCTTGCGGTAGTTCGACCGGGCACCTTGGACGACACGTCTTGGTTGCGGCCGGTGGCACATATCTGGACGCGCAGTGCTCAGCCGTGGTTCGTGTTCCCTGAAGGGATTGCCAAGTATGCAACACAGCCCGAAGACGTACTCGAGTTGGCCTCGCTCTGGCGCAGTCGCGGCGAGCACCATGGTACGACCGATGCCACCTAACTTTTCATTGGTGCGGACGCCTGTCGGCGCCGCACAATTCACACGCTAGATTGCGCAAGCAAAAGATTGGGGGATCGATGAAGGCCACGTTCGTCGTCTTTAATCGCATGACATCTCTGGATTTCATCGGGTTTTACGATCCAGTAACACGTCTGAAGTCCATGAAGATCACGGACGATTTCGAGTGGCGTATCTGCTCAACCACCCAGAGTGTTGTCGACGATCGAGGGCTCCGGATCGAGGCGGACACAGTAGCTCAGCCTCTCGATTCTTTTGACATGCTGTTCTTGCCAGGCGGGTTCGGTACCAGAACCCTCCAGAATGACCATGCGTTCGTCGAATGGCTGAAGACCGCAAACTCGGCGCGGCTGAAGGTATCGGTATGCACCGGGGCCCTCCTTCTTGGTGCGGCGGGTTTTCTTCGGGGCCGTCGCGCGACCACACATCCGAGCGCATATACGGAGCTTCAAGCGTACTGTGGGTCAGTCGTTCGAGATCGAGTGGTCGACGAAGGGGATATCGTCACTGCGGGTGGTGTCTCGTCCGCGATTGATGCGGGCTTGCACATAGTGCAGAAACTCGCGGGCGCAGAGGCCCGCTCGCGAATCGCCGCCCAAATGGACTATCCGTACCGATGGAATTCATAGCCACCACGCAATCTAACTACGGCCTCGACAGCGACGCCCGCGAGGCGGGCGCGCGTCAGGCCGGGCGTTAGAGGTCGCCTTCGGCACCGAGCTACCCATACGGTCGTATGGCTTAATCGCCAGCTTTCTGTTACCCTTCACGGATGGCTAAGGCTCGTTTCGAGTGGGATCCCAAGAAAGACGAGGAAAACCAATCGAAACACGGCGTGTCGTTCGCCGAGGCGCAACTCGCGTTTGTCGACCCCCTACGCGTGATCGCCGAGGACTTGTCGCACGGCTCGACCGAGAAGCGACTTTATTGTTTTGGTCTGGTTGGAGAGGGGATCATGACCGTGCGCTTCACATACCGTGAAAGCGCCATTCGTATCATTGGCGCTGGCTACTGGCGCAAAGGAAAGCAAATTTATGAGCGCGAAAATCAGATACACGAATGAACCCATCGGAAGAGTGAAGGTCGTTCCTGACTTTCTTCCCAAGCCCGAGGACTTGGTACTGCAAGACGAGGGGGTAAAAATCACCATTGCCCTCTCCAAACGCAGCGTGGAGTTCTTCAAACGCGAGGCCGAGAGGCACGGCACCCAGTACCAGCGCATGATTCGTCGATTGCTCGATGCCTACGCGCAGCACCATGCGCGACCTCTAACCACGCGTTCGAAGGGACGCGCATAAATCCGCGCGCCCTTCAACGCGAGCGTTATGCGCTCATTTGAGCGATCGTGGGACGAATTTGGTAACCATCGCACTATCGGTAGGAAATGACCATGAGCGTTTCACTAAAGTCACTAGTACAGTAACACATTAATTACGAAACATGATAACATTGCATCGCCACATTCTGAGGAGTGCATGCGATGCGCCAAACCGAACTGAGTCTGAGCAAACACGAGCGTAAATTGGTGGAATCATTTCGATTCAAGGGCGCGCACATGGCGCGCGAGTTCAACCGTGCCCATATCCTCGCGGCCCTGGATCGTAAGATTCCGGAGGCCCAGATCATGGAAGTGCTTGGCGTGGGGCGTACCGCGATCTGGCGAACCCGCGCCGCATACCTGGAGGGAGGGCTTGAATACGCGCTGCGTGATGGCGAGCGCCCAGGCCAGCCCAAACGGTATTGCGCACCGGAGGAGGCACAAGTTACGGCCTTGGCGTGCTCTTCGCCCCCGCAGGGGGCCAAGCGCTGGACCGTAGCGCTGCTCACCCAGGCGGCGCGCCGCCACCCGCAGATGCGCCAGATCAGCCGCGAGAGTATCCGCCGACTGCTAAAAAAAACCTCCTCAAACCCTGGCGCAAACTGATGTGGTGCATTGGCAGCTTGACCGCGGAATATCGAAGACGCATGTACGACGTGCTGGAACTGTACGCGCAGCCCTATCGCGAGCGCGAACCGGTGATCTGTATCGACGAGAAGAGCAAGCAATTGATCCGAGACAGCCGAGAGGAGCTGACCATGGCACCCGGGTCGCCTGCCAAGTACGATTACGAATACGTTCGCGAGGGCACCTGCAATGTGTTCGTGGCGGTCGAGCCCAAAGGCGGGCGTCGGGTGGTCAAGGTCACCGAGCGCCGAACCAAGCCCGACTTCGTTGCTTTCGTACAGCACCTGCTTGAGCGCAGTTATGCCTCGGCCAGAAAGGTTCATCTGGTTCTGGACAACCTCAACACCCACTTCCGCTCCTGCTTCGAGGAGGTACTCGGTCCGTCGGCTGCTCGAACGCTGCTGCGACGGGTGCAGTTTCACCACACGCCCAAGCATGCGAGCTGGTTGAACATGGCGGAGATCGAAATCAGCATCCTGGACCGTCAATGCCTTGGGCGACGACTGATGGACCGGGTGACCGCGCGGCGCGAAGTCAATAGCTGGCAACGCCAACGCAATGCCGAACGACGCGGCATTGATTGGACGTTCACCCGCCAGGATGCGGATCGAAAACTCGCTCGCCATTATGTTTCGTAATTAATGTGTTGTCATACTAGGCGCTCATCGAAGCACTTTCCGAATTGCTTCGACTATCCGCGCGTTTGAAGGAATGACCTGCCGCTCCAGTTTGTCGTTGTAGGGCATGGGAACGTCGGGAGCTCCGACGCGAATAATAGGGGCCTCGAGCCAGTCAAACGCCTTCTCGATCACAACAGAGGCGACCTCGGCGCCAAATCCTCCTCGGGTACAGGCCTCATGGACGATCACCAGCCGGTTTGTCTTCCGAACCGAATTTATGATCAGTTCCTCGTCTAAGGGCCGGAGCGTCCGTGGGTCGATGACCTCGACGCTAATACCTTCGCGCTCCAACTGGGCAGCGACGGACAGCGCACGCGACACCATAGCCATCGTTGCCACAACGGTCACGTCTGTACCAGCACGCTTGACATCACCCTTGCCGATCGGAATGGCATAGAGGTCCTCCGGAACGGGTCCGGTTCCACCTACGTAGAGCAGCTTGCTCTCCAGGAAAATCACTGGGTTGTCGTCCCGGATCGCCGAGACAAGTAGTCCTTTGGCATCGTACGGAGTGGACGGGGCGATCACCACTAGGCCGGGAACATGAGTGAACCATGCCTCAAGGGATTGGCTGTGCTGTGCGGCTAGCCGGATGCCCCCGCCCTGCGGCCCCCGGATCACTATTGGAACCTTGGGGCCGCCGCCGAGCATGTAGCGAAACTTTGCCGCTTGGTTAACGATCATGTCCATTGCTAGAGTGACGAAATCGAAAATCTGCACCTCCACAATCGGCCGCATGCCGGCAATCGCGGCGCCAACCCCGCAGCCGACGAAGGTTGCTTCTGAGATCGGCGTATCACGGACACGATCAGCTCCGAATCGCTCGATCAGGCCTTTGCTCACTGCAAAGATGCCCCCCGTTGTGCCGACGTCTTCCCCAATGACGATTACCCTGTCGTCACGAGCCATTTCCTGGGTTATCGCTTCGTTCAGCGCCTCGACGAAACCGATTTCGCGGCTGCCTTTTGAGGTCGGTTCGACGACGATGGAATGTGGGGCATACACGGCCGACAACATGAACTCGACAGTGGGCTCCGGACCGGATTTGCCGAACTCCACGGCCGTTTCAACCTCCGCCTTGGTCGATTCGCTCAGCGCCTTCAGCTCTTCGGAGGTCGCAACCCGACGCTCGATCAACTCCTCCTGCATCCGCTTTAGCGGGTCGCGCGCCAACCAGCTGCGCCGCTCTTCCTCCGGGCGCGGATCGCGCAGGTTCGCCGTGCGCAGCGAGTGCTCTCCCCACCGATAGGTCAGGGCCTCAATGAGGCTCGGCCCATCGCCCGCGCGAGCCTTCGCGACAGCCTCCTTGACCGCGTTAAAAACTTCGGTCGGACTGTTGCCGTCGACACGGACTCCCGGCATTGCATAAGCGACGGCACGGTCGGCAATTCGATCTACAGACGTCGTGTCCCGAAACGACGTGGACAACGCGTACTGATTGTTTTCACAGATGAAGATCATCGGCAAACGCCAAACGGCCGCCAAGTTCATGGACTCGTGGAACACTCCTTGATTGGCCGCTCCGTCACCAAAGAAAGCCACCGCCACTTGCCCTGCGCCAAACAACTTTGCCGCGAGCGCCGCACCGCTACACAACGGCATCGTCGCGCCCACTATGCCGTTGGCTCCCAGAATTCCGAGACTCAGATCGGCGATATGCATTGACCCACCGAGCCCCCCGCAGTAACCGGTGCTACGCCCCATCAACTCAGCCATCATGCGGTCCAGTCTGGCGCCCTTGGCAATGCAGTGCCCATGCCCCCGGTGATAGCTTCCAACGAAGTCGTCGGGCCGTAGATTGTGGCAGGCGGCCGCCGCGATTGCCTCCTGTCCAACGTAGCTGTGGGCGGTCCCCTTCACCAGACCTTCGGTAAAAAGTTCTGCGGTGCGCTGTTCAAAAGTGCGGATCCGCAGCATGGTGCGATAAATGCCTTGCAGATCCTCAGCCGCCAGGGCCTCCTTCCTGTCCGTGTTTACAGACACCTCAGTCATTGCCATCGCTGTTTATCCTCCGGGCTGTTACCGGCCAGCTCACCGCGCCGACCGCAGATTTGACGGTTCAATGTCAATGTAATTGACATTCACTTTTTTGAATAGTATACACAATATATAAATAGTAGTAGGTGTTCAAAGTCAATAGTAATAATAAAGTTTTCAAAAGCAACCGCACCCGGCACGAAACAAGCATGCACATGTTCGTAACACCGATTAAGAATGCAGCAATCCATAAATCAAGGAGACCCCAATGAAGAAGCAAGCTTTTTCTGTTTATCTCGCCTTCTACACCGCCGTCGCGATCGGGCTGACGGCGCCAGCCGTTGCACAGGTTTCGGATAATGTCATCAAGATCGGCGTCGTTAACGATCTTTCAAGCGTCTATGCCGATGTTGACGGCATGGGAGGCGTGGAAGCAATCAGGATGGCAATTGCCGACATGGGCGGCAGCGTCAATGGCAAGAAAATTGAGCTTGTCTTTGCCGATCACCAAAACAAGGCTGATATCGCCAGCAGCAAGGCACGCGAATGGTTTGACCGACAAGGGCTAGATGTATTGCTCGGCGGCCAAAACTCCGCGACCAACTTGGCGATGGCAAAAATCGCCGCGGACAAGAAAAAACCATTTATAGCGGTGGGTAGCTCGGTCACTCGGTTAACCAATGAAGAATGTACGCCCTACACCGTTCATTATGTGTGGGATACCGTCTCTCTGTCAAAAGGCCCGGGCTCGTCGATTGTTAAACAGGGTGGCAAGAGTTGGTATTTTCTGGCCGTCGACCATGTTTTCGGGCATGACCTGGAAAAAGCTACAGCAGAGGTCGTCAAGGCATCTGGTGGCACCGTCCTCGGTTCTGTCAAACATCCGTTATCAGCATCCGATTTTTCGTCTTTCATGCTGCAGGCGCAGGCGTCCAAAGCGCAGATTCTCGCCCTGAGCAATGCCGGCGGCGATACGGTCAACGCAATTAAATCTGCCAACGAATTTGGCATCAACAAGAACATGCGTCTTGTCGCGCTGGTGCTTCTTATTACGGACGTGCACTCACTAGGCTTGAATCTGACGCAGAACATGTACCTGTTAGAACCCTGGTATTGGGACCAGAGTCCCGAATCGCGTATATGGGCGCGACGCTACTTTGAAAAGCTGAAAAAAATGCCAACTAGTATGCAAGCGGGCCATTACTCCGCCACCACTCAGTACCTGCGGGCCGTAAAGGCCATTGGCTCGGACGATGGTGACAAGGTGATGGCGCAACTCAAGAAGACAAAAATTAACGATATGTTTACCAAGAATGGGTATATTCGGGCTGACGGACGCATGGTGTATGACCAGCATTTGATGCAGGTGAAAACACCTGCCGAGTCAAAGTATCCATGGGATTATTACAAATTGGTTCAGATAATTCCGGGAGAACAGGCGTTCACCACCAAAGCAGAAACAAGGTGCCAACTATGGAAATAATGGTGCAACTGGGCGTCGGGGCACGGATAGTTCGATGAGGCCGGTCTGCCGTAGAAAGCGGACCTTCTGAACGATTCAACTATTCGCCCCATGCCCAACAAGCACAACGCAGCTGTTCGGCATCACATTCCAAAGATGAAATTCAAGGTCACGAACTGGGCCGAGTATAAAGCTGGACTTCGTCGGCGCGGCAGCCTGACGCCATGGGTAACGGATGAGGCGTTGCCAACTGGCATGCGGCAGCGCGTTTGACACCGGGTGGCCAGGCAACCTATGCGGAGACGGCATAGAGACGGCCCTGATGCTGTGGTTGGCGTTTCATCTGGCTCTGCACCAGACAGAGGGCTTTATGGAATCCATTTTCAAGCTGCTGAGCGTGACCATTTCCGTGCCGGACCATACCACCTTGAGCCGGCGCGCCACGACCATGCCGTCAGTTTCTCCAGGCCGTTT
>Ga0082335_1006264_pt1 | contig 15513 bp, 16 predicted proteins | sample Subgrocontami58m_FD_72375 | JGI IMG/M metagenome (GOLD analysis project Ga0082335, IMG submission 72375) | Subsurface groundwater microbial communities from S. Glens Falls, New York, USA - GMW37 contaminated, 5.8 m (SPADES assembly) (version 2) ...
GCGAATCGCTGGAAACTATCCGACGCTGTTTATCTACCGGTTGTCGAATGAATACACGTAAAAACCATCCCAACACCTATCAACTGTTGTTGGAGTTTGCTTAACTTGATGCGAATGAGACAAAGGGGCTGCCGTCTCTTAAAGTCCCCAGCGCGGCGAGGCGGTTGGATCGAATCAGAGTTGCCAGAGAATGAAGCACATTAGCGTCCATTGGAGTTCCTCACTTTGAGTTTAGATTCACAATAACACTAAAATTTGGCTAAAGGCAAGAGCGATTTTTAAAATTGATACGCATGGCACTTGATTTTTGGATCAAGATCACTACAATACGACGCATTCTTAAACGGAGGACGCCATGTATGCCAAAAACGAATTGATGTTCCCGCCATCTGTGATCCACTCACTCCGCAATCAGCGCGGGCCCGAGTGGCAAAAATTGGTGGGGCGCGTGCTGACGCTGGAAGAGGATCATCCAGAAACGCTGGCGTTGTGCCTGACGATGATCCGACTCGATGGCTGTGTGGAATGTGAGACGGACTCGTATCGGGCGATGCGCGGCTGTTCGATGTGCGCGACGCAAACCCTGCGCCGCCACAAAGGCAACGATAAAGATCTGCTCAAACTATACAAGACGGCGTTAAAAGATGTGGAAGGATTTTTAGATACACGCCCGAAGCGAAAGCAAGTTAGCCGATAGCGTATCGCATGTAGCCAATGGTTGAGAGCCTCGTTTTCTTGAAAAAAAGCGGGGCTCTTTATTTTTTGTTATGATCATCTCGCGGAATGTATTGGCGGATTGATGACAAATAGAGGATGATTTTTTGCGGTTGGTTATGTTAAACTATTTGCGAAAACCTTGAAGGTTCGCGAAGCGCCCCGCAGCAAAGCGAAGGGGTAAAAACCTTCAAGGTCTAACACAGCCTTGGAGACTCTCCATGTTGACACTCATTGAAAAAATTATCTTTGTCTTGTTATCACTTGGTTCGGCGTATTTTGCTTATCTCACGGCAGAACGAATCTATCGCATCGTGCGGCGCGGAACGGGCATCGTTGGATTGGACGAATTGGTGAAGCGGGCAATCAATGCCACGATCATTTTTGTTTCGCAAAAGACCGTTCTCAAGAAAAGATTCCTGCCAAGTCTGGCTCATGCTTTTGTGGCATGGGGCTTTACATATTATCTGCTCGTCAACATCGCCGATGGGTTGCGAGCCTTCTTCGGTTTTACGCTGCCCGACGAGAACAATATCATCAGTAATCTGTATCGCTTGGGTGCAGACCTGTTGAGCTTAGGTGTGTTAGTCGGCATGGTGGCGTTATTACTGCGCCGAGTCAGTGTCGGGCGCAAAGTATTCGCCTACCGCGAAGGGGTGAAGATCAACCCCAAAGCGGTGTCGGGGATCAAACGTGATTCGCTTATCGTCGGTTTGTTCATTCTCTTTCACGTCGGCTGGCGATTCTTGGGCGAGAGCTTTCATCTTGCAGAGAAAGGGATTGATACGTGGCAACCCTTTGCGAGTTTATTATCGTTAGTATTGGAGACTCTTCCGAAAGACACTTTGATCTTAATGCAGCACGTTGGTTTTTGGTGCGCTATCGGGTCGATCTTGTTGTTCGTTCCCTATTTCCTCTACTCGAAACACATCCACATTTTCTTCGCGCCGATCAATTATTTACTCAAGCCCAAACGCCTCTCCATGGGTCAACTCGACAAAATTAATTTCGACGACGAATCGCTTTCAGAATTTGGCGCGACTCGGTTAGAGCATCTTTCGCAAGCGCAGATCATTGACGCTTATTCGTGCATCATGTGTAATCGCTGTCAGGATGTTTGTCCGGCATACACGACGGGAAAAGTTTTATCACCCTCGGCATTGGAGATCAACAAGCGCTATTATTTAAATGAGTTCGGGGGCGAGTTCGCCAAAGGGAAAGAGTCGGCGCCACTTTTGGAATTTGCCATTAGCGAGGAAGCAGTGTGGGCGTGTACGGCGTGCGGCGCGTGCGTGGAAGTGTGTCCCGTCGGCAACGAGCCGATGCGCGATATTTTAGAAATCCGCCGCGCACTGACTCTCAACGAAAATAATTTCCCGCAGCAACTTCAACAAGCGTATAAAGGCATGGAGCGTCAGGGCAATCCGTGGAGCGTTGCGCCCGAGACGCGACTCGATTGGGCGAAAGGTTTGAACGTGCCGACGATTGAACAAAACGCCGAGCCAGAAATTTTGTGGTGGGTCGGTTGTGCGCCTGCCACAGATGCCCGCGCGCAAAAGACGGCGCAGGCGTTTGCAAAAATTTTGAACGCGGCCGGAGTTAATTTTGCGGTGTTAGGCAAAATGGAACGATGCAGCGGCGACTCGGCACGACGCGCGGGCAACGAGGCATTGTTCTTTGAATTGGCGACGGGCAACGTGGAGACTCTGAACGAAGTGAAACCCAAACGCATCGTCACTACTTGCCCGCACTGTTTGCACACGCTCGCCAACGAGTATCCGGCGTATGGCGGCAACTACACGGTGATTCATCACACGCAATTAATTGATGAACTTTACGCGCAAGGAAAATTAAAAACGAATCCGAATAAAGGATCGAATGTGACCTTTCACGATCCATGCTACTTGGGTCGGCACAACGGCGTATACGATTCTCCACGTCAGGCGTTAGCGCGGGCGGGCGCCGCCGTGAGTGAACTGCCGCGCCATCATGCCAACTCTTTCTGCTGTGGCGCAGGCGGTGGGCAGATGTGGAAAGAAGAAGAACACGGCACAGAGCGCGTGAATGAGAATCGATTCAGTGAAGCGATGAAGGCGGGCAAAGACACGCTCGCGGTAGGCTGCCCGTTTTGTATGGTGATGATGACCGATGCTGGAAAAAATTTGAAGAGCGAGATACAGGTGAAAGATGTAGCGGAGATTGTGGCGGAGAGTTTAGATTGAATCTGAACAACCTACGCCCGACTTTGTGTTTAAGTCGGGCGTTTTTATTTTGGTAGAATACGTATATGGCTCGCCATTCTAAACAGACAAAAGTTGTTTCTAAACATCGTAAGCCGTCGCCGCGCGTCGTCAAAGAAGTACGCGCCGAATACGCAGTTGCCGCCGTGCCTCGCCAAGTGATCCTCACGGAACACCCGCACATTGTCCGCATCCCCGGCGTGCAAAATGGCGACGCGATCATCCGAGACAAAGTTGTGACCGTGCAACACATGGTTCTTATGACACATCGCTTTGGGCAAACGCCGGAACAAATTGCTAAAGAGTGGAATCCACATCTATCACTCGCCGAAATTTATGATGCCCTCAGCTATTACTACGATCACAAAAAAGAAATAGACGACGTCATCGCCGAAGAGGATCACATTGAAGCGCGAGCTATACGGAGATTTCGTTACAGAGAGCAACAAAAGCGCAAACGGGAAAACGCAGGGGCAAATGGCAGACGAAATTAAACTTTTTGTGGCGGTCTACGCCGACGCGGATGTGCATGGCGACTTGGTAGCAGAGATTCGAACGCGCGGTTACGACGCTATATCAGCTTTAGAATTGAAAAAAGAGCAAAGCGGACTAGATGATGAATCGCAGTTAGAATACGCATCTTCACAGGGGCGCGCGATTTTGACTCATAACCAACGTCACTTTGAACCGTTGCACCGCAAATGGTCAAGCGAAGGACGCGAACACGCCGGAATTATTTTGTCAGTGCGCTCGCCTATTGGAGAACTGTTAAGAAGAATGTTGCGACTTCTCGATCAAGTGACTGCCGACGAAATGCGAAATAATCTTCGCTATCTGAGTGACTTCGCCGAACACGCGAAATAAGAAAACCCGCTTTCTCCCAAAAGCGGGTTTTTGTTTTTCTCTACAACACGACCTCTTCCTCTTTTTCCTTATCCCTCATCGCATTAAAAGATGTAATCGCCACTTCTAACATTTCAAGATCGGGTTCGCGCGTGGTCAATCGCTGCATCAACAGATTCGGCGCAACGATGAGGCGAATGAATGGATTGGAAATATATTTTGCGGTGAAGCGAAGATATTCATAGGCAATGCCGGCAAGAATGGGGACCATCAACAAACGCGAGAGTAAGCGTGTGGTGATTGGCAAGGGACCAAGCACTGAGAAAAATAGAATCGAGAGGACGACGACCACCAGCAAAAAAGCAGTTCCGCATCGCGGGTGTTCTAACGGAAACCGCGCCACCGTGTGCGGAGTCAGTTCTGCGCCCGCCTCAAAAGCATTGATCGTTTTATGTTCCGCGCCGTGATAGCCATACAGTCGTTTGATGTCCGGCATAAATCCAATCGCCCAGATATAACCGATCACTAACGACAGCCGAATCAACCCCTCAGCAAAATTTCCGATCCAGCCCGACGATGTTCCAAAAAGATATTCCACGCCCGCGCCCACAAACGCCGGAATAAGAAAAAATAATCCAACGGCAAACGTGAGTGAGATGATCACCGCGCCGCTCATCGCTTTGCTGTCCATTTTGATCTCTTCACCCGACACCACCTGCGCGGCGAAGGCGAGACTCTTCATCCCCAATCCGAGCGCGTCCCATAAACCGATGACACCGCGCACAAATGGAATTTTTTTGATTGACCCGCGATAAAGATTACCGAGCGGTTCGGTCAGGATGCGGATGCCGCCATCGGGAGCGCGAACCGCCACCGACATCGCCTTGGTGCCGCGCATCATCACGCCCTCTAACACCGCTTGACCACCATAAAACTGTAATGGATTCGACATTGTGACTCCTCTAGTGACGAAGTCTAAACGATCACTGCTGAAACATCAACCATCTGAGTGCTTATTCCTCAACCCTTAATCTTCCATCTGATATACTCACGCGTAACCCTTTTAAATTATGAGTGTTATTTAAGGTGAAAGCACCATCCGATGAGAGCGCGTTGGTAGAACGCGCCAAAAACGAGGCGCCGGCGTTTGGCGAATTGTATGAACGCTACGTGACGCGAATTTATAACTACGTCTACTATCGCACCGGCAACGAACACGACGCGGAAGATTTAACAGCGCGGGTGTTCATGCGGGCGATGAAGCAACTGCCCAATTATACGGATCGGGGTCTGCCCTTCTCGGCGTGGTTGTATCGCATCGCCCACAACTTGGTGGCGAACTGGCATCGTGACGAAAGCCGCCGCCGAGTCGTCCCACTTGAAGAGCACATCACGCACGGCTTGTACACCGACGCGCCCGAATACGTTGCCGAAGCGCGCGAAGAAGAACGCAGATTATTAGACGTGATCCATCACCTGCCGGACGAACGCCAGCAATTGTTGATCTTGAAGTTTGTCGATCAACTCTCGAATGCAGAGATCGGGGCAATTATGAATCGCAGTGAAGGCGCAATCAAGAGTTTGTATCACCGCACGCTGTTGAACCTGCGTGACGACTTAGAAAAAGAATGAAGAGTGTAGTTATGAACGACCTGAAACCCAATGAAGTCATTAGTTTAGCTGACCGCTTGCAAACGACTCTTAAACAAGTGAAGCCGCGCACCGAGTTTGTGGCAGACCTCAAGCGCAAGCTGATCCGCGAATCCCGAACCGGGCAACAAGTGCAAAGCGAGTGGAAACAAACTTTGACGTGGATCGCCATCGGCGCGGGGAGTCTGATCTACATTGCCACACTTCTATTTGTCAGCGCCAAGTCGGCATGGTGGATCTTAAGCGCGGTGGGCGCGTTGCTCGGTTGGCGCAAGAGTCAACAACAGCCTGCAAAACAAACGGCGAGGGTGAAATAAAATCTTGTAGAGACGTTGCGACGCAACGTCTCTTTATTTAAACCAGAGACGTTACATTGTAACGTCTCTACATTTTTAACCCGTCAAAAATTTTTCTCGCAATTCCTCCGCCCGCTTAAACCCAATCGCCCGCAAATAGTTTTCTGCATCCCCGTATTTTTCTTCGACGTGATCGAGCATCCCCTCTATATAGTCAGGGAGAACCGTGTAAGCCAGTTCCGGCACTTGAGTCTTTTTCAACAGCCAACGGATCGAAGACGGGAAGTGCTGAGCGAGATGCGGCTTGATAGCCATATACGACTTCACCACGTCATCGCGCGACATGCCAAGCGCAAGATACAAAACCGAAATAAAAACTCCGGTGCGATCCTTGCCAGCCGCGCAGTGAATCAACACGGGCGGTTGATCGTCCAACAACAAATTTAGAAATTGGCAAATCTGATCGCCGTTGTTCTCCAGCATGTCGGCATACAATCGTCGGTGCGCCAGCGTCTCCCAATCCACGCGCCGCATCAACACGTCGCGATACTTGATTGATTCAAATGCGCCCAACTTCACCGGCAGATGAGTCATCGTCTCCGCGCAAAAAAGATCGGGCTGTCGTTGGATCGCTTTGTCTTCACGCAGATCAACAATGTGACGCAGACCAAGTGAAGCAAGCCGCGCCCGATCCGATTTGTGCAACGGGTTGAGACCACTCGAACGGTAAAGAAGATTCGTCTGCACCCGCCCACGGTTAAAAGTGCCACCAACGTCGCACAAGTAGAGACGATTCAACATAGTGTTAGCAAGAGCTGACAGGTCTTAAAGACCTGTCAGCTCTTTTGTAAACAATGGCGTATAGATCGATCCGCCGCGCTGAAGATCGCTCTTCATCAAGATCACGCGCGAGACAGACTCGATCCCAAACGTTTGACTGGCGCGGACGCGCACCGCTTCGCCCACTGACGCCGCCTCAGCGCGTGAGGCTTCTCGCCTGACCCGACCTAATGTGAGATGCGGCGAAAAGGCGCGATCTTCTTTTGGAAAGCCAAGCGGCACAACATATTTCTCAACCATGCTTTGCAAATTAATCAGAGTCGCCGAATCCTTCACACCGACCCACACCACGCGCGGCTGTTTGAGATTCGGGAAGCAACCCAGCCCATCCAACGTGAAGGAAAACTTTTTGATGTCACGAGTCGCGCTGGCTAACGCCTCACTGATGCGCGGCACATCATCTTGCCGCGTGTCGCCCAAAAACTTCAGCGTAAGATGTATCTTATCTGCCTTATCCCATCGGACAGATCGTTGCGGAGTGGCGCGGCTTAACTGAGAGATCATCTCGCCAAGTTTACGGCGCATCTCGGATGACAGTTCAACGCAAATGAAAGCTCGGATAGTGGACATAAAAACAAAACGCGCCGCAGACTTGATGGAGTCTGCGGCGCGTTCTCTAAGTGACCCCGGAAGGACTTGAACCTTCAACCAATTGATTAAGAGTCAACTGCTCTGCCATTGAGCTACGGGGCCCTGACTGGAAGCATTATATCTAACCCAAGGAAGTTGTCAAAGGAATTTTTGGAATGTATCACACCCAGCAAAATATGTTAAACTAATCCTCGAAAGCCAGCGCACTCAGGCGATGGCGACGGGGGTAGTAGCCTCTCCCACTCCGAGCCGTCCGCAAATTTGCGTGGCGGCTCGTTGCGTTTTAAAGTTTGATATGTCTGAAGCTGATACCTGCCGCACTTATGTAGTTCCCAAACTATACGCCGCTGGTTGGACGGATGAACAGATCCGCGAGCAAGTGGCGTTTACCGACGGGCGCATCATTCCCGCCGGGCGCGGACACACGCGCCAAAAAGGTAAACGCGCCGATTACATTCTGCGCTACCGCCACGATCTCCCCATTGCTGTTGTTGAAGCCAAAGATGAATACAGAAGCCCCGGTGACGGACTCCAGCAAGCGATGGAGTATGCCGAGATTCTTAGCTTGCGTTTTGCGTATAGCACCAACGGGCGCGGCATCGTGGAACATGATTACCTCACCGGCCGTGAGACCGTGCTCAACTCCTTCCCCACCCCCGATGACCTCTGGCAACGGCTCAACGCCGAAATTGGTTTAGCGACTCCTAAAGATACGCAAGACGCGCTCGCCCCGTTTCATCACGAAGTGGGCGGCAAGACCCCGCGCTACTATCAAGAGATCGTTATCAACCGCGCGGTGCAAGCCGTGATACGCGGACAAAAACGAATCTTGCTCACTATGGCAACCGGCACGGGCAAAACGTTCGTGGCATTTCAAATCGTATGGAAGTTGTGGAAGTCGCGGCGCAAGACCAAGATTCTATTTTTGGCGGATCGCAACGTATTGGTGGATCAAGCCAAAGACCGCACCTTCACGCCGATGGGCGATGCCGTGACGAAGCTGAAAGGGCGCGCGGTGAAAAGCCGCGAAGTGTATTTCGCCATCTATCAAGCCATCGCCGACCACGACGACAAGCCTGGACTCTTTCATCAATACCCCAAAGACTTCTTCGACCTGATCATCGTTGATGAATGTCATCGTGGCAGCGCCAACGAAGAAGGTAGCTGGCGACAGATTCTGGAATACTTTGAATCGGCGGCACAAATTGGTATGACGGCAACCCCGAAGCGCACCGACAACGCCGATACCTACACCTACTTCGGCGATCCGATTTACACGTACAGCTTGAAGTCTGGTATCGAAGATGGTTTTCTCGCTCCGTATCGCGTGCAACGGGTGATCCCCTCAGTGGATGCTACTGGTTGGCGGCCTACGCCGGGTGAGTTGGATCGGTTTGGCAAAGAGATCCCCGATGGGATGTATGGCACAAAAGATTTTGAGCGACTCATTTCGCTGTTGAGCCGCACCCGCGCCGTGGCGAAACATCTCACTCAATATTTGCGCAGCACTGACCGCATGGCGAAGACGATTGTGTTCTGTGTGGATCAGGAACACGCCGACGATATGCGTTTGGCATTGGCGCAAGAGAATGCTGACCTGATGAAGCAGTATCCGCATTATGTGGCGCGCGTGGTGTCGGATGAAGGCAAGATCGGGCGTGGGCATCTCGATGATTTTCAAGACCCCGAAAAAGCAACGCCAGTGATTCTCACGACATCGCAAATGCTCACCACAGGCATAGACGCGCCCACCGTGAAGAACGTGGTGCTGTTCAAGCCCATCAACTCGATGACCGATTTCAAACAGATCATCGGGCGCGGCACGCGCGTGCGCGAAGATTTAAACAAACTGTGGTTCACCATCATTGATTACACCGGCGCGACTCAACTCTTTGCCGACCCGGCATTTGATGGCGAACCTGAATCGCCACCCAAGATTGAGAAGATAAATGAAGAAGGCGAAGTGATCGAGACGGAAGTGATGGACACGGTGACGCCGCCACCTGAGGCGGAAGCCGCTGCCTTACCTTCGCCCGCCGCGCAGTTGAAACTTGATCCCACATTGAAAGAGCGGCGCAAGTATTACGTGGATGGGGCAGAAGTGTGGATCATGGGCGAGCAAGCTTACGAGCTCGACCCACAGGGGCATGTGCTGCGCACGGTGCAATACACCGATTACACCCGCGACAACGTGCGGCGCATTGTGCCTTCGGCTGAACACCTTAGGCAAAGTTGGCCTATCAGTGAACGACGCGCCGAAATTTTAGAAGCCCTGCAACAGCGTGGCGTAGATTTAGATGCGCTGGCGGACGTGACTCAACAACCCACCGCTGACCCGCTCGATCTGTTATTGCATGTGGCGTTCAATGCGCCGCTGCATACTCGCCGTGAACGGGCACAACAACTTAAATCCAAACGCCAAAATTTCTTCAACACGTTCACACCTGCCGCGCGTGAAGTGCTAGAAGTGTTGTTGCAGAAGTATGCCGACCATGGTTTGAACCAGTTGCTTAACTGGAATGACGTGTTGCACATCCCGCCGCTCTCGGAGAGAGGCACGACGTTGGAGATTGCGGCGTTGTTCGGTGGGGCAAAGCAAATGCGCGAGGCGGTGGAGAAGATGCAAACTTTACTCTATACTGATTCTTAGCAGATCACCAAAGCATCCCGAGCGGAGCGCGTGCTTTTCGCGCGCAGTCGAGGGACGCGGAGAGCACAATAATTTCCCGCGCTCCTCGACTGCGCGGCGGAACTGCGCCGCCGCTCCGCTCGGAGTGCTTACTTTCTCGTGATCTACTGGTAATGATTTTTATCTATGACCGACTCTATTGACGATCTTGTTAGCGAATTGACTCCTGAGAATGATTTCCCCTCGCCTGAGCTGCTGACGGCGATTATGGCGCAGGGCGACGCGATGGTGACACCGTTGTGCCAAATATTAACCGACCCTGAAATGGAGGGTTGGTCTTTGCACTATGCGGCCTATTTGTTGGCGCTGCATGGTTCGCCGCAAGCGATTCCAGCATTGGCAAATACGTTTCGTTTGTTCGATACCGATTTTCTGGAAAGCACCAGCGATGCGCTCAGTGCGTTTGGCGCAGCGGCGATTGAACCGGCGTTGGCGGCGGCATGTGAGCCTGAACCGCGTTGGTATCCACGGGCGATGGCGATCACTGCCGCTGTCGAGGCAGCACGGGATGACACGGTACTGAAGGAGCGAGTGGCTGCAAGTTTGCGGGAGATGCTGGCAGATTTTGTGGCGCGGCAAGGATCATTGACGGAGGACGAAATAGAGCTGGTGAGTTCGGTGGTGACCGATCTATCTTCGCTGGCAGACCCGGCGGCGCGTGAGTTGATCGAAGCGGCTTTCGTTGCCGAACTGGTGGATGAGTTAGTGATTGACCGGAAAGATGTGCAGCGCGCTTATGGGAAGGGTGATGCTCATCCTCGTCGAGAGTTTAAACCACACGAATGGTTCGAGGACTATCCAGCCGACTATCGGCGGCATCAGGAAGAGGAAGTTAAACGCGCCAAGGAAAAAGAACGTCAAAAGCAAAAGCCTCGTGGTTTAGCCAAGCCCGTTGCCGCGCCCAAGTTGGGGCGTAATGAACCCTGTTGGTGTGGCAGTGGCAAGAAGTATAAGCACTGTCATTTGCAAAGCGATACGAAATAAAATTTATGCCTAAAGCAAAAACCAAAAAAGTTACCCCTACGAAAAAAGCTAAAAAGAAAGTGGCGGCATCACCAGTGATTGCCGCCACCGTTACGAATGGCAGCGGCGCGAATTCGCGTTCGCAGTTGTCGTCGCTGATCAAATCAGCGCGAGATATTATGCGTAAGGATGCCGGGCTGAATGGCGATCTGGATCGGTTGCCGCAGCTGTCGTGGATTCTGTTTCTGAAATGTTTTGATGATCTGGAACAACGGCGCGAAGCCGAAGCCGAGATGGCGGGCAACACCTATAAGATGGTCATCCCCAAAAATTTTAGGTGGCGCGATTGGGCGGCGGATGCTGATAGAGGGCGCACGGGTCCGGAGTTGTTGGAGTTTGTGAATAACCAGTTGCTACCGAAATTGCGCGATCTGAGCGGCAGCGAGGAGCGCCAAGGTTTAGCCGCCGTGTTCGGTGAGACGTATAGCCGCATGTTGAGTGGTTACCTGCTGCGTGACGTGATCAACTTGATCAATGGTCTCAACTTTAATTCGAGCGATGATATTTTTACGCTGGGGCATTTGTATGAGTCGATGTTGAAGGAGATGCGCGATGCGGCGGGCGACAGCGGCGAGTTTTATACGCCGCGTCCGGTGGTGCGGTTGATTGTGAATCGTGTTGCGCCAAAAATTGGTGAGCGAGTGCTGGACCCGGCGTGTGGCACGGGCGGCTTTTTGGTGGAGACGTACGAGTATCTGAAACAGCAACAACAAACAGCGGCAGACCGCAAGACATTGCAAACGCGCACGCTGTTTGGGGTGGAGAAGAAGCCATTGCCGTTTTTGTTGGGCACGATGAATTTGTTGTTGCACGGCATTGAGACGCCGCACGTCATCCGCGATAACGCCTTGCGTAAACCGTTGAATGAGATCGGTGAGAAAGATCGCTATGATGTGATCGTGACCAATCCGCCGTTTGGCGGTGAGGAAGAGGCGGGCATTCAATTAAATTTCCCCGAAGCCACCCGCGCCAGCGAGACGGCGTTGTTGTTTATGCAGTTCATCATGCGCTCGCTTAAGGTGGGCGGTCGTTGCGGAGTGGTCGTTCCCAACGGCACACTGTTTGGCGATGGCGTGTCGGCGCGCATCAAGGAGCAGTTGCTGAAGAATTTTAATTTGCATACGATCCTGCGTTTACCCAATGGTGTGTTCGCGCCCTACACATCCATCCCGACGAACTTGTTGTTTTTTGATCGTCCTTCGACTTCCACTTCGACAAGCTCAGTGTCCGCTCAGGATGCGGCGACAGTTGATATTTGGTTTTATGAACATGTGTTGCCCGAAGGGGTGAAGAACTACACCAAAACGCGCCCGATGACGTTTGAGGAGTTTGTGCCGTTGTTGGCATGGTGGGATGCTCGTGCAGAAAGTGAACGGGCATGGAAGGTGCGCGCCGCCGATTTGATGCAATACGATGCAGATGGAAATTTGTTGAGCGTGAATTTGGATGTGAAGAACCCCAGCCGCGCCGCCGACTTGGAACATTTGCCGCCTGCTGAGTTGGCGGAGAGCATCGCGACGAAAGAGAAACACATCGCGGAGATCATGGGCGAGATACAGAATTTGTTGAAGGCGGGCAATGAAGTTTGATCCGTTGCGTCATCATCGGCATTCTATTCGTCTGAAGGGTTACGATTATGCGCGAGCGGGCGCATATTTTGTGACGATGTGTGCCTGGCACCGCGAGATGATCTTTGGCGAGGTGGTGGAGGGCGAGATGCGCTTGAGTGAGGCCGGGCAGAGTGTTTGCGATGTGTGGGAGGGTTTGCCAACGCATTACGCCCACGTTGAATTGGATGCGTTTGTGGTCATGCCGAATCATGTTCATGGAATTATTGTGTTGGTGGATGATGAGGTTGGGGCAGACGTTAGGACAGGTCGGATAGGGGCAGGTCTAAGACCTGCCCCAACGCCGACCGCCCCAACGACGACCACCCCAACGACGACCGCCCCAACGACGACCGCCCCAACGACGACCACCCCAACATCACGCCGTCATGGTTTGCCCGAAATCGTTCGGGCGTTGAAATCATTTTCGGCGCGGGGCATTAACGAATTTCGCGCCACGCCGGGTGTGCCCGTTTGGCAACGCAATTATTATGAACACATTATCCGCAACGAACGCGCCTTGAATGCCATTCGCCAATACATCGCTAACAATCCGTTGAAATGGTCTTTGGATCGAGACAACCCGACGCAGCGCCGCGCAGAGGCGAACACGGTTGAGGATTATTTGAATGAGGTGAGTGTGTGATGGCAAAGAGACTCACATCTGCTCAAAGAAGATACATTGAAAACGCCTTGTTGATTGCGGCGTTAAGTTTGATTTTTAAAAAATTATCTAAACGCTACACATCTAAACAACTTGGCGATGTTGCTGAAACAACTTCTGGTGGGACACCATTGCGGGGCACCTCAAATTTTTACGAGGGCGATATTCCCTGGATAAAATCTGGTGAACTCAATGATGGAATTATTTCAGACGTTGAGGAATTTATAACCCAAGAAGGTCTTCAAAATTCGTCGGCAAAAATATTTCCGAAAGGAACGCTTGTTGTAGCGTTGTATGGTGCTACTGTTGGCAAAACAGGCATACTTGGCTTAGATGCGGCGTCAAATCAGGCGGTGTGTGCGGTTTTCCCGAAAATAAATATTGTTTCAACAGAATTTCTATTTTGGTTTTTGCGTTATAAACGCCCAGAATTTTTAGGAAGTAGTTTTGGTGGGGCACAACCGAACATTAGTCAAAAATTACTTCGTGCTACTGAAATATCTGTGCCGTCTCTCAATTTACAAGAAGCAATCTGTAACTTTTTGAAAGTTGTTGAAAGAAGACAAAACGGCGACACAAGTATTGAGTATCCAGCCTTACCAGATGAACTGGCAGATGTTCTGCGTATCGTGTCGCGTATTGAGGCGTTGGCAGCGCGTGTTGTTGAAGCGCAGGCGCTGAGGAGAGAGGCGAGCGAGGAAGCAGAAGTTATTTGCGTGTCAGCACGTAACGATATTTTTGGAAAACTACAAACAACAATAACCCCGATTCGCTTTGATGAAGCTGCGGAAATGCGACTTGGCAAAATGCTTTCTACAGCATCAAAGGTCAGTGCTACTCCATTACCATATTTGCGAAATGCAAATATTCAATGGGATAGATTAGATTTATCAAGTGTTTACGAAATGGATTTCAATGAAAGCGAAAAACTAACATTTCGCTTAAAAGCGGGCGACATTCTTGTTTGTGAAGGCGGCGATATTGGAAAATCTGCAATTTGGAATGATGAGCTTCTAGAATGTTATTATCAAAAAGCTTTACACCGTATTCGTGTGAACACCAATCTGACTTTTCCGAGATTTATCTTGCATCATATTTTCTGGGCAGCAGAGCAAAATCATTTTCTTGAAATAAAAACTCAAACAACAATCCCGCATTTGACGGGTGTAAAACTCAAAGCCTACAAGATTTACCTTCCCTCATTGGAGGAACAGCGGCGGCTGGTGGCGTACCCTCTGTGTCACAATGTGTGAGACAACTGAAGCCGATCAATTAATGTCTAAAGTGAAGGAATCCAGATATGTCTCACGCCTCAAATTCCGAATCGAATTCCAATAATAATGAAGCACGCACAACACCAGCAGTACCCAACCCTGAAGTGATAGTCAAACCCCGTACACGTCATTTTACGGCTGAGTACAAACAGCGCATCCTGCAAGCGGCAGAGGCTTGTTCACGCGGTGAACGGGGTGCGCTACTACGACGGGAAGGTTTGTATTCATCCCATATCACTAACTGGCGCCGTCAACGTGCTGACGGAGAAGCGCAAGGACTGACGCCACAGAAGCGTGGACGCAAACCCGATCCGCAAGCGGCGGAGATCGCCCGGCTGAAACGCGAGATTGGAAATTTGCAAACTCAACTCCAACGCGCCGAGACGATTATTGATGTCCAAAAAAAACTTTCGCAGCTCCTCGGGCTGACACCGAACGAGAGCAACGGAACACGATGATTCAAATGGCTGAACAACTCGCGCCTCAGGTCGGGCTGACTAACGCCTGCGCCGTCTTGAACGTGCCACGCAGTAGTTTATATCGCGCCCGTCAGCCGCAAGCCAGGCCAGCGGCGTGTGTAAAAAATTTACCCGTGCGACAGTTGAGTGGTGCCGAGCGAGAAATTGTGCACACGACTCTGAATAGCGAGCGCTTCCAAGATTGCGCGCCGCGGCAGGTGTATGCCACGCTGTTAGATGACGGACGCTACTTGTGTTCGGTCTCCACTTTGTATCGAATTCTGGCTGAAAACAAGGAGATTCGCGAGCGGCGCGATCAATTGCGTCATCCGAATTACACCAAGCCGGAATTGTTAGCCACGGCACCTAATCAAGTCTGGAGTTGGGATATCACTCGACTTTTAGGACCCGTGAAATGGACCTACTATTATTTGTACGTGATGCTCGACATCTTCAGTCGCTACGTCGTCGGTTGGTTGCTCGCCGACCGCGAGTCGAGCGCACTCGCGCAAGAACTGATCACGGTCTCCTGTGACAAGCAGCAAATCCCACCGGAGCAACTGACTATTCATGCTGATCGCGGGGGCTCGATGATCGCCAAACCCGTCGCCCTGCTCATGTCCG
>Ga0082335_1006265_pt1 | contig 15508 bp, 11 predicted proteins | sample Subgrocontami58m_FD_72375 | JGI IMG/M metagenome (GOLD analysis project Ga0082335, IMG submission 72375) | Subsurface groundwater microbial communities from S. Glens Falls, New York, USA - GMW37 contaminated, 5.8 m (SPADES assembly) (version 2) ...
CCTTTGTATCATTTATCAGTTCATAGATTGGCCGGCCGTCTTTTTCACTTACTACCAGGACCGAGAGACGTTTAGGATCAAATCCTGCCGGCAGAAGAGAGCGGTTGAACGGGATGGTGACCTCGGCGGGCTTATCCAGAGTGGGAGTGAAGTCGGGCTTTATCGTTACCGTAGGCCCAACAGCCGTTAAGAGACCGTCTAACCTACCAACGGGGAGAGTGTGCAACGAGGAGGGGGGTCCCACCGCGCTTACCTGCAGAGTTACAGGGGCTTCCCCCTTGATAGCTCTTGGCGGTAAGTAGAGAATTAGCCCGTCCAGGGGTGTTCCTGTTCCAGTAAAGGTGAGCTTCGTGCCCTCGGAAGGTTTGACTATCTGCGTTGTTGGGCCGGGGGTTGTAGGCGATCCGACAGGAGACGCGACTGGCGGCGTTATCACGCTAACGCTGGGGAGCGACGCATCCGTAGGCGAGGACAGGGCCGAGCCCAGGATACGTCTGGCATCCTCCGCGCTCACCCGATTATCGCTGTCCATGTCCAGATTCAAGTCCTGAGGCAGGTCCCCCACCGACATCTTCAAAGCAGCCAGGGCATCCTTGGCGGTGATCTTTCCATCCCCGTCGTAGTCACCTTTTAACTTTGCAGCGATAGTTACACGCCCATTGCGAAGGCTGGGACCCAGGCGAGTCCCGGCGGTGTCGGTTGCCAGGAGGTCACCCAGTGTCAACACAGACCCGCTGCCGCGGGCACCAACGGCAGTAAACTCCGCGTGGGCTAAGGGACCATCCCCATTGATTCCATCCGCCCCCTGCACCACTATGCCTAAGCGGATGACGCCGGCCTCCCGGGTACTGGCCTGGAACAGCCCGCCGCGCACCAGGTCGCCTGCCTCTACCTTGTTTACTTTGACTACTGCCGGATCATAGCGCAGCGAAAAATTCAGGCTGCCTAGCCTGCTGGCCTTCTCCAGACGCAACGGTACGCTAACTATGGCGTTAGGTCCCACTGTCCGTTCCTCCGCGAACAGGATGGTGTCTGTGGCCGTCGGCGCCTGAGTAGATGCCGCAGGGGGCACCGGAGCAGCAGTTGGAGCAGGGGTCGGCGCTGGCGTAGGAGCCGGGGTGACCACAGCCCCAATGGAGGTGGCCGCCTTTACCTCGGTGTTGTCCGTGAAACGTATAGTGACGCCAAAGTACTGCCCTTGCTTGAAGTATCCTGAGTCATTGGCGAACAACTCATAGGTTACCTGCCCGCTTACCGGGTCGCTCAGAGTAGTATCTTGAGGGTTTAGCCGCTTCCCGTCCCGGTAGACACCCAGAATCCAGTAGCCATCAGGAGCTGTGTTCCACACCTGGCCGGAGGCCGGGTTGCCCTTGTCGTCCGAGCTATACAGGGTGACTATTGAGACGGTCTTTGTTCCACTGCTATTTAATGATACTTTAAAATGGCCATCCCCCGTACCGTCCGGGTTGGCGTTACTCCCGCTTCCGACCCTGTCCAGGCCAAAGTCCATCCAGGCCAGGGAGACGGTGGGTCCAAACGAGGACGGGGGTGGGGTGGAAACTGTCCCGCCTGTCCCGCTGGCGGTAAGGTTGGCGAAGCGGGCGTTGGCCTCAATCAGGAACAGCGCCGGATGGAGCAGGTCAGGGAATTTGGCTAGCTCTTCGATAGTGGCGCTGACCACCTGCTGGCCATCGAGAAGGCAGCCGGCAGTGGTGCCCTGCACGTCAAGGGTAAGGGTGTAAGCGGTGTTGAGTTTAAGCTGCTTGCCTGCGGGTTTAGCCAGCCCACCGGGAAACCCGCCCTCTCCGGAATTGAGCCAGCCAGTGACAACCACGTTGTTTTCTCTCAGGCTTAGCTCGCAGCGGAGATTAGTGAAAGCAGGTCCTGGAGCTGGCAGGTCGAATATACCCACTCCCGCTCCGTTATAGTCAACTGACTGGACAAAGGTAAATGTGGAGGAAATCTTGAAGCCCCGGCGGGATAAGGTGGCCGGCGAGAAAAAGAAGGAATATCCTTCATCATTGGGGATACTACCCACCAGTCCCTGGGCATCCGGCTTCCACTGCCCGGCCGGACCTCTCGTGTGGACCTCCCGGAAGGCAGAGACGTCCATGCCGGGGAAGTTGTACTGGATTGCAGGCGGGGTGGCGGTCTGTGCCGCCGATGGCGAAACGGGACCCATGTTCAGGACGAGGACAGATAACAGAATCGAGATTAGTCTGATGGTCTTTTCACTTACGCCTCCGGACTTCATTGCTACCTCCACTTGACCGCTCGCGGTGCGGCGATGGTCACCTTTTCTGGAGCGATCCTCATAAGCCAAAATGCAAGGCGTACAACCTGTCGTTCTGGCACTTCGTTTTGCTAAACTGACATAGGGAGATTTTGGCACATGTTTTTCAATCTGTCAAGCTGTTGTACTGCGCCATCAACCTCTTAACCAGCATAGAGCAACCGGATTTGCACCTGAACTTTCCAAAGTAGGGATGACCATGTATAATTTGCCCTGAAGAGAAGCGCTTTGGGGGAGCAGCAAAATATGAATCATTCACCTTATGAAACCAGGCCCTTGGAATGCTGGTCTAAAGCCAGAGAGCTGAGGCTGCGCTACTACGAGGAGTTAAGGACAGCTAAGGAACAGGGTAAGCTGGTTGTCGCCGGCTCGGCCGCCGGAATAAGTTCGCTAATTGCCGGCCTGGGAAATGCCGTCTATCTCGGTGGCGAAACCTTCGCCGGCACTATCGCCGTTGACCCTGTCTTCTCCTCGGAATGTTCCAAAGCTGCCGAGGCCCATGGCTATGCATCGGATATTTGCAGCTATTCGTTGAATTATCTGGGGGCCATGATCCTCGACCGCGCCCCATGGGGAGGGAGATTCCCCAGGCCGGACCTGTGCTTGACCTGGCACAACTGCGATACTCACGCCAAGTGGTTCCAGGCGGTCAGCGGGTACTGCCATATCCCGTTTATGGGCCTGGAACGCCCAACCCAGCCTCTGGAGGTGCGCCCCGACCAACAGCTAACCTATATTGTCGGGCAAATGCACGATTGCGTCCAATGGCTGGAACGGGTGACGGGGAAAAAATATGATGATGAAAAACTGATAGAGGCTGTCAGGAACGAGCTGTACACGACCTGGTTATGGGCTGACATAGTGTGTTATAACAGGGCAATTCCTGCCCCCCTGGACATGCGGCAAATTCTGACGGTTATGACACCTGGTATTGTTTTGCCCCATCGCTCCGAGACTGTCCAGTACCTTCTGGCACTGAGGGATGAGATACGATTACGTGTGACACAAGGTATTGCTGCCATGCCGAACGAAAGAATCCGTCTCTTGGAAGATAATCTTCCGCTATGGCACTCCCTCGGAGTATACAAGCACCTGGAAAACCAGGGGGCGATCCTGGTGGGTAACCACCAATACTTTGCTATGACGGGGCAACTGGTGGAACGACCGGATGGCCGCTTTGGTCCCGCCGACGACCCGACACCCCTGATTCAGGGTATACACTCCAGGGATGACGCGCTTCAGGTCCTTGCCCGGTGGGATATGGAAAGATATGGTAATACCCGCCGGCGGATTCCTCCCACCTCTAAGTTGAGAGGCCACCTGCTTGTAAAGATGTGCCGGGAATGGCACGCCGATGGAGTGCTCATGCATCTCAACCGGGGATGTGCGGGTTTATCCTTCGGGCAGATGGAGGATAGATTGGTGCTTCAGGAGGCCGGTATCCCTGTAGCCACGTTCGAGGGCAATATGGCCGACAAGAGGGGGTTTGACCAGGCCCAGTTCGTGGCAGCTATAGATGGGTTAATGAACATCCTCTCCGGTGGTAAATAGATATTATTCGCGTTAGCTATCGTGATGGCGCAGAAGAGTGGTGGCACCCCGATTCATCGGGGCCTGTGAATTCACCTCCCATTATCCTGCTATTTTGATTGCAGTTTTGACGTTAACTACCCCCCCACGAAGGTCATCACATCCACCTGAATCTCATCGCCGTCTTTAAGCATGGTGTCTATTCCGTGGGGTAGTGCGCGGTAATCCCGACTGTTTACCAAGACGATGAAGAAATCGTCAATATCGTTGGTCTGTAGGTCAATAAAGCGCATCTTGCGCCAGTTCCTGAGGGATAGCTCCTGCATCAGGTCACGGAGTGTGCAGCCGCTGCCAGGCAACTCCATTTCCCCGGCGCCGGGGTCAAAATTACTCTTAATCGTTAGCTTCATAACCAAACAATCATCTGTTAGCCCCTTCCCGCATCGGGAAGGGGTTGGGGTTAGGTAGCTTTTTCCTTTAACGCCCTCAGCACCTTTTCAGGGGTTATGGGCAAATCCCTGATACGTACCCCTACAGCATTATAGATAGCATTAGCGATAGCCGGCGCCACCGGAGGCACGCAGCCCTCGCCGGCCTCCTTGGCCCCGAAGGGGCCTTCCGGCTCGTAAGTTTCCACCTCTATAATTTTTACCTCGGGCATGTCCATAGCAGTGGGGATCCTGTAGTCGCGGAAAGAGGGATTGAGCATCTCTCCCTTGTCCCACAATATCTGCTCGGTTAAAGCATATCCCAGGCCCATGTGCAACGAACCTTCCACCTGGCCTTCAACGGCCATAGGATTTATAGGCTGGCCGCAATCGTGGGCCGCCGTCAGCTTATTCACTTTCACCCTGCCTGTTTCCCTATCCACCTCCACCTCCGCCGTCACGGCGACAAAGCTATAAGCCGGGGATACGATGCCCTTGCCTTCAGGATGATAGGAACCTGTAGCTTCTACCGGCTTGCCCTTGTTGGCCGCTTGAGCCATCATTACTGCTTCGGAGAAAGCCATGGACTCCTGGGGCCGGCTCTTTACGTATATTTTACCTTTTCGGCTCTCCAGTTCGGCAACTTCTGCTTTAAGCTTCCCGGCTGCAATAGGGAAGAGCTGCTTTTTAAGCTCGGCGCCGGCTGCCTTAACCGCATTGCCCGCCTGGAGTGTCACCCGGCTGCCCCAGGTGCCAATATCCACCGGGGTAGTACCCGTATCGGCGGCAGTTATCTTTACATCATTAAAGTTTACTCCAACTTCTTCGGCCAGTATCTGGCTGAGTACGGTATTGGAGCCTTGCCCAATATCAGATACCCCTGTGAAAAGCTCTACCGTGCCATCATCGTTAGCCCTGACCCGGACGTTGGAGAAGGCAAGACGGGTACGGAACCAGTTGAAAGCGCCGCCGCTTTGCTGCCCGGCGCAGGCGATGCCTATGCCGCGTCCCGGGGGTAATTTCTTCTTTCTATTCTGCCACTGAGTATGCTCACCCGCCTTTCGCAGGCAATCGCTCAGGCCGCAACTATTCACTTTGGTCAGCTTGGGTATCTCGTCATTTGGCTGGCGGGCATTCCTCAGTCTTAGCTCTATGGGGTCTATACCCAGGTCCTCAGCCACCATGTCCAGTTGGGTTTCACCGGCAAAATAAGGTTGGACAGCGCCTATCCCCCGCATCGCCGAAGACGGGGATTTATTGGTAAAAACCCGGTAACCCTCATACTTATAGTGGGGGAATCTATACAGGAGGGTATGGAAAAAGCCCGCCGTGAAGGTCACAGTAGGGCCGAAGGCGGTGTAGGCCCCGCCATCGAGGATCGTCTTACACTGCCGCACCATCAAGGTCCCATCTTTCTTGAAGCCGGTTTTAAGCCAGATTTTCATGGGATGCCTGGTCCTGGTGGCGGAGAATTCCTCCTGGCGTGTGTACACCATCTTCACGGGCCGGCCTGTCTTCTGGGAAAGAAGGGAACAACATACCTCGTAGGGATACAGCTCGAATTTGGCGCCGAAACCGCCCCCTATGTATGGCTGAATCACCCGCACATCCCCTTCGCGCAGTCCCAGAGCCGCCGCTAACATGCACTGCACTGTATAGATAGCCTGAGTAGATGTCCAGATGGTCAGACGTCCGGATAAATCGAAGCTGGCCAGGCAGGCGCGAGGCTCGGTCGGCGCATAGGTTACCGGGGGTAGAGTAAAGGTATCCTCCCTGATATAATCGGATTGGGCAAAGCCTTCCTCTATATTGCCGAAATCTATGAACCGGGACCAGCAAACATTGCGCTCTACACCTTCATGGATCAAAGGGGCGCCATCTTTCATGGCCTCATCGGGATCAAAGACCGCTTGCAGGGGTTCGTAGTCAACTTTAATCAGGTCCAGAGCCTCCTCGGCTGTTTCTTCGTCTACCGCAGCTACCGCTGCCACCTCATCGCCGATATAGCGGACCTTATCCATACACAAAGGATACTGGTCGATAAGCTGGGGGAAGGCCCTCCAGCCGCCAAACTTTACGCCCTTGGTATCCTTGCCAGTAACCACACATTTGACACCCGGCAACCTTTCAGCGCGGGAGGTATCGATATGCAGGATGCGGGCATGGGGTAGAGTGCTCCGCAACATCTTTCCATAGAGCGTCCGTGGAAGGGACAGGTCGGCGGCATACTTTGCCTCACCAGTGGCTTTTGCCGGGGCATCTATTTTTGGCAGCCGCTGGCCGACAACGCTGTATTCTTTCATCGGGCGCTGCCTTTCAGGTTCTGAGCAGCCGCTTTAATAGCTTCCACTACCTTCACATATCCCGTGCAGCGGCACAGGTTTCCGGAAATGGCTTTTCTTATCTCCGGCTCCGATGGGTCGGGATTAACATCCAGCAGGGCTTTGGCTGTTAGAATCATGCCCGGCGTACAGAATCCACATTGAATAGCTCCCTGGTTGACAAATGCCTCCTGAAGAGGGTGCAATTGTCCATTATCAGACAATCCCTCGATAGTGGTTATTTCCTTGCCTTTAATCCTTATCGCCAGAATCAAGCATGAGTTAACAGCCTTGCCATTTATAAGAACAGTGCAGGCGCTGCAATGCCCCTGGTTACAACCCTGCTTCGTCCCTGTAAGGCCCAGGTCCTCCCTTAGGACTTCCAGCAGGGTCTTCTTAGTCTCTACAGCTACAAAGTGAGTCTCCCCGTTGACCTTTAGCTCAATAATTTGCCGGTTTGGCGGCATAGAATGCTCTCCTTAATTTATCAGGCTCCGGGGCTAAGACACCTGTCCCAGGCCTGCTCCAAAGCCCGACGGGTCAAAACCTCTACCATTTCCCTGCGGTACTCAGCAGAGCCTCTAATATCGGTTATGGGCTGGCACTCAAGGGCTGCTTCCTTTGCTGCTGCTCTAAACAGCCTGTCATCCTTGCTTTTCACCCGAAGCAACGCCTCCGCCCTTAAAGCCCTCATCGGAGTAGGGGCTACCGCCCCCAGGGCTATCCGGGCATCCTGACAAATACCATTCTGAATAGTAACAGATACAGCCACGCCAACAATAGCCAGGTCCATAGCCTGCCTGATGGTGTGCTTGATATATACTCCACTGTTGCACAGAGCGGAATCGGGTATTTGTATCTCTACCAGAATCTCGCCGCGCTTCAAAACTGTTTGCGATGGGCCGGTGAAAAATTGTTCTACGGGGATAGTCCTTTCGGTCCCGGGAGCTACAAGTTTCAATTTGGCCCCCATAGCTATCAAAGCGGGGGCAGTATCTGCCGATGGGGCGGCATTGCACAGATTGCCTCCAACAGTTCCCAGATTCCGCACCTGGCTGGAGGCCATACTATGCACCGCCTGATACAATATGTTGAATCTCTCCCGGACAACAGGGGAAGCCTCGATAGAGGCCAGGGTGACCAGAGGGCCAAATCTCAAACCATCGGCTTCGCTATAAGTGATGCTATCCAGGCCGGGGATACCTTCCAACCCTATCAGAAACCCAGGGGAAACCTCCCTGAGTTTAATCCGGGGAATCAAGTCGGTGCCGCCGGCGACTATTCTTGCCCTGTCAGCGTGTTGAGCTAGTAAGGCACATGCCTCCTGTATTGTCCGTGGCTCCAGATATTCAAAATTGGGTAATTTTCTTATAATTTGCATTTATAAGCGGCTTTTCCTTACCGGGTGGCAAGTGCATAGAATTTTGTGTTTTAGTTTGAGCAACCCCTTTGACACCGGGAAGTATATCATTAGTTACAAGCTTTCTATGAGTTCCCCATAGGTAGGGTTATTAACAAAATGCGTTATCTCGAATTCTTCTTCATCCCCCCTGGGGCTGGATACCGAACTTGTGCATAGTGTCTATATAGTCCCGGAGCCCCCGCTCCAGGTCCCATTTAGGCTCGTAGCCCAGCTCCCTGCGGGCCCGGGTAATATCGAAGAGGCCGTAGCGGGGTTTCCCGATTCCCACATAATCCAGGCCTGGACCGATTTCGATAACCGCTCCGGGTATGACCTTCTTCACAGCCCCGGCGAAATCATGGAGGGTAATAAGCTTGCCGCTGGCGATGTTGTAGATACGAGAGGGTACCTTTTCTGCTACGCAGGCGCAAGCCACTCCCTCTGCCACGTCCTTGACATATAGAATATCGTCTTTCTGGTCGCCCCCTTTAGCTATATTAGTGGGACGCCCCAGCATCGCATTCTCCACCAGCCGGCTATAAAAAGAAACAGGGCCGTGGCGGGCCAGCTTGCCCGGGCCCCATGTCATGCAGAAACGCAGGGCGCAAAAATCCACGCCGAATTGCTTGTTGTAGACCATACCCATGCTCTCGTTCACCACTTTGCAGGCGCCATAAACTCGGTCTATTTCAGCATTGCGGACATGGTCCTCGGTGATAGGCTTGTATGTCGGATGAGCATTCTCACCGGTAATGATACCATAAGCCCCTTTAGAGCTAAGATAGACCACCCGCTGGATATCCATCAGGCGGGCTGCCTCCAGCACATTCACATTCCCATAAGCGCCAATCATAAATCCCCCGTATGGATTGGTCTCCGCCTCGGCGATGAGGTTGGCGGCATGGATAATGCGTTTCACTTTATACTTCTTAATCGCGCTAAGGATATCGTTGATAACGGTAATATCCCCCCTTACCACATCTATTTTATCAATGATATCCTGGACATAGCGCAAATCGGGGTTACGGGACATACCAACGGGCCGGATACCCCGGTTTACCAGGTTTCGGAGGGTCTCGTTGCCGAAGACCCCAAAAGCGCCGGTGACCAATACATCAGCCATTGATCCCTCCTCCCAGATTTACCTTCTGGTGAAAACGTCGTTAATGTCGTGAGTGAAAGGGTTGCCTTCTGACATGGTTTATTTAACAAAGCGTCTTCCAATAGCTGTCATTATACTACAAAGCTACCGCTTGTTTAATATCGTTTTTGCATTGTACGAAAAAATTTTAAGTTTATTGGCTCTTCGGTGAGAATCCTATCCTGGTCAGCAGCGCCTCAATTTCAGTATTCGTGGGGGGTGAAATTATTTTAATGACCGCCTGTTTGGAGTCCACGTCAACGGCGACAGAAGCAACTCCAGATAGTTTGCCTACCTCACGCTCGATAGTTGCCTTGCAATGGCTACAGTTCACGGCAGGAATATTGTAATTCAATACGGTCAGGTTTTTGTCCTCAATTTTCTGCTGGGCATTATGATCATGACCCATCATCATCGCCATCGGCCCGTTTCGACCGACCATCTTACGAATAAAGAAAAACATTATCAAGAGCATGATGATAAATCCTGTAAGAGGTATGATAATCATACTGCGCATACTCGTACCAAATATAATCTGCCCCATATTTCCCACCTGGGAGAACATTATCATAATAACAATCATTGCTCCGATCATAATCCCAACCATTATCATCAAACCAAACATCATCAGTGGTCTCTTATTCATTTGTTTCATTTGCTTGTCTCCTAATTATTTCTATACCTTCGGTCGGAGTCGACTGTCATTCTTTCGAAAATAAACTCGCCCTTGTCATCCTGGAGGAGTCGCGAGTTAACGGGACGACGAAGGATCTCAGGGTGGAAGAGATTTTTTTACAGTTGACTTTGCCCCACCCTGAGATGCTTCACTGCGCTCCAGCATGACAGCGATAGCTATTTTCATCCTTCGTGATGGCTTTTTAAAGGCCGAGAACGATTCCCGGGTAATTGGGAATCCAGCGTTAAATATAATCCAGGTATATGTCTCTCCATTCGGGATTTCCTCACCAAAATTTGATGTTAACTTCCGAATTTGGTAACCGGTCTAGCCATCACGTCAAGCGTCTGGCCATGTCAAATATTTAGCAGCCTCGACGGGTTTGTGCTCATAACCTGTGTAATCATCTTCTTATCGAAATCAAACACGTTCAACATCTCGGCCATCAGCCTCATACATTCAACGGAATCGGGGGAAATAACCCTTGCTGTGTCCGAAGACAATATCGTCTTCTCTATACCTACGGCTCTAATGGCATCCACCATCTGCGGCGCCGATACCCCGCAATAAGGCGAAATTTCAAAATATGTGAAATTGATATTTATACCTTTTTTAGCCATTTTAACCATGTCGCTGACCGGTAGTCCCGTAACCGGGTTGAAAGGATGGTCTATCAGGGCTTTCGTGAATTTGCGGGAGTGGACCTCGTCTGCCAGAGCTTCCATTTCTTCCAGGGACAGATGTCCGAATGAAAGGGCAATATCGCTTTTAACTGCCAGGTCTATAATCTCCAGCGCCTGTGGGATCAGCTTTCCTTTGTCGAGAACATATACACCGGCTTTTTTAGCCTCTTCCAGGCTCATATTTCGTGTTTTCATAAGATGGTGTGCGGACGTGAGAACCGGGAACCAGATAACCTTGCAGCCCCTCTCCACCATTGCCCTGGCAAGCTCCACATTTATTCCTCCGGTATATGTGCCCAACACCACACCGCCATAACACACGGTCGGCGTTATGCCAAGGGGTTTTGCCCAATCCTCTAATGCTTCGTTAACAATCCGGGCAGGTTCGATAGACGGATAGGGGCTGCTTTTAAATACCAGCGCCTTCATCCCCGCCTGCGAGGCGTGTTTTGCTTGAGCCAGAGGGTCTACCATGTTCACACAACCATGTACATGTGAATCAATCGTGCCACGGACTAGCCCGTGGTCCGGCGGGAAAAAGGTCGGCCACTTATGCGTTTTAGTAAACTCATACCAGTTGGTAAGGGCCTTCACCGTATCTGTAGACATCGCTTTTACCCCTTCCCCGTAACGTTTATTCGACAAGAGGACATATCTGAGTGGACATCTTTAACATAGATTACCCGCCTTATGCCGGTAATCATCGCTTTACGCTCTCTTTCCCGATGCCTTCTCCACAATGGGAACTGCAAAGCTTAGCCCTAACCTCTCCAGGTCAGCAACCTTCGGTAAACCCTCTGTCGTCAGGCCCCGCGCCGAATACCACGTGTCTTTCTGCTGCATGAATTTATCTCTGTCCAGTTTAAGCGGCACACCATACTTGGTGTGGATAGTCTCGTCAAAGAACCGGTCGGGCAGTCCATCATCGCGCAGCGGAATATAGCCCTCTCGTAACGAATAGCATCTTTCCATCAAGGCCATCCGTTGAGTTAGATCGGGCCAGTCTTTCTTCGTCAGGCTCCAACCGCAGACAGCGTTTAACATCTGGGTAGCCCATTCATCGAATCCATTGAATATCGGCGCAATGGTGGGTCTCAAGAATAAACAAGTGGTTAATGAGTCTGTCATCACCACCTCAGGGTCACCGCGGTTGCCGTGAAGCTCACCGCAGGGGTTTACTGCCAGGCCAACTGCATCCGACATGCTGCCCCGCGGTTCATAGGAGGTAATAGCCACGCCCTTGTAAGTCATAGCATATTTTTCGGAACCCCGCCCTATCTTGGGTGGCGCAAACTTCAACCCCTCAGCCAGAATATCCCCGATTCCTTCCCGCCTGGCTATTTTCCCCACCAGTTTGGATATTGCCTCCAGGTTGCCCCAGGTAAGATCTATACCGTCCAGCTCTTTCCTGGATACAATGCCCCGGTCATATAATTCCATTACCCAGGCGACAACACCGGAGACATCCTCATTGTCCAGACCCAGATTGTCCACCAGCGGTGTCAAGTACATCTGGGTTTCGAAGCCGGGTATCATCACGTTGGCGTTCCACCCGCCGGCATCGTCGTGGCGAAGCTCTCCCACCACCGGCCCTAACGGAGGTTCGCGTCTCATATACGGCACTTTACAGGCCACGTGGCAACCATGGCAGCTATCGTTCCACACCTTATAGGCCTGTTCAAAGGTTAACGGGTTGCTGAGGTCACAAATTGGGTCCCAGCCGAGCTGCTTATTCTTAATACCTTCCTGGCCGCTATAATAGCGGTTGGGCATGGATATGGCATGTCCCCAACGCCGGTTCTCCGCTTTATACAGGCGGGATTCATGGAAATATGACGTAAGCATATCGAATATGGTTTGGGGATGCGCATAGGCCGGGGCAGATGTACCACGAACCGCTACAGCCTTTACGTTCTTTGATCCCATTACCGTGCCCATACCGAGCCGGGCAGCATGGTGATACAGGTCGTGGGCGATATCGGCGTTGCGCACCAGGTTCTCGCCTCCGGGGCCAATGGAGGCTACCCGGAAATTCTGGTCTCCGGTCTCTTTATACAACTCCTCTTTCAGATGTACCTGGCTCTCCAGACTCATCTGCCCCCAGAGATGCTTCGCATCCCGTATCTCTACATCTTTATCCTTTATCAGTATATATACCGGGCGGTTAGCTTTGCCGGTTAGGAGCAAGCCGCCACTGTAGCCGGCATTGACAAGCTCCGATCCAAAATGACCGTTCATATTGGATAGACCCCGGAGTAAAGTAAGGGGTGATTTAGCGCTGACATTTACCACCGAGCCGAAAAAGCCGGTGAGCGGACCGACGCCAAAATAGAGTATATTCTCAGATCCCAACGGGTCTGCGCCTGGCGGCACCCTCTCCCAGAGTAGCTTCCCACCGAACCCCCGTCCGCCTATGAATTTTTTTATATCCGCAGTTACATCCACCACCTTTTTCTTCCCCGAGGTGAGGTCAATTTCCAGCATGTTGAATTTCATCTCAGCCATTTTCCTACCTCCATATCTCTTCGGGCGGCCGCTGGATTTTGTCTCTTTCCAGAGGATAAAGCCGCCGGGCGAGCAGTTCCGCCTTTTTATCCGGGTGGATGCGTTCCAGATGTTGTGGTATCAATGGGGCCATAAACTCCAGTGCATTATTAGGGCATACCTCGACACACTGAGGGCGGCGCTGGCCGTCCCGTTCACAAAGATCGCAAACCAGTGGATGGTCATGTCCGGGTGGCACCAGGATTGGCACCTTGGCCGGGCATGCCTCACGGCACATAGCGCAAGAGGAGCCCATACAACGGTCGTCATCCACTTTCATATGGTTGGTTTTTTCATCATAGTAAATCACGGCAGGCTGAACAGGACAAGCTTTCTGGCACTCCCGTTCCGGAGCCGGGCACTGGGAGCATACATTCTGCACCGATTTGGGCAGCGGCAGCAGATAGCGATATATGCGAATGCGGGATAGCTCCTTGTCCAGCACCCCAAAATGAAACAGTGAACATGCCATTTCACAGGCCCCGCAACCCACACACAGGTCCCAGCGGGTCTGGACTAACGCCGGGCCTTTGGGGAAGGGCATATCTTCCAGACCCCAACCGGTTTTAGATGCTTTTGCTACATTTACCATAACTAACCTCCATTAGATAATATGAACACCACAAATGATGAAAATAGCTTATAATCCTCTCGCCCCTATGGGGAGAGAATTAAAGAGAGGGGGATTTCCCATCTCAGCTACAACACCCTCTCCCTTACCTCTCCCTTTTAGGGCGAGGGGAATAAAGTCTCTACCATTTCTTAAGAAATTATTCTCTCAGTCCCTGCCAACCTGCCCGCTTTCCCAGGCAAAGAGCCGCTCTGGACAGGCTGGGGAACACACAAATACCCGCTTTGATCCACTGTTGTTTAATCTCAAAAGCCAGCGCGGCATTGTCAGGGTAACCCAGCCACTCCAGCGCTACGACTACAGGCTTGTTGAGCTTTTTAGCTGACTCAATTATCCCCTGACAAAACTGCTGGACCCCTGCTCTGGTTGAGTTAAAGTGGCCGAGTGAATAATGCACCAGTACCAGGTTGACCATTTCTAATTTCCCAACTACGTCAACCGCCATAGGCGTCAACACCGGGTCTCCCGATGTTTGCGGGGAAAAATCCACCGGATTAAGTACCCCCGTGCCCGAGAGAGGGACAAATTGATGAAGCTGCTTTTGAATATCCTCCCCGAAGGTTGGCAATGTAAAACCCGCCCTGGTGAGGAAATCAGATACCAAAACGCTGGCGCCCCCGCCAGCCCCGACAACCGCTACCCTATTGCCTTTTAAGTTGGGTATCAATTCAAAGGTCATCGCCAGGTCGCTCATTTCCTCCAGGTCATTGGCGGAAATAGCCCCCGCTTGCTGGAGTAGTGCCTGCCAGAGTTTTTCAGACCCCGTCAACGAGGCAGTATGGGATCTAGCCGCTCTTCTCCCCGCTTCGGTAAATCCACCTTTCGTGATTATGACGGGTTTGACCGAAGCCACCCGCCTTAAAACCTCGGCAAACCGCTGTCCACCTTTAACGCCTTCCATGTAAGAGGCGATGAGTTGCGTTTCCTCATCAGTACCCAGATAGTCAAGCAGTTCCGTCTCGTTAATATCGGCCCCGTTGCCATAGCTTATCGCTTTGCTGAAGCGCACACCCCGTTGGGCGCACAGGGCGACAAATTCACTTGAGTAACGGCCGCTTTGAGAAATTAAACCTACGTGACCTGCCTCTCGCGGTGTTTCGGCATTGAAGGTGAGATGTCCTTCAGGACAGTATATACCGATACAATTTGGTCCCAGGATGCGCATACCTGCAGCGCGAGCTTTATAAATTATCCTTGCTTCCTCATCTCTCCCCTGTTTAGTCCCATTTTCTGAGAATCCCGCAGCATAAACGCAAACCGTTTTTAAGCCCTTTACAGCGCAATCTTCAATGCATGAAAACACCTGCCCCTTTGGAACGCTGACGATAGCAAAATCCACGGGTTCGGGGACCTCTGTCACCCGCGAATATGCTTTGAAACCGAGCACGGGCGCTGCTTGGGGATTGATAGGGTATATCCCCCCGGTGAAGCCAAAATCAATCAACGGCTTTAAAAAGCCTTTAGCGGCCCAGTTGTCCTCTTTGTCGGAGGCGCCGATGACTGCCACCGAGCGGGGATGAAACATACCGTCGAGGGGGTGGTTATGATGTTCAGCCATTGGATTGTTTCTCAATCTATACATGCCCTTTACCATGATAAAAGTTCAATTTGCAGTTCATTTGCGTCGCAGAAAAAATATCGTTCAGGTATTATACAGGATAATCAGACTTATGCGAATTATTCCTTAACCCTCTCCCGGAGTAGTAACTATCTACCCTTAAAGACCGGCTCCCGTTTCTCCCTGAAGGCTTTCATTGCTTCCTCATGGTCTTCCGTCTGTTGCGCCAGCGCTGTGGCGTTAGCTTCGTAATTCAGTTGTGCCGCAAAAGAGGAATCCAGCCCTGCATAGATAGCCTTTT
>Ga0082335_1006266_pt1 | contig 15507 bp, 18 predicted proteins | sample Subgrocontami58m_FD_72375 | JGI IMG/M metagenome (GOLD analysis project Ga0082335, IMG submission 72375) | Subsurface groundwater microbial communities from S. Glens Falls, New York, USA - GMW37 contaminated, 5.8 m (SPADES assembly) (version 2) ...
GTGATCCCGGCGTGTTTGCGCACGCGCTCAAGCAGCAACTGCCAGCGCGCGTCAAAGCCGTTGATCGGCTTTACCGGCACGACGTGCTCGGCTGCACCGGCCACATTGTTCACCTGCGGCGTGGAGCCGATGTTGATCGACAGAGTGTCGTACGCAACCGGCGGACGGTTGCGGCAGAGCACCTTTCCCGCGTTGCGGTCTAGGCACAGCGCTTCATCGCGAAACAAACGCGCACCGGCAAACCGGGCCAGCCTTGAGAGGTCGATGTGGACTTCGTCGTAATTGTAATGTCCTGCGATATAGCCCGGCAGCATGCCGGAATATGGCGTATGGGTGTCGCGGCAGATCACGGTCAAGCGCACCCCGGGCAAGGGATGCATGCCGAAGCGTTTGAGCACGCCGACATGGCTGTGCCCACCGCCGACGAGCACGATATCCCTCAGGATCGGTTGATCCGGCGATTGCATTGCAAAGTCCCTCTAATGAACGGCGCGCCGAGCGGCACCGCGAGCGCGGCCGATGTTAGCAGCAAGCCGGCTCAGTCCCCGTCCTGCCCAAGCACCTCGGGGATTTTGCGCGACGCGCGGCGCAGAAATTCGATCTGGTGCGAAAAATTCGTGCATCGCTTGCACATCATCAGGTGCAGGCTGAGCAGCATGCGTTCCGCCGGCGTCAGCGCCTGTTCCATCGCGCGCGATGAAAGCTTCGCGGCCTGCTCGCACGAATACATCAAACTACTCATGGTCTACTCCGAACCAGTTTTTGGTCATGCAGGAGCGCAAGCTCAGCCTCGCCCTAAACAGTATCACGTGCAGGTTGGTCGTCGAAATCTCGATCTTCTTACAGATTTCTTCCGCTGACAGGCCCATTACCTCGCGCATCGAGAATATCAGTGCGTCGCGCCTGGACATGCGCTGGCAGCACTGCTGATAGACGCGCCAGAACTGGCTGGCCTCGAGCGCCGCATCGGGCATACCCCAATCCGCCGGCGGATCGACCCACTTGCCCTTCGCATTGAACGATCCATCGTTGGATTCGCCGTCCTCGCCCAGCGCGAATGCGTCCGCCGGCAGCCCGCGGCCGCGGCTGCGGGTCAGATCGATGATCTTGTGCTTAAGGATGCCGGTAAGCCAGGTGCGCAGTTGCGAGCGACCCTGGAAACGGTCGCGCTGGGCGAGCGCCGCGATCAACGTTTCCTGCACCGCGTCCTCGGCCAGCGCCTCGTCGCGCAGATGAAACAGCGCGTAGCGCTGCAGGTATTTTCGATGCCCCTCCAGGGATCGCGACTGATCGTCTTGTTCGGCCATCGTGCTTATCCTGCGGAATCTGACCCTTATTGCATTGCGGTGTACGCCAGGACATTTTGCCATGAATCGCCCCGGACGCGCCCGCCCGGGGAGGGTGGGGGCTGCCGGAACGACGGCTCCGGCCTCCTGGCGCCGATCCGGAATCGAAATCATTTGTAAGAAGGCGGCGGATGCGCACGACCAATCCGATAGCAGGGTAGCGCCTCGCTCCCGGCTCGGTCACGTTTACGTCCTTTTCGGCCTTATAGGAGACTCAACAATGAATATGCTAAGACAACCCCTCAAACTAGCGATGGCAAGCGCGCTGGCGCTCGGCCTTAGCGGTCCGGCCCTGGCGAACCCCTGTGGGGCGAAGAAGAACCCCTGCGCACCGAAATCGGCCAGCCCCTGCGCGGCGAAGAAAAAGAACCCGTGCGCCGCTAAGAAAAAGAACCCCTGCGCGGCCAAGAAAAAGGCAAATCCCTGCGCGGCCAAGAACCCGTGCGCGGCAAAAAACCCCTGCGCCGCAAAAAAGAAATAACGCTACGGGTGAAGCCGGATGAGTGACATGCTCGGCGCGGACCGGCTGCAACCGCAACTGCCGGTCCTGCTTCCGCCGGACCTGGGACAACTGCCGCGCGCGCGGCTGGAAGCGATGCGCGCGGCCGGTGCCGAGGTGTTGGAGTGCCTGCGGGTGCTCGACAAGGCCGAGCTGGATCTCGTCAGCGAGGTGCTGCGCGGGCAGGGCACGTTCTACGAACTCGAGCATTACCCGCCGGACGACGTAATTGATCGCGATACGCACGCCCAGTACTACTACCATGCGCACCGCGGCGCGATCGAGCACGGGCATTTCCACACTTTTTTGCGCGCGCCCGGCATGCCCGCGGGGGTGGCGCCGGTGGCCTATTCGGGCGAGGAGATCTGGCCCAGCGGCGACGAGGCGATCTCGCACTTGATCGCGATGTCGATGGATGCGTTCGGCCGGCCGATCGGCCTGTTCGCCGTGAACCGCTGGGTCAGCGCCGAAACCTGGTACCCGGCCGAAGACGTGATCCGCATGCTCGATCGCTTCGCCGTCGACCACGCCTTTCCCTCTTGGCCGGTGAATCGCTGGATCGGCGCGATGCTGCAATTATTCCGCCCGCAGGTTGAGGCGCTGGTGCGTCATCGCGACACTGTGGTAGAGGCTTGGCGGAATGCTCATCCGGACGCCGACGTGTTCGAAGACCGGCGGCTCGACGTCACCGGCGAATTTGCGATCGACGTCGACGCCCAAATCGCGGCTGTGACGGCCGCGCTCGGCCGCTAGCGTCGATTGATCAGTGCATTCGTAATCCCAGTATGTCAATTTCCTGGAAGGAGACCGCAATATGAAGAACTGGCTTCTCGTCGCACTCAGCCTGATATCGGGTATGCAGTTCGTGCATGCCGCTCCCGCGGCCGGCGAAAAGACCGCAGGCGCGGCGCAAGTCGTTGTCCTAACCCAGACCCCGTGCCAGTTCGTCGAAAGCGAAGGTGGCACCGACCGCGGCTACAGGAGCAGCAAACAGGAAGACTGCGAGCGCATCAACGCGCAATCCGGCGCGGCGCGGGCAAACAGCGCAAAGCCGATCGAACTGAAGCCTGGCCGCTATGTGTTCCGCGTGACCAACAAGAGCGTGCCCTATGAGCTTGGCTTCTGGCTGCGCGGCGCCGGCCTGACAGGACACGCGACGCTGCCGAGCGTGTCGGGCGGTGGGCTCGCGCAAGGGGTGACCAAGGACTACGAAATTATGCTCAAGCCGGGCGAATATGTGTACTCCTGCCCGCTCAATACCACGCCGGACTACCGGTTGATCGTCAAGAACTGACCTTGCCCGCGAGGAAGATCCGATGCTGAAAAACGTACGCCTGTCCCTGTTCTCCGCCCTTCTGTTGACATTTGCGGCTCGCTACGGCGTAGCTCAGGCTGCAGCGCCGCTGCCCGGCACGCATACTGCGGCGTCTTCCTACGGTTTCGACGCTCTTGCCAAGCGCCTGGAGCAGGCGATTGAGGCAAACAAGATGGGTCTGGTGGCGCAGGCGAGCGCCAGCCGCGGCGGCGCAGCACGCGGCGTCAAAATCCGCGGCAACCTGGTGCTGATGGTGTTTCGCAACGATTACGCGGTGAGAATGCTGGCGGCCAGCGTGCCGGCGGGCATCGAGGCGCCGCTGCGGCTGTACCTGACCGAGGATGCGAAGGGCAAGGCAAGTGTGAGCTGGCGCTCGCCGAGCGCCGTGTTCGCGCCCTACGGCAGCACTGAGCTCGACGCGCTGGCGCGTGAACTCGATCCGGTATTCGAGAAGATTGTCCGCGACGCCACCAGCGGCTGACGCGCGTCGGCTACGGCGTTTCGATCGAAGAGGCGCGCAAGTGGGGGCTCTATGTCTCCAGTTCGAACGGAAAGACCCCGGCAGGTGTGGTCGAGCCGGACCGGTTCAACGAACCGGGGTTGTATATCGTGCGCCCGGATGGAACGCTATACTGGGGCGCCACGTCGACCATGCCTTTCGGCCGGCCGCATTTCGCCCGAGCGGATTACGTGCAGATGACCCAGGCCTTCGTCAGCGGCGAGGCCATGCAGGCCGCATAGCGAGCCGGCAAAGAAGGTATTGGCGCGCAGTCCGACATGTTCCAACAGCCTGGAAATACTGTCCGAATTCACGACGAATGTTACGAATGGTTATGGATGATGTGCGGATGATAACCAAAATCCGGCGGCGATCGCTTAGCCTTTGCTCACGCCGCGCCTGGTGCGCGGCGCAAAAGCCAGTACAGCATGCCAACTAATTTGCTCGGAGGACAGCATGACCAACCACCTGTTCCAGACCGAGGTCGACGACAAATGGGCGGCATACAAAGTGGCCTGATCCGAGGTCCGGCGCGCAGGGCGGGAGCGGGATGCGCGCTTCCATCCCGGCATGGAAGTCACAGGCTGTAGTGGCCTTGCCACGCGCCTCTGGCGAAATCGAGGCTGACTTTCTTCGGGGCGATTCTGCCGACTGCCTCGCTGTGCAAGTCCGTTTCCGGCTGGCGGCCCAGGCGTTCGGCGACTTCGAAGCTGCAAGCGGTCGAAGTCACCGGACGAAAGTACAGGTGCAGCTTGTCGTTTGCCGCTACGGTTTTCCGGTCGCCGGCTTCATCATGAAAGTGCACGAATTTTTTCACCAGACAGGAAAAATACAGTTCCAGCTCGATGACCAGCGGACGGGGACGCCGGGCGAGTTCTCGCGCGGCGGCGCCGGTCCACTCGACTGAGACATCCCGGCCATTGATGACGACCTTGGCTGTTCGCTGGTCTTGCGTCATGAGAAATCCCTCGGCGAAAGAAAAATTGGAATTAGCGGTCCTAATGTGAGAAATCTCACAAAAACTCCTGAAGAATCTCCTCAAGCGCCCGTCTTCGTAGTCGCAGTTTCTCGTTGCTTACAATAGGCTACGGCCTTCCCGTATATCTCGGCGGCCAGCCTCTTGAGTGTCAGTTGATCGGAGGGCTCGAGGTATTCGCCCTTGAGTCCGCCGCGTTGATCCGACATCAGGAACGCGGTGGCGTCATACAGGCCTTCGCGTTGCGCCTTTTCGCAGAAGGTCTCGTATCTCTTTGCGTAGGAGGCATTCTTGAATTCCGGGAGCACCTTGAAATGCGGTTCCTTTTCCTTCACCGCCTTGGTCGAAGCAGCATCATGCTCAAGCAGCATTAGAAATCCGAGGAATGGCTTCATCGATGATGTGAACGCCCGTTCCTGATAGGCGCGCCAGAAGTCGTGGGCGTTGCCGATCGCTTCCTCGATGCGATTGTTGAAGTTGTTTCCGTACGATGGCCCTGCCTGCGATTTTACTTCGATGCAGACGAGGAGATTGCCATCCACGATTGCGAGCAGATCCCAGCGCTTGGTCGGCCGGAAAAAGCCGGGAATATAAGAATCGATTTGCCCGGTGAAGACTTCAGCGTTCTTGACGCCTGCGTCCTTGAGTACGTTGCGGATCAGCCGGAGGAATCCGTCAAGCTGCTTTCCCCCTGTTACCTCCGCCCTTCGCCCTTGATCTTGGACTTTTCCGCCTTCCCGGCGCGGGCTCAGCTGCCCTGTTCTTGTCTTCCAGTAGTGGCGGATAGCCTTCTTGCCGTCGGCCTGGATCAGTTCGTCGAAGTTTTTCATCACCCCCCCGGACAAGATGAATGGTTGTCTCTGAAAAAAGGTTCGCGGTGTCCCTGGACACGCGCAACGCGGACATTTCGAAATAGTCCGGCGTGATCTCGACGCCGATACTGTTACGCCCCCATTTGGCTGCGGCGACATTCGTGGTGCCGGTGCCCATGAATGGGTCGAGCACGGTATCTCCGACGAAGCTGAACATGCGGACAAGGCGTTCCGCGAGCGCGAGCGGATAGGGCGCGGGATGATCACGCGTGGAAGCTCCGGTAACACCGGTCCAGATCTGCTGGAACCATTGCTGGTATTTATCGGTGGAAATCACGCTCAGGATACGCGTGGCGAGCGACGGCGAACGGTAGCCGCCCGGTTTACGCTCCATCAGAATGAACTCAATATCGTTCTTGATCACCGCGTTCGGCTCATAGGGCTTGCCCAGGAACCCGCCGCCGTTTCCGTCGGCTTCGTAGGCGGCATTGGCAATTTTGTGCCAGATAATTGGAGAAAGATTGGTGAAACCAAGTGCCCGGCAATGCTCCTGGATCGAGGCGTGCAGCGGCATCACTGAATGCACGCCCGCGTTCTTGCGGCGAGAAAGGCACACATCACCCACCACGCACACCAATCGCCCGCCCGGCACAAGCGCGTCGTAACAGCCACGCCAGACTTCGTCGAGCGCCTTCAAAAACGTCTCGTAGTCGCTGACAAAACCCAGCTGACCGTCCGTTCGCTGGTACTCCTTCAGCGTCCAATACGGCGGTGATGTGACCACGAGATGCACGCTTGCCGGCTGCAGGAATGCCATGCGACGCGCGTCCGCGTTGTAGAGCGTGTGAAAAGTCGGGATACGACTGATGGCCTCTTCGATTGCTGCTACGCGTTTCCCATCCTTGGCGATGGCTGGGAGGGCCTTCTGCTGGTCGCCGAGCTTCGACGGATCGAAGGGAAGAAAATCCGATAGGTCGAGGCTGTGTCCAGGGGTGATCGGAGAATTCATGGCGTCATTATAGAGTGCCCGGAACAATCATGGCCCCGTTAGCTGCGGCGACAGGTTGACCGACGGCAGATTCGCGTATGCAGCCAGCGAAACATCGAAAGAGGTGCGGCACGCACGCCATCGCTGACGCCCGGTCAGTGAGAGCCGCCACTAATCCGCGAGGCGTGTCGGGATCGTGACTTCCGCGTGCAGAGTCCGATGCACTGGGCACTTGTTGGATATTTCGAGGAGCTTGGCGCGCTGCTCCTCGCTCAAGGGGCCTTCGAGGCGAATCAGCCTGTCGATGCGGTCGATCTTGCCGTCCTTGGTTTCGCAATCCGCGCAATCCGCCGCATGAATCTTCTCGTGCCTCAGCTCGATCGTGGCGCGCTCGAGCGGAAAGCCCTTGAGATCGGCATACATCCTGATGGTCATGGAAGTGCAGGCACCGAGCCCGGCCAGGACCAGGTCGTAGGGCGAGGGCCCGCTGTCCATGCCACCGGCCGCGGCCGGCTCGTCTGCGCGAATGACATGTCTGCCGGCGGCCACCCGCTGGCTGAATTTTCCCTCGCGCGTTTCCTCGACCAGCACCCAACCGGCAGCCGGCGCGGGCGCGGCGTCGGCGGCGGGGAGATAGCGCGCCGCCCAGGAAGCGAGAATGTTGCCGGCGTAGAGCGCATCCTCGCGCCGCGACAGCATGTGGTCGGCCGGATCGAGGGAAATGAAACTCCGCGGATGTTTGGCCGCGGAAAATATCCGCGTCGCATTGTCGACGCCGACGACGCTGTCGCGCGGCGAATGCATGACCAGCAGCGCCTTGCCCAGGCGCGCGACGTTGTCCCCGAGCTTGCTGCCGGAAATATCCTCCAGGAACTGTTTACTTATCCTGAACGGACGGCCGCCGATATTGACCTCGGCTTCGCCGTCGCGCTCGACGGCCTCACTGTCCTTGATCAGGTGCAGCACATGCGCCGGGTCGAAAGGCGAACCTATCGTCGCTACCGCCACCGCTTCGGGCACCCGTCGCGCAGCGGCGAGAACCGCGCTGCCGCCGAGACTGTGGCCCACAAGGATCGCGGGCGCGCGGTAATGCTGCCGCAGGTAGTCGGCGGCAGAAACGAGATCCTCCACGTTTGAAGAAAAATTGGTGCTGGCGAAATCGCCGTCGCTCGCGCCCAGGCCGGTGAAATCGAAGCGCAGCACGGCGATGCCGCGTTCGGCCAGCGCGGCGCTGACATAGGTGGTGGCCTTGGTTTCCTTGGAGCAGGTGAAGCAATGCGCAAACAGGGCGTAGGCGATCGGCGCCGCCGGCGGCAAATCGAGGCGTGCGGCGAGCATTGCGCCGCGGGCGCCGGGAAACGATAGTGAAAGTGTCTGGGCAGGCATGAACGCTCCTCGCAGGCAGTCTAACGGGCGCCGCTTTCGCGCCGAATGGCGTCGCAACGAAGGCTATGGTACGCATGGGCAGCAGAGCTCATGGGCGTCGTTTCGGTGAAGGATGGTCCCCGGCGCGAAAGACCGCGGTCTTCGGATTGAACGCGTACCACGCAAACCAGTAGCCGACCACGGCCGCAAGCTGCTTCCCGTCCGCAGTATAGGCCGTGGCGCTCGACGCCGCGCGGTCGAAACGAATGCTCAACTCCGTGTCGCCGATCCGGTCCGATACCACACCAGTCGTCCTGCTCAGTTCGACGAAGGGATAGGCCTTGGCAAGCTCGCCGATCTTGATTCCGAGAACGCGCTCCTTCGGGTGAAAGCCGGCGGAGCGGAACGCGACCGGAAACATGATTTCTTCACTGCGCTCGTAGCCGGCGTATGGATCGCGTTCATAGGGCCGCTGCTTTCCGGTATTGACTGAGAGCACTTCGCTTGCCCGGTGGCTCTTGCGCCAGTCGGCCCAGGTGGTATGCGACAACGGCAGCATCTTCAGGAATTGGCCTTTCATCGGACCGCTGATTGCCTGGCCGAGCAGCTGCGACCACAGCGACTGGGTCTGGCGGTCGTAGAGCAGCACATCGCTGTTGTAGAGCAGGCCGGAGACGCCGAAGCTCAGCACGCGACCGTCGATCCTTGCATCGAAGGCGACGCCGGTGCCGCACAGCGGACAGAAGGTGACGACCACCGCTTCGTCGTCGAAGCGGTCGTTGACCACTTCGTGCCAGTTGAGGATCCGGACCGGATAGGCGCGCGCGATGCCGCTGCGGGCAATACCGAGCACGGCGTCGTCGTCCCGCAGGAAGGCTGCAAGCTTGCCGGGGGTGAATTTCGGATAGTCGATCGCGGGGATGCCGTCCTTCGGCGGTCCGCCGAAGTGTATCTGCTCGCTTGGAACCAGCGAGCCCTTCAGGTCGAAGCCATTCATCTCCTCGGCTGGGACGGCGACCGGCGCACCGGCGGCGATGAGGGCGAGGCAAAGAAAAAGTTGTCGGAATCTCATTGGGCCTCCAGAGACGTGGCTTGGGGACAGACGCTTAGTCGCGTTGGGGAGGTGGATTCTTACATTGCATGAAACTGCCTTTGTAAGAAATCGGAGCCGGCCACGACTAAGTCGGATGCAGGCCGTATTCGCACGATTTCCCCCACCCCGATCACAGGAGCATACCCATGTGCACTCGCAAAATCTCTTTTCGATTCATCCCCGCTTTCATCGCCGGCTTGTTCTTCGTCGCGGCGGCCGTGGCGGCCGGCAAACCCTTCGATCAGGCCGGCTTCGAGGCGGCGCAGGCCGCGGGCAAGCCGATTCTGGTCGAAGTCCATGCCGACTGGTGTCCGACCTGCCGCGCGCAGGAACCCATTGTTTCCGAACTGATGCAGGATCCGAAGAACGCGGGCTTCGTCGTGCTGCGCGTCGATTTCGACAATCAGAAGGATGTGCTCAAGCGCTTGCGCGCCCAGTATCAGAGCACGCTGATCGTGTTCAAGGGCAAGAAAGAGGTGTCCCGTTCCACCGGTGAGACGCGCAAGGATGCGATCGCTGCACAGCTTGCCAAAGCCCTCTAACGCTCATGGAATTCGGACTCGGCACCTACGGCATCGGTTTCGCCGCCGGTGGCCTGTCGGTGCTGTCGCCCTGCGTGCTGCCGCTGGTGCCGATTCTGATCGGCACCGCGGCGTCGGCGCATCGCCGCGGCCCGCTCGCGCTCGCCGCCGGGCTTACGCTCTCCTTTGCCGTCATTGGCGTCCTGCTTGCCAGCGCCGGCGCCGGCCTGGGCCTGGACCAGACGGTGTTCCGCCACATCGCCGCACTGATGCTGCTCGGTTTCGGCGTGCTGTTGCTGTCGAGCGGCCTGCAGCAACGCTTTGCCGTGGCCGCTTCGGGCGCGTCCAGCGCCGGGCAAGGAATGCTCGCGCGCCTGACTCTGGATGGCTTGTCGGGACAGTTCGTGCTGGGCCTGTTGCTCGGCGTGGTGTGGAGCCCCTGCGTGGGGCCGACGCTGGGCGCGACCATCACGCTCGCGAGCCAGGGGCAGCAGTTGGGGCAGGTGATGCTGGTCATGGCGCTGTTTGGCCTGGGCGCGGGGTTGCCGCTGGTCATCCTGGGTTCGCTTTCGCGCGAAGCCATGCTGCGCCTGCGCGGCAAGCTGCTCGCCGCCGGCCGGCAGGGCAAGAAAGCACTGGGCGCGGTCATGCTGCTGCTCGGGGTTTTCATTCTCACCGGCTTGGATAAACGCTTCGAGACCTGGGTACTCGACGCCGCGCCCGCGTGGCTGACCCAGATCGGGACCAGGCTTTGATTGCGAGCGCGAGAATTTCCCCGAGATACCAAGTGTACAAAGTGTACAAAAGTGTACAAAGGGCAGCCGCAGCTGCGGCTGCCCGGTTATCGACGCATTGGTCGCGGGCGAGTCCTGACCGGCGTCGGTAGATCCGGCATAGACCTCCCGCTATCCCATCCGCGCATTCACAGTCGTGCGTGCTTGCCGCGGCGTTTGTCTTCGACAGGAAGCACGCCCACAGCGCGGCCTCTATTCTGCCGCGCGCTCCAGTCCAAGCGCTTCCCAAAGAAACGCGTACGAAATTTCGCGCCGCCCCTGCTGCGCCGCCTGGACCTTTTCACCGGCTTCATAGCTTCTGAGCAGGCCCCGCACGCGCTCGCGTCCGGCCGCCGTCGCCAGCGCCTGGCGGGGTGTTTTGCCACCCAGCGCCGGAACCGGTTCGTCGCTCCAGTTGGCGTAGCTGCGACGCAGCGCCTTTTCAATTGCTTCGGCCAGCACTTCGGGAGGCAGATTCGGAACAGTGCTTGCAGAAGAACCGGGTTTGCCGGACTGCGGGTTCTTCATGGCGCTCCTGGGATCCGACAGCACCCGGCCCGCGAATTCCACCGATTTCCCCGCCAGCGCCTCGAACCAGGGCCGGCCCTGATCGGCGTAATTCTGGGTCTTGTAGAAAAGCTCGATCCGGTCCTCGCCCTTGCCCAAATTGATCGAAACGCTCTGGCGTGTCAGCCCATCGGCGCAAGCGAAAAGCCTGGCCCAGCCGGAGGCGCGGTCACCCTCGATGTCGGACTGGGTCTTCAGCGCGGCGGCCAGATCATCCCAACTCCTGACGCGATAGTGATCGGTGATCAACAGCATCGGATCGCCCGAGTGGGAGTCGATAACCGTCGGCAGCGGCAATGGCCTCGCGTACTGCGCGATCCAGCAACGGCGGATGATCGCGCTCAGCCTGTGGGGCAGTTCTTCGCCCTGCACGGCAGCGTCGCCGGCGGCCGCGTGCAATTGCGCCAGTAGGGATGCGTTCATCAGGCGCGAGAACGGATAGGCGGCGCCGGATATTTCGTGATGGCCGCCGGCCTCCATGATGCGCACGCCGATCAGGTTGCCAACCCGGGCATGCGCGCTGCCAGACTTTTCATACACCATTACCGGCGCCGCCTCGGTGTCCAGCGCATCGCACAGGCGCATGCCTGCGCCCGGCAGGACTTCGGTAATGTCATAGAGCCGCAGCGGCCGGCGGCGCAACTGTTCGATCCAGGACCGCTGGTGAGGCGCGAATGCCGGACCGCCAGGTCCGAGCAACAGCTCCGCCACGTTGCGCTGCGCCCCCTTGACGGCAATGCTACCCTCGGCCAGCAGCCACTCCATCGCATTGATCTGCACTCCCTGCCAGTCGGTCTCGTCAAGTTTCTGCAGTTGCATTTGCTCTGCCTTGTCAAGACCATCGTTCAGCATGGCCGCGATCGATGTCTTGACCGCTTTTGCGTGGCGGCTGCTCAGCCATAGCACCGCTCTGCCGACGCCATCTTCCTTGCCTTCTTCGGCAACCGGCTCGCCGGACTCCTTGCCGCAGCACTTTTTGAACTTCTTGCCCGAACCGCAGGGACAAGGATCGTTGCGGCCGACCTTAGGCTGGTTGCGAACGATCGTGCCACCGCCTTCGCTGTCGTGCGGCGGCCAGCCGGATGCCTGATGGCTGCTTGACTTGTCCGGTTCGGAGCGGTCGTAGCAGGCCCAGGACGCCATCTCATCCACAGCATCGCGGATATAGCGGTTGTCCTCTCTCGCGGCTGCTACAGCCAGGCAGTCCTCCACGGGCATGGCGGCCATTTTCTCGAACCACTTGAGACTCCTGACCGACGGATCGATCATGCCCGCGTCGAACCAGCCGCGTATGTCTTCCATCAGCGGCTGCGGACCGAGTTCGCAGCTAGCGTCAACCGCCCAAGTCAAAAACTCACCGCGTCCACCGTCCTCGCCCGCTCCGGCTTGCCGCAGGTCATTCGCTTCCACTTCGCACAAGGCCCTGATATACGCGAGCACGCTGTCGCGATCGCCATCGCCTTCGAGCACACGCACAACAAGCGCGCGCAGGGCCGCGTAGCGGCACCACAGATCGGCGCCGCTATCCTCGGCCAGCGCCATGAGCGGCGCAATGTCGCCGTCGCACACCGAGGCGAGCATGCGTCCAAGCTGGACGCCGACGTCGTCAGCGAACAGTTCACCGGCGCGCTCGTCGGAGCAATGGCAGGCCCGAGCGAGCGGCCGGTAGGCGCGGGATTCGCGTTTTTCCGCAGCCAGATACACGGCGAAGGAAAACAGCCCGTCGTACTCCCCATTGGTTTCGTCGAGCAGCGTCGAGCCGCCGGCGGCAACGCGTTCGAGTTCCGCGACGAAATACGGCGCCAGCTCATCCCAGCGCCGACGCGCCTCCTGCGCGGCGGCGAGCGGAAAAGGGGGCGCCATGGGCGAGAGCGCGGTGCGGATGTCCTGCCATTCCATAAAGTATCCTTTTATCTGCCCTGCATGTAGCGCGCGAACAGCGCCGCGTGCAGCGCGCGCAGTTTCCCGCGGCCCTCGATGAGTTCGGCATGCCGTCCCTGGCGTTCACGCGATAGCAGGTCGAGCACGTCGCGGGTAGCTGCTAAGAGAGCGGCGGCGGTTGCGGCCCTTCGTTCAAGCGCCGATCTGCTGCATCGCGTGCGCGGGCGTGACTATCGGAATGCCCTGGTACTGGCCTCCCAAACCATGCAAGTGCCTGTCGCCGGAGACGATCAAATCCGCCTGCCCGGCCCACAAGAGGCCGGCAATGACAACATTCGTATCAAGCACCAGGCGCATCAAGTGGCATTGCGCTTGCGCTTTTCGGCGCGCACTTCGCGAACCTCATCGACGATCATCCGTTCGACTTCCGGAGTCAATTCCTCCTGCGGCATGCGTTCCCGCATCGCGTGCAAGTCCTCGCCTGCCTGTTTGCGCGATTGCTCGCGCAACATCGCCGCCATCACCTCCGGCGCGAGCAGGCCGGCCGCCTGCGCATCCTGGGCCAATTCGTCGGGCAACTGAATCTGAACGGTGGTCATATGGCCTCCTGTGCGCTGGCACGCTGCTTGAGCTCTCTGAATGGAAAGTCGATGCGCTCGAATCTGAATCTAATCTGGCCGGTAGCCACTGTCAACGGCAAGCCCGCCGGACTGATAGGCGTCGCCGAGGTGCTCAAGGATGCGACTGCGGAAGCGGTCCGGCAGCGGCACGAAGAAGGTCTGCAGATCGTGCTGCTCACCGGGGACAGCCAGGCGACCGCTGAACAGGGCGGTGCCGAAGTCATGCCATTGCATGAAGTATCCTTTTATCTGCCTTGCATGTAGCGCGCGAACAGCGCCGGGTGCGCTCGCGCAGTTTCCTGCGGCCTTCGATGAGTTCGGCATGCCGTCCCTGGCGTTCACGCGATAGCAGGTCGAGCACGATGCGGGCGCAGTATTCGGAGCGCGTATTCGCGCCGGCCTGAGTAAATCGCAGGCACTCCGCGAGGCGGCTGTCGGCGATGAGCGCCCAGGCCGGAAACCAGGTGAAATCCTCCGGCGTACCCGCGCCCTCGAACTCGGCATCGAAGTTTCGCACCAGCCGGTCCAGGGCCGGCAGTTCCAGTCGTGGTGCCAGCAACTGTGCGCGCTGCGGCGCCATCCAGCCAAGTTCGGCCAGCAGCGGCATGATCGCATCGAAGCCGGCCAGGTGGCATCTTGCTTCGATCATCCAGGTCAAGGGCGCCGGCTGCCGCCGCCACGACGCGATGGCCTCGATGCACGCGGAAGCATTCATCCAGTGCTTCGCGCGCAGCAACAGCGGCGCCGCGTGCAGCGACTCGCGGCCGGAATCGAAGGGATAAGCGGCGATGGCCGCAGCCAGCTCCGCATAAAACGGAGAAAGCCACGCTTGCGCCTCCTTCCCGAACACCGCATGCGCCGCGGGCGCAAGGGCATCGTCCAAATCCCCCAGGATCGCGATGGCGAGCTCGCGCGCGATCGGCCTGGGAAGCGGTGCATGCAACTTCCCGCACAGGATAGCGAAGGCCGGCAGCAGCGGATCGGCGCCGTATTCGGCGGTAAGCGCCACCAGCGCTCGCGCGCAAGCGCTAGTGTCGCGTTCGCGCAAGGCATCGATGGCCGCGTTGCGCAACATCACGTCGCGGCTATGCTCAAAGATGTCGAGTTGCATGGGCGTGATCGAAATGATTGCTCGTGTCAACCGCCGCTGCGGATGCGGCTCGAATCCTTGAGCCTGAACGAACCGGGTGTTCGGACGATTATGCCATTTCCGGGCGGATGGGAGCTGCGCGCGCGCAACATTGAAAGTGCGACTTTGCAATGGGTTGGATGGGCAAGAGGAAGTGTGAAGGGCAACTACCGGCTAAAATCAACAGGCCGCTCACGCTTGCCATTCCATATGGTTCGCGGCACCATGCAATATGGGAACAATTTTGCTTCTAGATGGCTGGCGCGTAATGATCTACACTCGTGACCATGGGCCGGCGCACGTGCATCTTGTTTCGCCGGAGGCCCGAATCAAAGTGTGGCTGAACTGTCCAAGTGGTCCATTGGAACCTTACGAGGCCCGCGGTGTCACAAAAGCAAGCTTACGGCGACTGCTGGAAGCCTTGGAACCCAATTTGAACCAGTTGTGTAGTGAATGGAGGAAAGTCCATGGCGATCTCTGAACAAGCTATTGATGCAGCGCTCAAGCGTGGCCAGGACTTGGCGAAGGCAGAACATCGGGCGATAGGAGCCCGCTTCGATGCCGCTCGCGCTCGCCTGGTGATCGAGTTTGATAACGGAGTGGAAATGTCTGCCCCGATTTCCCTTCTGTCCCCGACGCTCGCCGGCGCAGACAGCAAGAAACTGGCCGACGTTCGCTTGGAAGGCGGTGGCTACGATTTATATTGGCCGGCGTTGGATGAAGGCCTATTCATTCCCGAGCTGTGCGCAGAAATAACATACGGCAAGCTCGCCGCTTAAGGTGAACAACCCGCCTCCGGCTGCCGCTGGCGGGGAGGAATAATCGTCCAACTGGGCGTCCGGATCAAACTGCATTGCCGACGCCCGGGTAATTGGATCCTGCGACAGCAGCTCGGCCACAACGGCCATTGGGGTGTGTTGCCATCAATGGCTGCAATGTGTAGGTCAGCTGTCGTAGCCCTGGAATTCCGGCCGAATGACCGCTTGGCACTTCAGGCTACTACCGCACCCGACCCTGACCCGCTATTGGCCACCGGGTAGTGCGAATGACAGGTCACGCGGTGAAGCGGCCCTTCGCTTACGCTCGCCCTTAGGTGTCGCGCCGTTCGTGCGTAGCTATCCAA
>Ga0082335_1006268_pt1 | contig 15495 bp, 11 predicted proteins | sample Subgrocontami58m_FD_72375 | JGI IMG/M metagenome (GOLD analysis project Ga0082335, IMG submission 72375) | Subsurface groundwater microbial communities from S. Glens Falls, New York, USA - GMW37 contaminated, 5.8 m (SPADES assembly) (version 2) ...
GCACCGAGATGGTGATGCCGGGGGACAACGTGTCGATCACGGTGCAGTTGATTCAGCCGATTGCGATGGAAGAGGGGCTGCGCTTCGCGATCCGCGAAGGCGGCAAGACGGTGGGCGCCGGGGTGGTTGCGAAAGTTATCGAGTGAAATCGCCCGTCACGAATCACGGGGTTAAATAAAGGCCAGTAGCTCAATTGGCAGAGCGTCGGTCTCCAAAACCGAAGGTTGGGGGTTCGAGACCCTCCTGGCCTGCCAAGGGCTGCGACTAGTGTTGGACGCTGAAAGAACATGGCAGACAAGATCAAGATTGCAGTCGCAGTGGCGTTGTTGGTGGCGGGCATCGCGGCGTTCTATTACTGGTCGGAGAGCTTGATGATCGTCCGCGTGCTGGCGGTGATCGGGGGCACCGTGGCGGGTGCGGTGGTGTTCCTGACCACGGCGCCGGGCAAGGAATTTTTTGCGTATTCGCAGGAATCGATCGACGAGACCAAGCGCGTCGTGTGGCCGACCCGCAAGGAGACGCTGCAGACCACGGGTGTCGTGTTCGCTTTCGTGGCGGTCATGGCGATGTTTTTGTGGCTGGTCGATGCGGGGTTGCTATGGGCGGTACGACTACTGATGGGCCGGAGCGATTCATGAGCAAGAAATGGTACGTGGTGCACGCCTATTCCGGCTTCGAGAAAACCGTGCAGCGCACGCTGGTCGATCGGGTCGCGCGCGCCGGCATGCAGGACAAGTTCGGCCAGATTCTGGTGCCGGTGGAAGAAGTCATCGAGATGAAAAGCGGCCAGAAAAACATTTCCGAGCGCAAGTTCTTTCCCGGCTACGTGCTGGTCGAAATGGAAATGACCGACGACACCTGGCACCTGGTCAAGAGCACGCCGAAAGTGACGGGTTTTATCGGCGGCACTTCGACCAAGCCGACGCCGATTTCGGAGAAGGAAGTGCAGAACATACTGCACCAGATCCAGGAAGGCGTCGAGAAGCCGCGGCCCAAGGTGTTGTTCGAAATCGGCGAGGCGGTACGGGTCAAGGACGGTCCGTTCACCGATTTCCACGGCAATGTCGAAGACGTGAACTACGACAAAAGCAAGATCCGGGTGTCGGTCACGATTTTCGGACGCTCGACCCCGGTCGAGCTAGATTTCGGGCAGGTTGAGAAGGCGTAAGGGGTTAAAAAGGAGCGTTATCGTGGCAAAGAAGATCGTCGGCTTTATCAAGCTGCAGGTGCCAGCCGGCAAAGCCAATCCCAGCCCGCCGATCGGGCCGGCTTTGGGCCAGCGAGGGCTTAACATCATGGAGTTCTGCAAAGCATTCAACGCGCAGACCCAGAAGATGGAAGCCGGCATGCCGTTGCCGGTGGTGGTGACGGCGTATGCCGACAAGAGCTTCACCTTCATCATCAAGACGCCGCCGGCCTCGGTGCTGATCAGGAAGGCGCTGAAGATCGAGAAAGGCAGTCCGCGCCCGCATACCGACAAGGTCGGCAGGCTGACACGCGCCCAGGCCGAGGAGATCGCAAAGGCAAAAATGCCCGATCTGACCGCGGCGGATCTCGATGCGGCGGTGAAAACCATTGCCGGCAGTGCCCGCAGTATGGGCGTCGAAGTCGAGGGGATGTGACATGGTTAATGTCTCGAAACGCTATAAGGCGATGGCGGCCAAGGTCGACCGCACCAAACTCTATCCGCTCGGCGACGCGATCAAGATCGTCAAGGAAAACGCCACTGCCAAATTCAATGAATCGATCGACGTCGCGATCAACCTCGGCATCGATGCGAAGAAGTCGGATCAGACCGTGCGCGGTTCGGTGGTGCTGCCGGCCGGCACCGGCAAGACCGTGCGCGTGGCGGTGTTCGCGCAGGGCGACAAGGCCAAAGCCGCGCAGGAGGCCGGCGCCGATGTCGTCGGGCTCGATGATCTTGCGGCGGAGATCAAAGGCGGCAAGATGGATTTCGATGTGGTGATCGCCACGCCCGACACCATGCGCGTGGTCGGGCAACTCGGCCAGATCCTCGGCCCGCGCGGCCTGATGCCGAACCCGAAAGTCGGCACCGTCACTCAGGATGTCGCCGCCGCGGTGAAAAACGCAAAAGCAGGCCAGGTGCAGTACCGCGCCGACAAGACCGGCATCGTGCAATGCACGATCGGCCGCGCGTCGTTCACGGTCGATGCGCTGGCCGAGAACCTGAAGGCGCTGCTCGACGCAGTGAACAAATCCCGGCCCACGGGCATCAAAGGTATCTACCTGAAGAAGGTATCGGTATCGAGCACGATGGGGATCGGTGTGCGCATCGATCAGGGCAGTATGCATGGTTAGTGGTGAAGGCTTTGGGCTGCCGGTGACGTTTGCCGGCAGGTTGTCAAAGACCGTAGGGGTCTGAAGACTTAATCGATGAGGTAAGGGCGGCAGATTTGCCCTGCTCCTCGCGCTCTACGCAGACGGCGTGTCCCCGTGAATCAGGTGGTTGGTAGTGCCTGGATCCAAGGTCGCCGGTAGGAGAACGATGGTTGCGGAACGCGGAATGATGCTCGGATGACCGCAGTACGGGTTGCCATTTTCATTCAGCGCTCAACATTCATCATTCGTTGTTTAAACGTTATGCGGAGGTAGGCCTTGGGTCTTAATCTGGAACAGAAACAGGCGGCGGTGGCCGAAATCAGCGCGGAAGTTGCGCGGGCGCAGGCCATTGTAGTCGCCGAATACCGCGGCCTTGCGGTCGCAGCGATGACCGACTTGCGCAGGAAAGCGCGCGTTTCGGGCATTTATCTGCGGGTCCTCAAGAATACGCTCGCGCGCCGCGCCGTCGCCACGACGCCGTTCGCCGGACTGTCCGAAAAAATGGTCGGTCCGCTCGCCTACGGCATGTCGAGGGATCCGGTCAAGGTCGCGAAGGTATTGCATGATTTTGCCAGGGGCAACGATAAGTTCGTAATCAAGGCCGGCGCCATGGCGAATTTTGTCATGTCCCCCAAGGATGTGGCGCAACTCGCCACGATGCCGAGCCGCGAGGAACTGATCGCCAAGCTGATGGCAACCCTGCAGGCGCCGATTGCGACGTTCGCGCGCACGCTCAACGAGGTGCCCGGACGATTCGTGCGCACCGTTGCTGCCGTGCGTGACCAGAAACAACAGGCTGCTTGATTAAACGGATAATTTAACTGGAGATCATCATGGCATTAGCCAGAGCTGAAGTGCTTGAAGCAATTTCCAACATGACGGTGCTCGAACTCTCGGGCCTGATCAAGGAAATGGAAGAAAAATTCGGTGTGTCCGCCGCTGCGGTTGCGGCCGTGGCGGCAGCACCGGCGGCGGGCGGCGCGGCCGCTGCGGCAGCCGAAGAACAGACCGAGTTCACCGTACTGCTGACCAACTGCGGCCAAAGCAAGGTCAACGTGATCAAGGTGGTGCGTGCGTTGACCGGCCTGGGACTGAAAGAAGCCAAGGACCTGGTTGATGCCGCGCCGAAGGCCGTCAAGGAAGGCGTGTCGAAGGCCGACGCTGATTCGATCCTGAAGCAATTGATCGATGCCGGCGCGCAGGCTGAAATCAAGTAACGATTGCAGGCGATTGATGGCTGGCGGAAGACCGCCAGCCTTTTCCCTTTTGTCGACAGCCGATAGTCCGCAACCGGGCGCACCGCCAGTGGTGCCCCGGGTCGCGGTCCGTTCTTACTGTTGAGGAGCCCTGATGAGCTACTCGTTCACCGAAAAAAAGCGTATCCGTAAAAGTTTTGCCAAGCGCGCGAGCGTGCTGCCGGTGCCCTATCTGCTGGCCACGCAGCTCGACTCGTACGCGGCGTTTCTGCAGGCAAATACCGCACCGGATGCGCGCAAGACCGAGGGCCTGCAAGCGGCCTTCAAGAGCATTTTTCCGATCGAGAGCCATTCCAAGAATGCGCGCCTCGAGTTCGTGAGCTTCGTGCTCGGCGTGCCGCCGTTCGACGTCAAGGAATGCCAGCAGCGCGGGCTTACCTACGCGGCGCCGCTGCGCGCCAAGGTGCGGCTGACGATCATGGACCGGGAAGCCTCCAAGCCGACGGTGAAGGAGATCAAGGAGCAGGAAGTCTACATGGGCGAAATCCCGCTCATGACCATGACCGGGTCGTTCGTGATCAACGGCACCGAACGCGTGATCGTGTCGCAGCTGCATCGCTCCCCGGGCGTGTTCTTCGAGCACGACCGCGGCAAGACCCATTCGTCGGGCAAGCTCCTGTTCTCGGCGCGCATCATTCCGTATCGCGGCTCGTGGCTCGATTTCGAGTACGACGCGAAGGATTATCTGTATTTCCGCGTCGACCGCCGTCGCAAGATGCCGGTGACGATACTCTTGAAGGCGCTGGGCTATACGCTGGAGCAGATCCTTGCCGAATTCTTCGTGTTCGACGCGTTCCGTTTGCACAAGAACGAGATCGAGTTCGAGCTCGTGCCGGATCGTCTGCGCGGCGAAATCGCCCGCTTCGACTTTTCGACCAGGTCCGGCAAGCTGATCGTCGCCAAGGACAAGCGCATCACCGTCAAGCACGTGCGCGATATGCAGGAAGCGCACCTGAGCAGGATCAGCGTGCCGCAGGAGTTTCTGCTCGGCCGCGTGCTGGCGCAAAACGTGATCGACACCGACAGCGGCGAGGTCATTGCCAACGCCAACGACGAGATCACCGAAGAACTGCTGAAGAAGCTCTCCGATGCCGACATCGGCAAGATCCAGACCATCTATACCAACGATCTCGACCAGGGCCCGTATATTTCGCAGACACTCAGGATGGACGAGACCGCCGACCAGATGGCGGCACAGGTCGCGATCTACCGCATGATGCGTCCGGGCGAGCCGCCGACCGAGGACGCGGTGAAGACGCTGTTCAACGGTCTCTTCTTCTCGGAAGACCGCTACGACCTGTCCGCGGTCGGCCGCATGAAGTTCAACCGCCGCGTCGGCCGCACCGAGCTGACCGGCGCCGGGACGCTGTCCAAGGAAGACATCGTGGCCGTGATCAGGATCCTGGTCGAGCTTCGCAACGGCAAGGGCGAGATCGACGACATCGACCATCTGGGGAACCGCCGCGTGCGTTCGGTCGGCGAATTGGCGGAAAACCAGTTCCGCGCCGGGCTGGTGCGTGTCGAGCGCGCGGTCAAGGAGCGCTTGTCGCAAGCGGAATCGGAAAACCTGATGCCGCACGACCTGATCAATGCCAAACCGGTTTCGGCCGCGGTGCGCGAATTCTTCGGCTCGAGCCAGTTGTCGCAGTTCATGGACCAGACCAACCCGCTGTCCGAGATCACCCACAAGCGGCGCGTCTCGGCGCTGGGACCCGGCGGGCTCACCCGCGAGCGCGCGGGCTTCGAAGTGCGCGACGTGCATCCCACCCACTATGGCCGCGTGTGCCCGATCGAGACGCCGGAAGGCCCGAACATTGGTCTGATCAACTCGCTCGCGCTGTTTGCGCGCACCAACGAGTACGGCTTTCTGGAGACGCCGTATCGCGCGGTCAAGAACGGCCATGTCACCGACGAGATCCATTATCTGTCGGCGATCGAAGAGGGCCAGTACGTGATCGCGCAGGCGAATGCGGAACTCGACAAGAAAAACAAGTTTACCGACGAACTGGTGTCATGCCGCAGCAAGAACGAGTTCAGCCTCGCCACCCCCGACCGCATCGAGTACATGGACGTGGCGCCGTCGCAGATCGTGTCGGTTGCCGCGTCGCTGATTCCGTTTCTCGAGCACGATGACGCGAACCGCGCGCTGATGGGATCCAACATGCAGCGTCAGGCGGTGCCGTGCCTGCGCGCGGAGAAGCCGCTGGTCGGCACCGGGCTCGAGCGCACCGTCGCGGTGGACTCGGGAACCGCGGTGCAGGCGCGGCGCGGCGGCGTCGTCGACTACATCGACGCGAGCCGCATCGTGGTCCGCGTCAACGACGAGGAGACGACCGCCGGGGAAGTCGGCGTCGATATCTACAATCTGGTCAAATACACGCGCTCGAATCAGAACACCAACATCAATCAGCGGCCGCTGGTGAAGGTGGGTGACCTGATCGCCAAAGGCGACGTGGTTGCCGACGGCGCCTCGACCGACATGGGCGAGCTGGCGCTCGGCCAGAACATGCTGGTCGCGTTCATGCCGTGGAACGGCTACAACTTCGAGGATTCGATCCTGATTTCGGAGCGCGTGGTCGCCGACGAGCGTTTTACGTCGATCCACATCGAGGAGCTGTCGGTAGTTGCGCGCGACACCAAGCTCGGGCCGGAAGAGATCACGCGCGACATTTCGAATCTCTCTGAAACGCAACTCGCGAGCCTCGACGAGTCCGGAATCATCTACATAGGCGCCGAAGTCGAAGCGGGCGACGTGCTGGTAGGCAAGGTCACGCCGAAAGGTGAAACCCAGCTCACGCCGGAAGAGAAGCTGCTGCGCGCGATCTTCGGCGAGAAGGCTTCCGACGTGAAAGACACCAGTTTGCGCGTGCCGTCGGGCATGTCCGGCACGGTGATCGATGTGCAGGTGTTCACGCGCGAAGGCATCGAGCGCGACAAGCGCGCCCAGCAGATCATCGATGATGAGTTGAAGCGCTACAAGAAAGACCTCGCGGACCAGTTGCGGATCGTCGAGGACGACACCTTCATGCGGCTCGAGCGCCTGGTCATCGGCAAGACCGCCAACAAGGGGCCGAAAAAGCTCGCCAAGGGCGCCAAGATCACCAAGGCGTATCTGGCGGAAGTCGAGCGTCACAGCTGGTTCGACATCGACATCGCCAACGACAAGGCCAGCCGCCAGATGGAGCAGCTGAAGGACAGCCTGGCGCAGAAGCGGGTCGAATTCGACAAGGCCTTCGAGGAGAAGCGCAAGAAACTCACCAGCGGCGACGAACTGCCGCCCGGCGTGCAAAAGATGGTCAAGGTCTACATCGCGGTCAAACGGCGTCTCCAGCCGGGCGACAAGATGGCGGGCCGCCACGGCAACAAGGGCGTGATCTCCAGGATCGTGCCGATCGAGGATATGCCGCACATGGAAGGCGGCACCCCAATGGACATAGTATTGAACCCGTTGGGCGTGCCTTCGCGCATGAACGTCGGCCAGATCCTCGAGACGCACCTCGGCTGGGCGGCGAAGGGCCTCGGCCTGAAGATCGGCGCCATGCTCAAAGCGCACAGCAAGGTCGAGGATTTGCGCCGGTTCGTCGACAAGATCTACAACTCGAGCGGCATGCACGAAGACATCGCTTCGCTGACCGACGACGAGATTCTTGAACTCGGCCGTAATTTGCAGGGCGGTGTGCCGTTCGCCACGCCGGTGTTCGACGGCGCAACTGAAGCCGAGATCAAGGATATGCTGGAGTTGGCCGGCCTGCCGCGCTCGGGTCAGGTGCCGCTGCATGACGGGCGCACCGGAGAAGCATTCGACCGCCAGGTCACCGTCGGTTACATGCAGATGCTGAAGCTGCATCACCTGGTCGACGACAAGATGCACGCGCGCTCGACCGGACCCTACAGCCTGGTCACGCAGCAGCCGCTCGGCGGCAAGGCGCAGTTCGGCGGCCAGCGTTTCGGCGAGATGGAGGTGTGGGCGCTCGAAGCGTACGGCGCATCCTACACGCTGCAGGAGATGCTCACCGTCAAGTCGGACGACACCGAGGGGCGGCGCAAGGTCTACGAGTCGATCGTCAAGGGCGAGCACAAGATCGAGGCCGGCATGCCGGAGTCGTTCAACGTGCTGGTCAAGGAAATACGGTCGTTGGCAATCGATATCGACCTCGATCACGGTCGTTATTGAGCGATCAGTCTTCCGCTAGCCGCGGGGTGCGCGCAGGGATTTTGAGAAATGCTTGGGGCCGACAGCTGAACGCTGGAAGCTCAAACGAAACCGGAGGTTGCGATGAAGGCACTGCTGGATTTATTCAAACAGGTAACGCCGGAAGAAGAGTTTGACGCGATCAAGATCGGGCTCGCATCGCCCGACAAGATCCGCTCGTGGTCGTACGGTGAGGTCAAGAAGCCGGAAACCATCAACTATCGCACCTTCAAACCCGAGCGTGACGGCCTTTTCTGCGCCAAGATTTTCGGCCCGGTCAAGGACTACGAGTGCCTGTGCGGCAAGTACAAGCGGCTCAAGCATCGCGGCGTGATCTGCGAGAAGTGCGGCGTCGAGGTGACGCTGTCGAAGGTGCGCCGCGAACGCATGGGGCACATCGAGCTGGCAAGTCCGGTCGCGCACATCTGGTTCCTGAAATCGCTGCCCTCCCGGCTCGGCATGGTCCTCGACATGACGTTGCGCGACATCGAGCGCGTGCTCTACTTCGAAGCCTATGTCGTGACCGATCCGGGCATGACGCCGCTGCAGCGCTGCCAGCTGCTGTCGGAAGACGATTATCTCGCCAAGGTCGAGGAGTTCGGCGACGATTTCTCGGCGATCATGGGCGCCGAAGGCGTGCGCGAGCTGCTGCGCGCGATCGACCTCAAACATGAAGTCGAGGCGCTGCGCGCCGATCTGGCGGCGACCACGTCCGACACCAAGATCAAGAAGTTTGCCAAGCGCATGAAAGTGCTCGAAGCGTTCCACAAATCGGGGATCAAGCCCGAGTGGATGATCATGGAAGTGCTGCCGGTGCTGCCCCCGGAGCTGCGGCCGCTGGTGCCGCTCGACGGCGGACGCTTCGCGACATCGGACCTGAACGACTTGTACCGGCGCGTGATCAACCGCAACAACCGCCTCAAGCGCCTGCTGGAGCTCAAAGCGCCCGAAATCATCGTGCGCAACGAGAAGCGCATGCTGCAGGAAGCCGTTGATTCGCTGCTCGATAACGGCCGCCGCGGCAAGGCGATGACCGGCGCCAACAAGCGCCCGCTGAAGTCGCTCGCCGACATGATCAAGGGCAAGGGCGGCCGTTTCCGCCAGAACCTGCTGGGCAAACGCGTCGACTATTCGGGACGCTCGGTGATCGTGGTCGGTCCGCAGCTGAAACTGCATCAGTGCGGGCTGCCGAAGAAAATGGCGCTCGAACTTTTCAAACCTTATATATTCCACAAGCTCGAGGTGCTCGGACTTGCCACCACGATCAAGGCCGCCAAGCGCCTGGTCGAACAGGAAGTTCCAGAGGTGTGGGACATTCTCGAGGAAGTCATCCGCGAGCATCCGGTGATGCTCAACCGCGCGCCAACCCTGCACCGCCTGGGCATCCAGGCGTTCGAGCCGGTGCTGATCGAAGGCAAGGCGATCCAGCTGCATCCGCTGGTGTGCGCGGCGTTCAATGCCGACTTCGACGGCGACCAGATGGCGGTGCACGTGCCGCTGTCGCTGGAGGCGCAGATGGAAGCGCGCACGTTGATGCTGTCGTCGAACAATATCCTGTCGCCCGCCAACGGCGAGCCTATCATCGTGCCGTCGCAAGACATCGTGCTCGGGCTTTACTACATCACGCGCGAGAAGATGGGCGCGCGCGGCGAAAACATGAAGTTTGTAAACGTCGCGGAAGTATCGCGTGCCTACGAGACGCGCCAGGCCGAGGTGAGCGCCCGTATCATGGTGCGCATCAAGGAATTCGAGGTCGATGCCTCCGGCGAGAAGCGCGAGAAGGTTACGCGCTACCAGACCACCGTCGGCCGCGCCCTGCTCTCCGAGATCCTGCCGGCCGGCCTGCCGTTTGATCTGATCAACAAGTCGCTCAAGAAGAAAGAGATTTCAAAGCTGATCAACGCGTCGTTCCGCCGCTGCGGTTTGCGCGAGACGGTGATTTTTGCGGACAAGCTGATGTACAGCGGTTTCAGCATGGCCACCCGTGCCGGCATTTCGATCGCGGTCGACGACATGCTGGTGCCGCAGCAGAAGGACGGGATCATTTCGGCCGCCGAGAAGGAAGTGCAGGAGATCGAGTCGCAGTACACCTCGGGTCTCGTTACGCAGGGCGAGCGCTACAACAAAGTGGTCGATATCTGGGGGCGTGCCGGCGACGTTGTTGCGAAAGCGATGATGGATCAACTCGGCACCGAAGAAGTCGCGGCGTGGGACTACAGGAAAGGTGACTACCAGCCGCTGCATGACAAGAAAGGCAATGCAGTCACGCAGGAATCGTTCAATTCGATTTACATGATGGCCGACTCGGGTGCGCGCGGTTCCGCCGCCCAGATCCGGCAGCTCGCCGGCATGCGTGGCCTGATGGCGAAGCCCGATGGTTCGATCATCGAGACGCCGATTACCGCGAACTTTCGCGAGGGCCTCAATGTGCTGCAGTATTTCATTTCGACGCACGGCGCGCGCAAGGGGCTTGCCGACACCGCGCTGAAAACCGCGAACTCGGGGTATCTGACGCGCCGCCTGGTCGACGTCACGCAGGATCTGGTGGTGACCGAAATCGATTGCGGCACGACGCAAGGCGCGGCAATGAAGGCGCTGATCGAAGGCGGCGAGGTGGTCGAGTCGCTGCGCGAGCGCATCCTCGGCCGCGTCTGCACCACGGACGTCATCAATCCGGAGAACGGCCAGCTGATGGCTCCGGTCAACACGCTCCTCGACGAAGATGTGGTGGACGCGATTGAGGCGGTCGGCCTCGACGAGATCAAGGTGCGCACACCGCTCACCTGCGAAACCCGCTACGGCCTGTGTGCCAATTGTTACGGCCGGGATCTCGGCCGCGGTTCGATCGTCAACGTCGGGGAGGCGGTCGGTGTAATCGCCGCCCAGTCGATCGGCGAGCCGGGCACGCAGCTGACGATGCGCACCTTCCACATCGGCGGCGCGGCATCCCGCACCGCAGTGGTGAGCCAGGTCGACAGCAAATCGGCCGGCGTGGTGCGCTACTCGCCGGGCATGCGTTACGTGACCAATGCGCGCAACGAGCTGATCGCCATTTCACGCAGCGGCGAAATCCTGATCCACGACGAGCACGGCCGCGAGCGCGAGCGCCACAAGGTAGCCTACGGCGCGATGTTGCTGTCGCGCGACGGCGAGTCGGTGAAAGCCGGCCATGTGCTCGCCACGTGGGATCCGCACACGCGTCCGATCATTACCGAATACGCGGGTCGCGTGCGTTTCGAGAACGTCGAGGACGGCGTCACTGTCGTCAAGCAGACGGACGAAGTGACCGGTTTGTCGACCCTGGTGGTCGTCGATCTCAAACGCCGCGGCACGGCGCAGGCCAAAGGGCTGCGCCCGCAGGTCAAGCTGCTCGACGAGCGCGGGCAGGAGGTCAGGATCGCCGGGTCCGATCTGCCGGTCAACATCACCTTCCAGATCGGCTGCATTATCACGGTGAAAGACGGCCAGGAAGTCTCGGTCGGTGAAGTGCTGGCGCGGATTCCGCAGGAAACCTCCAAGACGCGCGATATTACCGGCGGCTTGCCGCGGGTGGCGGAACTGTTCGAAGCGCGTTCACCAAAGGACGCCGGCTTGCTGGCGGAAGTCACCGGCACCGTGTCATTCGGCAAGGACACCAAGGGCAAACAGCGCCTGGTGATCACCGATTTCGACGCGGTCGCGCACGAGTATCTGATTCCCAAGGACAAGCACGTAATGGCGCACGACGGCCAGGTCGTCAACCGCGGCGAGGTGATCGTCGACGGCCCGGCCGACCCGCACGACATTCTGCGTTTGCTCGGGGTCGAGGCGCTGGCGCGCTACATCAGCAACGAGGTGCAGGACGTCTACCGGCTGCAGGGCGTGAAGATCAACGACAAGCACATCGAGGTGATCGTGCGCCAGATGCTGCGCCGGGTGCAGATCGTGGATGCGGGCGACACCCGTTTCATCACGGGCGAGCAGCTCGAGCGCGCGGAGGTGCTTGGCGAAAATGATCGTGTGGCAGCCGACGGCAAGCAGCCGGCAACCTACGATTACATGCTGCTCGGCATCACCAAGGCCTCCCTGTCAACCGACTCCTTCATTTCGGCAGCATCGTTCCAGGAAACGACGCGCGTGCTGACCGAGGCGGCGATCATGGGCAAACGCGACGACTTGCGCGGCCTGAAGGAAAACGTGATCGTCGGCCGCCTGATACCGGCGGGCACGGGGATGGCGTACCACAACGCGCGCAAGCGTCAACTGACGGCCAGCGAGGTGCTGCCGACCGTGGAAACGCCTGCGGCAGAGGCGCCGGCAACTGAAAACAGCGAGCAGGCGGCTTGACATAGATGCCGTAACCCCATAAAATTTACAGTCTTTTTAGCTTCAAACCCAGTCCGAGCGGGCCGGGTCGTTGACGAGTAATCCCACGCGGACGGGACGGCTTTCACGCCGTCCCCTCCTTTTTAGGGCACTGGAAATCTGCGCAACCTGCGGGTTTTTTAACGGATTTTGAGCAAGGCGAGCCATGCCGACTATCAACCAACTGGTGCGCAAACCGCGCGTCACCCGCCGCGTCAAGAGCAAGGTGCCGGCGCTGCGCAACTCGCCGCAAAAACGCGGCGTCTGCACCCGCGTCTACACCACCACGCCGAAGAAACCGAACTCGGCGCTGCGCAAGGTCGCGCGGGTGCGGCTTACCAACGGCTTCGAAGTGACGAGCTACATCGGCGGTGAAGGCCATAACCTGCAGGAGCACTCGGTGGTGCTGATTCGCGGCGGCCGCGTCAAGGACCTGCCGGGCGTGCGCTATCACATCGTGCGCGGCAGTCTCGATACCGCGGGCGTCAAGGACCGCAAGCAGAGCCGTTCCAAGTACGGCACCAAGCGGGCAAAAGCCGCTTGATTTTTTGAAAGCATAGCCATGCCACGTCGCAGAGAAATTCCCAAGCGCACGATCCTGCCGGATCCGAAATACGCGAGTGTTGACGTCGCCAAGTTCGTAAACGTACTGATGCAGGCGGGCAAAAAGTCGGTCGCTGAACGCATCATCTACGGCGCGCTCGAGCAGATCAAGACCAAGACCAGCAAGGATCCGCTCGAAGTGTTCAATCAGGCCGTCAACAATGTGAAGCCGACGGTTGAAGTGAAAAGCCGCCGGGTCGGCGGCGCCAACTACCAGGTGCCGGTCGAAGTGCGACCGGTGCGGCGCATTGCGCTTGCGATGCGGTGGCTGCGCGATGCGGCGCGCGGCCGCGGCGAAAAATCGATGGGCGCGCGACTTGCCGGGGAAATCGCCGAGGCGGCGGAAGGCCGTGGCGGCGCGATGAAGAAGCGCGAGGAAGTCCACCGCATGGCGGAAGCCAACAAGGCTTTCTCTCATTATCGATTCTAAGGATTAACCGCAGAGACGCAAAGACGCAAAGAATCCGCGAGAACCCGGTATATTTTTTCTCTGCGCCTTCGCGCCTTTGCGGCAAAATTTAAGGTTTGAAAAGTGCCACGCAAAACCCCCATCGAACGGTATCGTAACATCGGCATCAGTGCCCACATTGATGCCGGCAAGACCACGACCACCGAACGCGTACTGTTCTACACCGGTGTCTCGCACAAGATGGGCGAGGTGCACGACGGCACCGCAGTGATGGACTGGATGGAGCAGGAGCAGGAGCGCGGCATCACCATTACCTCCGCGGCCACCACCTGCTTCTGGAAAGGGATGGACAACAACTTCCCCGAGCACCGCATCAACATCATCGATACGCCGGGGCACGTCGATTTCACAATCGAGGTCGAGCGCAGCCTGCGCGTGCTCGACGGCGCGTGCATGGTTTACTGCGCGGTCGGCGGCGTGCAGCCGCAGTCCGAGACCGTATGGCGCCAGGCCGTCAAGTACGGCGTGCCGCGGCTTGCGTTCGTCAATAAAATGGACCGCCAGGGGGCGGATTTCCTCAAGGTCTACGAGCAGATGAAAACGCGCCTCAAGGCGAATCCGGTGCCGATCCAGCTGCCGGTCGGAGCGGAGGAAAAATTCGAGGGCGTGGTCGACCTGGTGCGCATGAAAGCGATCTACTGGGACGATACCACCCAGGGCATGAAGTTCGATCTGCGGGAGATTCCCGCCGCGATGCTCGACGAGTGCAGGCAGTGGCGCGAGAAAATGGTCGAGAGCGCGGCCGAGGCAAGCGAAGAGCTCATGAACCGGTACCTCGACAGCGGCGAGCTCGGGATCGAAGACATCAAGCTGGGCCTGCGCCTGCGCACGATCCACAACGAGATCGTGCCGATGCTGTGCGGCTCGGCGTTCAAGAACAAGGGCGTGCAGGCCATGCTGGATGCCGTCATCGACTATCTGCCGGCGCCGACCGATATCCCGCCGGTCAAGGGTCACGACGATTTCGGCCAGCCGGCTGAGCGCAAAGCGAGCGACAGCGAGCCGTTTTCCGGGCTCGCGTTCAAGATCGCAACCGACCCCTACGTCGGCCAGCTGATCTTTTTCCGCGTTTATTCGGGCGTCGTGAATTCAGGCGACACGATCTACAATCCGGTCAAGCAGCGCAAGGAGCGCATCGGGCGCTTGCTGCAGATGCACGCCAACACGCGCGAGGAAATCAAGGAAGTTTACGCGGGCGACATCGCGGCGGCGGTCGGCCTCAGGGAAGCGACCACCGGCGAGACGCTGTGCAATCCGCAGCACATCATCATTCTCGAGAAGATGATATTCCCCGAGCCGGTGATTTCGCAGGCGGTCGAGCCCAAGACCAAGGCCGACCAGGAGAAGATGGGCCTCGCGTTGAACCGCCTCTCGCAGGAAGATCCGTCATTTCGCGTGCGCACCGACGAGGAATCGGGCCAGACCATCATCTCGGGCATGGGCGAGCTGCACCTCGAGATCATCGTCGACCGCATGAAGCGCGAGTTCGGCGTCGAGGCTTCGGTGGGCAAGCCCCAGGTCGCCTACCGCGAGACCATCAAGAGAGTGTGCGAGAAGGTCGAAGGCAAGTTCATCAAGCAGTCCGGTGGCCGCGGCCAGTATGGCCACGTGGTGCTCAAGGTCGAGCCGCAGCCGCCTGGTAAAGGCTTCGAATTCGTCGATGCGATCAAGGGCGGCTCGGTGCCGCGTGAATACATTCCGGCGGTCGAAAAGGGTCTGGAAGAAACGCTGCCGGCGGGCGTGCTGGCCGGCTTCCCGGTGGTCGACGTCAAGGTCACGCTGTTCGACGGTTCTTACCATGAAGTCGACTCGAACGAAAACGCATTCAAAATGGCGGCGTCGTTTGCGTTCAAGGAAGGCATGCGGCGCGCCAGCCCGACTCTTCTCGAGCCGATGATGGCGGTCGAAGTCGAAACGCCGGAAGATTTCATGGGCAACGTGATGGGCGACCTGTCTTCGCGCCGCGGCATGGTGCAAGGCATGGATGACGTGGCCGGCGTCAAGGTGATCAAGGCGGAAGTGCCGCTGGCCGAGATGTTCGGCTACTCGACGACGCTGCGCTCGCTGTCGCAGGGTCGTGCCACCTACACCATGGAATTCAAACATTACTCCGAGGCGCCGAAAAACGTCGCGGAAGCGATCATCAACAAGAAATAAGCTGAGAGCAAAGGAACGACCATGGCAAAAGCCAAATTTGAGCGTACCAAGCCGCACGTGAACGTTGGGACGATAGGGCACGTGGATCATGGGAAGACGACGCTGACGGCGGCGCTGACGATGGGGGTGGGGGA
>Ga0082335_1006269_pt1 | contig 15495 bp, 15 predicted proteins | sample Subgrocontami58m_FD_72375 | JGI IMG/M metagenome (GOLD analysis project Ga0082335, IMG submission 72375) | Subsurface groundwater microbial communities from S. Glens Falls, New York, USA - GMW37 contaminated, 5.8 m (SPADES assembly) (version 2) ...
GGGTTCCCGAGGTTGCGATCACCTTGAAGCCGAGGCTGCGCAGCAGCCGGACAGCGCCGAGGATGCGTGGTTTGTCGGCGTCGCGGATGGAAATGAATATGGTGCCCGTGCGCGGCAGCCGCGAGCCGCCGCCGATCTGGCTCTTGGCGAAGGCGATGTCGAAGGAGCGGTCCAGCCCCATCACCTCGCCGGTGGATTTCATCTCCGGGCCGAGCACGGTATCGACGCCGGGGAAGCGCGCGAAGGGGAACACCGCCTCCTTCACGCCGACATGATTGAAATGCAGTGGCTTAAGATTGAAGCTCTTGAGCGTCTCGCCGGCCATGATGCGGGCCGCGATCTTGGCGACCGGCAGGCCGGTCACCTTTGCGACGAACGGAACCGTGCGCGAGGCGCGCGGGTTGACTTCGAGCACATAGATGTCGCCGTCCTTGATGGCGTATTGTACGTTCATCAGGCCGCCGACATCGAGCGCGAGCGCCAGCGCGCGCGTCTGCCGTTCCAGCTCGGCGATGGTCTGTGGCGTCAGCGAATGCGGCGGCAGCGAGCAGGCGCTGTCGCCGGAGTGGATGCCGGCTTCCTCGATGTGCTCCATGATCCCGGCAATGTAGGTGTCCTTGCCGTCGCACAGGCAATCCACATCCACCTCGATGGCGTCGGAGAGATAGCGGTCGAGCAGGAGGGGGCGCCTCTCGGACACCACCAGCTCCGACGGACCATCGAGCGTGGCGGCGAGCCGGGCGATGTAACGGTCGAGCTGCGGTGCGTCATAGATGATCTCCATGGCGCGGCCGCCGAGCACGTAAGAAGGCCGGATCACGATCGGATAGCCGATCGTGTCCGCGGTCGCGCGCGCTTCGCCCGGGCTGGTCGCGATGCCGTTCTGCGGCTGGCGCAGTTTCAATTTGTCGAGCAACTGCTTGAAGCGGTCGCGGTCCTCGGCCAAGTCGATGGCATTGGGCGAGGTGCCCAGGATCGGAACCTTTGCGCGCTCCAGCGCCTCGGCGAGCTTGAGCGGAGTCTGCCCGCCGAATTGCACGATCACGCCGTGCAGCGTGCCGTTGCTGCGCTCGGTGTCGAGGATTTCCAGGACATCCTCGGCGGTGAGCGGCTCGAAATAGAGGCGATCCGAGGTGTCGTAGTCGGTCGACACCGTTTCCGGATTGCAGTTGATCATGATGGTCTCAAAGCCGGCGTCCTTCAGCGCGAAGGCGGCGTGGCAGCAGCAATAGTCGAATTCGATGCCCTGGCCGATGCGGTTGGGCCCGCCGCCGAGAATAACGATCTTCTTCTTGTCCGACGGCGCGGCTTCGTCGGCGGGCGCGCCGGCGAACGGCGGCTCGTAGGTCGAATACATATAGGCGGTGGGGGAGGCAAACTCGGCGGCGCAGGTATCGATGCGCTTGAACACCGGCCGCACGCCGAGGCCCTGGCGCCGTTTTGTCACCTCTTCCGGCGCGAGACCTGTGAGTTTGCCCAGGCGCGCATCGGAGAAGCCCATGGATTTCAGGCGGCGGAATGCGCCCGCCGTCGCCGGCAGGCCCTTTTCCTTGATCTGCGCTTCCATGTCGACGATGCCGCGGATCTGGCTGAGGAACCACGGGTCGATCTTGCAGGCGGTGTGGATTAGTTCGTCGGCGGCGCCGAGCCGCATCGCCTGCGCGACGTTCAAGATTCGATCCGGCGTCGGGGTGCCGAGCGCGGCGCGGATCGCGTTCTTGTCTTCGCCCCGGCGCAGGGGATTTTCCTCTTCGAGCCCCGGAATGACGACTTCGTCGAATCCGTTGAGGCCGGTTTCCAGCGAGCGCAGCGCCTTCTGCAAGGATTCCTGAAACGTGCGGCCGATCGCCATGGCTTCGCCAACCGACTTCATCGAGGTCGTGAGCACGGGATCGGCGCCGGGGAACTTCTCGAACGTGAAGCGCGGGATTTTCGTGACCACATAATCGATGGTCGGCTCGAACGACGCCGGCGTCGCGCCGCCGGTGATGTCGTTGGCGATCTCGTCGAGCGTATAGCCGACCGCGAGCTTGGCCGCGACCTTGGCGATGGGAAATCCGGTGGCCTTCGACGCCAGCGCCGAGGAGCGCGACACCCGCGGATTCATCTCGATCACCACCAGGCGGCCGTCGGCGGGGTTCACCGCGAATTGCACGTTGGAGCCGCCGGTCTCCACCCCGATCTCGCGCAGGACCGCGATCGAGGCGTCGCGCATGATCTGGTATTCCTTGTCGGTCAACGTCAGCGCCGGGGCGACGGTGATGGAGTCGCCGGTATGCACGCCCATCGGGTCGAGGTTTTCGATCGAGCAGATGATGATGCAGTTGTCCTTCTTGTCGCGCACCACCTCCATCTCGAACTCTTTCCAGCCGAGCACCGATTCCTCGATCAGCACCTCGTTGGTGGGCGAAGCGTCGATGCCGCGCTCGGCGATCTCGATGAATTCCGCCTTGGTATAGGCGATGCCGCCGCCGGTGCCGCCGAGCGTGAAGGACGGCCGGATAATCGCGGGCAGGCCGATGTCTTCCACGGCTTCGAGCGCCTGAGGGAGCGTCTTGATCTGGTGCGAGCGCGGCGTCTCCAGGCCGATGCGCGCCATCGCCTCGCGGAACAGCTTGCGGTCCTCGGCCATGTCAATGGCATCGGCCGTGGCGCCGATCATCCGGACGTTGAATTTGTCCAGCACGCCCATCTTGCGCAGCGACAGCGCGCAGTTGAGCGCGGTCTGCCCGCCCATGGTGGGCAGCAGGGCGTCGGGGCGCTCCTTCTCGATGATCTTGGCGACGATCTCCGGCGTGATCGGCTCAATATACGTGGCGTCGGCGAGATCGGGATCGGTCATGATCGTCGCCGGGTTGGAGTTCACCAGGACGATGCGGTAGCCCTCGGCCTTCAAAGCCTTGCAGGCTTGCGTGCCGGAATAGTCGAACTCGCACGCCTGCCCGATGACGATGGGCCCGGCGCCGATGATCAGGATCGATTTGATGTCGGTGCGTTTGGGCATCTATGATTTCTTCCCCTCTCCCCACCCGAACTCGGGTTTACCCGAGTTCGGCACTATTGAGCGGCCGAAGTCGGATAAATCCGACTTCGGCCGGGGAGAGGGTAGGGTGAGGGGAGAGCGCGTTTGCGAGGATACGCTCGTGCGCTGCGTAAAAGACAGACCGACGCCGAGACGCTTCTGTGGCACCGGCTTCGCGCACGCCGCCTCTCCGGTATCAAGTTCAAGCGTCAAGTGCCGATTTCCGGGTTCATTGTCGATTTCGTGGCGCTCGATCAGAAGCTGGTCGTCGAGATTGATGGCGGCCAGCATGGCGAGCGGGCGGTGGAGGATGCTGCTCGAACCGCCGTCTTGGAAAAATGCGGCTATCACGTCGTGCGGTTTTGGAACCACGACGTTTTGACCAACATCGACGGCGTTCTCACAGCTCTTCTTCAAGAGATCAACATCAGCTGCTGAGCCCCCTCACCCCAACCCTCTCCCCGGCGGGGAGAGGGGGAAGTAAGAGGCGCACAAAAAAAGGGCGCGCCTGCCGCGCGTCCTTCGGTCCGCGCCGACCGGGATCGCCCCGCGCGCGTGCGCTCTTTAGACTAGAATCGGCGGGCAGGGAAGGGGCGGATGCGGCGCCGCCGGCCCGGGCAGGGATTACTTCCGCCAAAGCTCCAGCAAGGGCCCGTTCTCGCCATAGACTGGATCGGTTTTCGGCAGCGATACCTCGGGAATGGAAACCACAGCCTTGGCGTATTCCGCCTTGCTGCCGCGGCAAAGATCATAGTGGCCGCTGGGGGGATAAGCGCCAATCACCACAAGGTCGGGGCTGGCCCACAGGCATTGATGGCCGGTGCCGGCCGGCAGCAGCACCACGTCGCCTTTGAAAACGTCGATCTCCTGACCCTTGTCGCCGCCAAACCGCACCTTGGCGCGCCCGCGCGCGATGCCCATGCTCTCATGGATCATCGAGTGATAGTGGACGTAAGGGAAAATCCCGTTGCGCCACATATCCCCCCAGCCATTCCGCTTGAAGGTCTTTTCGATCACTTCTTCCGGGCTGGGCGAACCGGATAGGTTGATCACGCCGCGATAATGCAGGAAGGGCAAGCGGGAATTGTTCGGTATTGCGCCGTCGTCGGCGAACATGAAGGCGAGCGGTTCGATCAGTTTGGTCGCTGCGGGCATAAGTTCTCGAACCGAAGCTAAATGCTCTTCCTTTGCCGCATCATGTCGACAAAACGCTTGAAGAGATAATGGCTGTCGCGCGGGCCGGGCGATGCCTCCGGATGATATTGCACCGAAAATACCGGCTTGTCGTTGAGCGCGATGCCGCAATTGGAGCCGTCGAACAGCGAGACATGCGTCTGCTGCACGTTGTTCGGCAGTGAGTCCTTGTCCACGGCGAAGCCGTGATTCATCGAGGTGATTTCCACCTTGCCGGTAGTGAGATCTTTCACCGGATGGTTGGCGCCGTGATGGCCCTGATGCATCTTCACGGTCTTGCCGCCGAGCGCGATGCCGAGCATCTGGTGCCCGAGGCAGATGCCGAAGGTGGGGATGTTTTTCTCAATCACCTGTTGGATCACCGGCACCGCGTATTTGCCGGTCTCCGCCGGGTCGCCGGGCCCGTTCGATAGAAATACGCCGTCCGGCTTCAGCGCGATGATGTCCTCAGCCGATGTCTTCGCCGGCACCACCGTCACCTTGCAGCCGGAGCCGGCGAGCAGGCGCAGGATGTTGCGCTTGATGCCGTAATCCACCGCGACCACGTGGAATTCCGGCTTCTCCTGCCGGCCGTAGCCCTTGCCCCATTCCCACGGCGTCTCGTCCCAGGAAAACCGCTGGCCGCTGGTCACCATGGGGACGAGGTCCATGCCGACCAGGCCGGGCCACGCGCGCGCCTCTTTCTTCAGCGCGGCGAGATCGAACTGGCCGGAAGGCTCATGCGCGATGACCGCATTGGGCATGCCCTTCTCGCGGATCAGCCGCGTCAGCGCCCGCGTGTCGAGGCCGGACAGTCCGATGATGCCGCGCGCCCGCAGCCACTCATCCAAATGCCGCGCGTTGCGGTAGTTCGACGGCTCGGTGATCGCCGTGTGCAGCACCACGCCCCGCGCGCCGCCCGAGGCCATGTTGGCGGACTCGATGTCCTCGCTATTGGTGCCGACGTTGCCGATATGGGTGAAGGTGAAGGTGATGATCTGCCCGGCATAGGAGGGATCGGTGAGGATTTCCTGATAGCCGGTCATCGCGGTATTGAAGCACACCTCGCCCACCGCGTGGCCGGCGGCGCCGAGCCCGAATCCCTCCAGCACCGTGCCGTCGGCGAGCACGAGCAAGGCGGTGGCCTTCGCTTCGGCCCAGCCGGAATTGCCTTGTTTGCCGGTCATCAGGGGCCTAGATAGGGCCGCTGTCGGCCGGTGTCAAAGAGGCTTGCGCATATGGACTGGCTTTCGGCGTTCGGATTGACGGCCGTCACCGCCATGTTGATCTTCTATGCTTTGGAGGATCATAGTCCGGCATTCATTCTGGCCTTTGCGGCCGCCTGCGCGCTGGGATCGATCTACGGCTTCTTGCAAGGCGCATGGCCGTTCGGGCTGGTCGAGGCGGTCTGGACCTTGATTGCGGTCCACCGCTGGCGGAAACGAACCGCCGTTTCAATCACGCAAGAATGAGATCAACATGCTGCGCGATCAATTCAACAATAGCCTGAAAGAGGCGATGAAAGGCGGCGACAAGCGCCGCGTTTCCTGCCTGCGCCTGGTCAATGCCGCGCTCAAGGACCGCGACATCGCCGCGCGCGGGGAGGGAAAGCCCGCTTTGTCCGATGAGGAAATCCTCGGCCTGCTGCAGAAGATGACCAAGCAGCGCCAGGAATCATTCGACATCTACGATAAGGCCGGCCGCAAGGACCTCGCCGATCAAGAGCGCGAGGAAATCGAGATCATCGCCTCCTTTATGCCGAAGCAGATGTCGGAGGCGGAAGCGCGCGCGGCGATCGAAGCCGCCATCAAGGACACCGGCGCCGCCGGCATGAAGGACATGGGCAAGGTCATGGCGGCGCTCAAAGAGCGCCACGCCGGCAAGATGGACGTCGCCAAGGCGAGCGGATTGGTGAAGGGCCTGCTCGCGGGATGAGAATTTTCGCTCTGGGATTTTGAATCGTCATGCCCGGCCTTGTGCCGGGCATCTCGCTTAGGTGAGCACTGCATTCCTGATCGGGATGGCCGGGATAAACCCGGCCATGACGACTGTATTTCGAGGTAACCCGTCGCGTTTCTAAAGCGTTGCCAGCCCCATCGCCTGGGCTCCCAGGAAGATCACCGCGCCGCCGATCAGAAGAATGACGGGATGCAGCTTCGGCCACCACGTCAGAGCGGCCGCCGACGCCGCCACCACCGCCCAGCCCATGGGTCCGGTCTCGGCCAGTCTGAGGAGCACGACGACGGCGGCCAGCACGAGCCCCCCGGCCACCGGGCGCAGCCCTTTCTCGATCGCCGTGTGCCAGGCCGTCCCGCGATAGCGGTTCCAGGCGCGGGCGACGAAAAAGCACACGACACACGACGGCACAAACAGCGCGAGAGTGGCGGCGAGCGCGCCGGCGAGCCCCGCCACTTTCCACCCGATCAGCGTGGTGATCATCGAGCCCGGTCCCGGCGTGACCCGGGCGAGCGCGAACAGGTCGAGAAATTCCCGCGCGGTCAGCCATCCATAGACGTCGACGGTCTGGTGTTGCAGCGGCGCGTAGATGCTCGACGCGCCGCCGACCGCCGCCAGCGACAGCGGCACGATGATGATCGCCAGCGCGAGGACCTCGTCACGCATCGGCCGGCTTCCAGGGCCAGGCTATCGCGATACTGAGCGGGGCCATCACCAGCACGACGGGCACCAGCGGCCAGCGCAGGAGGCCGACGGCGATGAAGGTAATCGTCATGATCAATAGCGGCGCCAGGCCACGCATGCGGCCCCCGCCCAGCGCTCCCTGCGCGGCGGTGAGCGCGAGGCGCACAAGCATCCCAATCGCGGCGGCGGCGATTCCCGCCATCGCCGTCTGGAAGCCCGGGACGGCGAGCAGGTATTGGTACGTGATCGCGGCGGCGATCACCACGACAAAGGGGCCGGTCAGCAGGCCGAGCAGCCCCACTACGGCGCCGAGCGTGCCGCGCAGGTGCTGGCCGATATAGACGGTGAGGTTGCTGGAATTGACGCCGGGGAGGACCTGGCTCAGCCCATAGCCGGAAAAGAACTGCTCGTCGGTCAGCCAGCCGCGAAGCTGCACCAGTTCCCGGTGCAGCCAGGCGCTCAGGCCGCCGCCAAAGCTGAACAGGCCGACCAAAAAAAATGTCCGGTAAAGAGCGAAAAGCGAAACGTAGGGGGTTGGTTTGGCCGGGGGTGCATCCAGCGGGGGGTTTTCAGGCAGCGCCATAGACGCGCCCTACGATGGATCGCCCGTGTGAGGCAAGCCCCCCATCCTGGTGGAGGCAGCAATGTTGCGAACCCGCTTGAAATAGGGTCGAAAACTATTGTACGTCCAATGAACTTACACCCCAATTGAACATCCATTTTCAGGGTTGGTGTCATGTCCCGTTCAGACTATTCGAAGGCCCCGCCGATCACCCAGACCTGCCCGCAGTGCGGCGCGGAGATGCGGCTGGCGCGCAAGGAGCCGGCTCCGGGTTCGCCTACGCTCGAACGGCTTTTCTTCGAGTGCAAGTGCGGCCATACGGCAGGCACAATGCGGGCGAAGGCTGCCAAGACGGGCTGATTTGCTTCTCCCTCTCCCCGTTGGGGAGAGGGTTGGGGTGAGGGGGTTCGGACCTATCGAAAGCTGTACGCCCTCACCCGGCGCACTGCGTGCGCCGACCTCTCCCCACGGGAGAGGTGAGAAGACAGCGCCTCGCCGGAGCTACCGGTGCCGTATTTTCCTGATGAACCGCACCCCCGGCGCATCGCTGTTGGTGAATTCGATGCCGGCCGCTTCCAGCGCCCGCCGCATGGCGTCGAGGTTGTTGGCGATAGGCGTGCGGCGGCGCTTCTCGAAGTCTCTGACTGTGCTCAGCCCGACCTTCGCCCGCTTGGCGAGATCCTGCTGAGACCAATCGAGCCAGCCGCGCGCTGCCCGGCATTGTTCCGGTGACATTCCGCATTTATGGCCATCAAATTTTTTTGTGTCCAGATCAACGTTCTTCGTTGACATTTGAACAGCGACGTATATGCTCTATATCAACGATTAGCGTTAATGCACGTGCGGAAGATCGAACATGGCCCAGGCAAGCTCTCAGGCGCACAAGCTGAAGAAAATCATGAGCTTTGCCTTGAACATGGAGGTGCCGCTGAACGAGGCCGTGGAGTTCGTTCAAGCTCTGCGGATGATCGGTAACGGCATGGCTGCGGACGACGACGACAATGGACGAGCAATCGCGGTGGTCGCCCGCGCCGCATTGCAACGCCTCGATGTTTTGGAAGACGTATGGTCTGGCCTTGTCAAAGCCGCGCAAAAGCAAACGCAGATCAAGCCCGCCAAGGTGGGGTGAACCCAGTTTTGTCATCCCGGCCGAGTGTGAAGCACGAGAGCCGGGACCCACGGATTCCAGCTCATGGGTCCCGGATCGGCCCTACGGGCCGTCCAGGATGACAATATTGGAGAATTGCGTCCGCGCACCCGGCAACAGTCACGCCCGCTTCTTGGGCTTGCCCTTCTGCTGCATGTAGGAACGCAGGACTGCGTTCATGCGCCGCTGATAGCCGGCACCTTTTTTCTTGAAATAATCAAGCACGTCCTCGTCAACCCGGATCGAGATCGCTTTCTTTTTCGGGGGGATGACCAGGACGGCGTCGGACCAGTGCCAGTCGTCGCTCCAGTCGGGATCGTTGGCGATGGAAGCTTCGATCTCCTCGTCAGTCAGCGCGTCGACCCGTTTCCAATCAGTCTTCCCCTTCCGCCGCTCGCCCCATTTTCTCGTGGTAATACGCTCGTTTTTCATTTTTTCGTGCACGGCGCGCTGAGATGATCCGAAGCGTATCTCCGCGCCACGTAAAGACGACGGCGACGACGCGGCCTTCCGTTTCACCAATTGCGAGCCAGCGCTCCTCTTTGTTGCGGTCCGAGCGACGAAGCAGGCTCGCGCCGTAGAAGACCTCGATGGCTTCATCGAAGTCGATGCCATGCTTGCGGCGATTGTTCGCAGCCTTTTCTTCGTCCCATTCGACTGAGCGAATGTGCTCGAACAGCCGTCGAACAACGATGTCATCTTCCGCCATAGCGATCCGCCTCCAAAAGGAGGTTGCGATACATTGTGTACCGCCGAGGGTTCGCTATGACGGTTTCGAAGCCCCTATCCCCGGAACCCCACGACGGGCCCCACTTCGACCGTACCTCGACTGCGCGTATATACAGATGTATTTTGATTTCGTCAAGCGATCGAGTGAGCCGTCAGCCTGTGAATAACCGGGACAATCTCCCCTAATCCCGGCGGCCCGGCCCGCCGCCCTATATTCCCTCCGATTCCCCGCTACGCTGGCGAATCACCATGCGCTTTCCGCCGCAATTCCTGGACGAGCTGCGCGCCCGGCTTCCGGTTTCGGACGTCGTCGGCCGGCGCGTGAAGCTGAAAAAGGCGGGCCGCGAGTGGAAGGGGCTGTCGCCCTTCAACAAGGAAAAGACGCCGTCGTTCTTCGTCAATGACCAGAAGATGGCTTGGTTCGATTTCTCCTCCGGCAAGAACGGCTCGATCTTCGATTTTGTGATGATGACGGAGGGGCTTTCCTTCCCGGAGGCGGTGGAGCGCTTGGCCGCGCAGGCGGGCATGCCGCTGCCCAAGGTTTCCCTGGACGACGAGGCGCACGCGCAGCGCCGCAAGACGCTGCATGACGTGCTCGAACTCGCAGCCAAATTCTTCGAGGCGACACTCGCCGCCCGCGAGGGCGCGAAGGCGCGCGGCTATCTCGCCGACCGCGGCATCGAGCCCGCCACGCAATTGAAATTCCGTCTCGGCTATGCGCCGGGCGAACGCTTTGCGCTGAAGGAGTACCTGGGCAGCCACGGCATTCCGGTTGCCGACATGATCGAAGCGGGTCTTTTGATTGCCGGCGACGACATTCCGGTGCCGTTCGATCGTTTTCGCGACCGCGTGATGTTCCCCATCACTGATCTGCGCGGGCGCGTCATCGCTTTTGGCGGACGCGCGCTGGAAAAGGACGTGCCGGCGAAATATCTCAACTCGCCGGAGACGCCGCTCTTCCACAAGGGTTCAACCCTTTACAACCTGCAAGCCGCCCGCGCCGCCGCCCATACTGGCAAGCAGGTCGTCGTGGTCGAGGGCTATGTGGACGTCATCGCCATGGTGACGGCGGGCTTCGAGGCGAGCGTCGCGCCGCTCGGCACCGCGCTCACTGAAGACCAGCTTGCGTTGCTATGGAAGCTCGCTGACGAACCGGTCCTTTGTTTTGACGGCGACAATGCCGGCCGCGCCGCCGCCTATCGCGCGGTCGATGTGGCGCTGCCGCGGCTGCAGCCCGGCAAGAGCCTGAAATTCGCGCTACTGCCGGAAGGCCAGGATCCTGACGATCTGGTGCGCTCGGGCGGGCGCGAGGCGGTGGGCGAGGTGCTGGCCCAGGCCCGCCCGCTGGCCGAGATGCTGTGGAACCGCGAAACCGAAGCGGGCGGCTTCGACACGCCCGAGCGCCGCGCCGCGTTGGAGGCTCGCGTCTCCGAGGTCATGTCCGCGGTGGGCGACGAAACCGTGCGCAAATACTACCGCCAGGATTTTGCCGAGCGTCTCCAGCGCCTGTTCGGCCGGAGCGAAAGATTGCCCGCACGGCGCGCGGCCGGCGAGGAGCGATGGCGCGGGCGCAACCCTTGGCAGGGCCAGGGCGGCGGCGCGAACCGCTCGCCCGGCTTCGCCGATCGTGCGGCGATTGTGGCTTACGGGCGGCCTTATATGGTCGCCAGCGCCCAGCTCGCCGCCAGCCCCGTGCATCGCGGCCACCGGACCTCTATTCCGCGGCGCGAGGCGCTGATCCTGCAGGCGGTGCTGAATCATCCCTGGCTGCTGCACGATCACCTGGAGGAAGTTGCCCAGTTGGAATTCCGTCATGCCGACGCCCAGCGGCTCAAGGGGGCGATGGTCGACATTCACGCCCATGATGGGGGCGTCGATGCGGCCGGGATGAAGGCCGAGCTTGCCGCCCGCGGGCTGGCCGACCTGCTGGATCGCGTGGACAAGGCCATCACCACCAGCTCGGTCTGGGGACTGCAACCGCAGGCCGCTCCGGAGGACGTATTATCGACGTGGAAACAGCTTGTTGCCTTGCATCGGCAGTGGCATTCCCTAATTAAGGAGCTGAAGGACGCCGAGCTGGCTTTGGGACAGGAAAGCACCGAAGCAAATTACTCCTGGTTGCAAGACGTGAAAGCCCGGCTTTCGGCCGTCGACGGAACCGAGGCGTTGATCGAAGGGTTCGGGGTCTCGTCGGGGCGCCCGGCGCGAATTTTTTGACGTGAAGCCCGGGAACGCCCGCTATTGGGGCTGCCGGTATGGGGCGGGCGCGGATAAAGGCCTTGCCGCGCGGCAGAAACACCGGAATAAGTAGGGTTAATCGGCGTTTAACGGGCATCGACGACACTGTGATGCCGATTCGGGAGGCCAGAGTGGCGCCGCCCGCGGTGTTCCGCTGTTGGTCATGAGCTGAGGCTGCCATGGCAGCCCCCGCCAGCGACGGCTCATGCGGCGGCCAGGAGAGATGAATGGCGACCAAGGCGAAAGTGAAAGAACAAAAAGTAGAGGCGCCGGAGAAGGACGCTCCGGAAACCGCGGAAGGCGCGCCGCTGCTCGATCTTTCGGACGCCGCCGTCCGCAAGATGATCAAGCTGGCCAAGAAGCGCGGCTACGTCACCTATGAACAGTTGAACGCGGTCCTGCCTTCCGAGGAAGTCACCTCCGAGAAGATCGAGGACATTCTGGCGATGCTCAACGAGATGGGCATCAACACCGTCGAGACCGAAGAGGCGGAAGCCGAGGAAGAGGAAAAGCCCGAGGAGCCCGAGGAAGAAGAAGAGAGCGAAAGCGGCGAGCTGGTCGAGGCCAAGCCGAAGGCGCTGGTCAAGGCCGAGGCCAAGGAGCCTTCCGAGCGCACCGACGATCCCGTGCGCATGTATCTGCGCGAGATGGGCACGGTCGAACTGCTCTCGCGCGAGGGCGAGATCGCCATTGCCAAGCGCATCGAGGCCGGCCGCGAGGCGATGATCGCGGGGCTGTGCGAAAGCCCGCTGACCTTCCAGGCCGTCATCATCTGGCGCGACGAGCTCAACGACGGAAAAGTCTTCCTGCGCGACATCATCGACCTGGAAGCCACCTATGCCGGTCCCGACGCCAAGAACAACATGGCCGCCGCGGCCGCCGCGGCGGGCGCGCCCGGCGCCGAAGGCCAGGCACCCGCGCCCGCGGGCGCGACCCCTTACGTGCATGCGCCGGCAGCGCAGGCGGCGCCGCCCGGCGCCACGCCGTTCAAGGTCGTGCCCGGCGCCACGCCGTTCAAGCCCGCGCCCGCGCGGCCGGATGGCGGCAATGGCGCCGCGGACGGCGAGGGCGGTGAAGCCCCCGCCGGCGACAGCGACCTGGACGATGACGAGTTCGAGAATTCGCTCTCGCTCGCCGCGATCGAAGCGGAGCTGAAGCCGAAGGTGGTGGAGACCTTCGACACCATCGCCGACACGTTTAAGCGCCTGCGCCGCCTGCAAGACCAGGACATCGCGTTCAAGCTCAAGAGCACGTCGCTCTCGCCGGCGCAGGAGCGCAAATACAAGAAGCTGAAGGAAGAGATCATCACCGAGGTAAAGTCGCTCCGCCTCAATCAGCACCGCATCGACGCCCTGGTCGATCAGCTCTACGACATCAATAGGAAGCTCGTCGGCTTCGAGGGCCGGCTGATGCGCCTGTCGGAAAGCTACGGCGTCTCGCGCGAGGACTTCCTGAAGAACTACCAGGGCTCCGAGCTCGACCCGCGCTGGCTCAACCGCGTCTCGAAACTCTCCGCCAAGGGCTGGAAGAACCTCGTCGCCAAGGACAAGGACAAGATCAAGGAACTGCGCCACGAGATCCAGGCGCTCGCCGGCCTCACCGGGCTGGAGATCGGCGAGTTCCGCAAGATCGTGCACATGGTGCAGAAGGGCGAGCGCGAGGCGCGCCAGGCGAAGAAGGAAATGGTGGAGGCGAATCTTCGCCTGGTCATCTCCATCGCCAAGAAATACACCAACCGCGGCCTGCAGTTCCTCGACCTCATTCAAGAGGGCAACATCGGGCTGATGAAGGCGGTCGACAAGTTCGAATACCGCCGCGGCTACAAGTTCTCCACCTATGCGACCTGGTGGATTCGCCAGGCGATCACCCGCTCGATCGCCGACCAGGCGCGCACCATCCGCATTCCGGTGCACATGATCGAGACCATCAACAAGATCGTGCGCACCAGCCGGCAGATGCTCAACGAGATCGGCCGCGAGCCGACGCCGGAGGAGCTGGCCGAGAAACTGGGAATGCCGCTGGAGAAGGTGCGCAAGGTCCTCAAGATCGCCAAAGAGCCGCTCTCGCTCGAGACCCCGATCGGCGACGAGGAGGACTCCCACCTCGGCGATTTCATCGAGGACAAGAACGCGATCCTGCCGATCGATGCCGCGATCCAGTCCAACCTGCGCGAGACCACCACGCGCGTGCTCGCCTCGCTCACCCCGCGCGAGGAGCGCGTGCTGCGCATGCGCTTCGGCATCGGCATGAACACCGACCACACGCTGGAGGAAGTCGGCCAGCAATTCTCGGTCACCCGCGAGCGCATCCGGCAGATCGAGGCCAAGGCGCTGCGCAAGCTGAAGCACCCTTCGCGCAGCCGCAAGCTCCGCTCGTTCCTGGACAACTGACCTCTCACCGTCACCCTGAGGTGCCCGCGCTTAGCGCGGGCCTCGAAGGGCGACGGCCACCGATCTCGGATTTATCCGAGATCGGCAGCGTGAAATTGCCGCGCAAGTCGGCAATAGCCGACTTGCGGTGGCCGTTCATCCTTCGAGGCTCGCGGAGCCTGTCATCGGGCCGCGCTTCGCGCGGACCCGTTGGCTCGCACCTCAGGATGACGGAATACCGGTGTCATCCCGGGCGCGGCGCAGCACGAAGTGGTGCGCCGCGGACCCGGGACCCAGCTTTTAGCCCCGGCTTGGCCCCGAGCGGTGAAACATTCGAGTCGGTGCCGGAAGCTGCGGAGCTCTTTGGAGCAGTGAAAAAGCCTGTGAAACACCGCACTTTAATGGGCGCCTTCGGGGTGCCCTTTCTGTTAGACCCAGATTGCAAGCTTTCGGGAATCGATCTATGTTCCCGATATGTTCTGGTGAGGGCGAGATGGGTAAAAGGCACTCGGCTACTACTCGGGCAAAGGCTGCGGTCAATCTCGCGCCGTTCCTCACCACTCGCTATGGGAAAGTTATTTGTGCGGACAGCATTGAGGTTCTTTCCTCGTATCCCGATGCTTCAGTGAATCTATTTATGACGAGTCCGCCTTTCGGACTTGTCAGAAAAAAGGATTATGGAAACGTAGATGCGGGCGAGTATTTAAATTGGTTTAGACCATTCGCCGTTGAGATGTTTCGTGCATTAAAAGATAACGGAAGTCTGGTCATTGATATTGGAGGAGCGTGGAATAAGGGAAGCCCCACGCGGAGCCTCTACCACTTCAAACTACTTATAATGTTATGTGAGGAAATTGGGTTTCACCTAGCGCAAGATTTTTATTGGTGGAATCCGTCTCGCCTCCCCACGCCTGCTGAATGGGTTACGGTTCGTCGTGTTCGGGTCAAGGATGCTATCAATACAGTTTGGTGGCTTTCAAAGACACCCTGGCCAAAGGCAAGTAACAGAAGAGTGCTCCAACCCTACAGTCTCTCGATGAAGAGCTTGCTTGTAAATGGATACGTCGCCAAGAAACGGCCGTCTGGTCATGACATCAGCGAAAAATTTAGCACAGACAATGGAGCTGCAATCCCCCCGAATTTGATCGCGGCTTCTAATACAGAGAGCAATTCATTCTATCTAAGATATTGTGAACAACATGGTTTGGCACCTCATCCAGCCCGATACCCGGCCGAACTTCCTGAATTTTTTATTCGGATGTTGAGCGACACAAACGACTTAGTGGTTGATCCGTTTGCGGGCAGTTGTGTGACCGGTGAAGTCGCTGAGCGATTGAAGCGAAAGTGGATGTGCGTTGAACTATCAAAAGAATATTGCGAGGCCGCCAGAGGTCGCTTTGTTCGTCCGGCAGAAGAAAGCACTAAGAATCCCGGCAATCCTGAAGTACCGGAGGATGAAAGAAATTACTATAAAGTTGCGAGACCTGGCGTGCTCAGAGGTGGTCCCACTTTCTGAGACAGCCGGCTAAGGTGGATTCGCCGACGAAGAGGACGATCCACCATGAGGACGCGGAGACGGTTTTCGGCTGAGTTCAAAGCGAAGGTTGCGCTTGAG